>Ga0209284_10006650_pt1 | contig 10962 bp, 11 predicted proteins | sample FRY03_FD_187211 | JGI IMG/M metagenome (GOLD analysis project Ga0209284, IMG submission 187211) | Freshwater microbial communities from Lake Fryxell liftoff mats and glacier meltwater in Antarctica - FRY-03 (SPAdes) (version 2) | ecosystem: Environmental > Aquatic > Freshwater > Ice > Glacier... | reverse complement strand
CACCTCCTAATTCTTGAAGCGAAGTATTGTTTACTATCCCAGTTACTGATGCGCTAACTGCTACATTATCTGCTTTTAAATTTAAGGCGGTTTGTGTCGCTGTAGAAATTGGTTTGTTCAAATCCGTAGTGTTGTCAACGTTTGCAAGTCCTACCATATCTTTAGTGATACCACCTCCTCCAACCAATATTAAAAGACCAATACTTACATCATATCCATCTTGAGAATATTTGAAATGTGCAACCGTGTTGTTTTGCATCACGAAATCACCGTCTTTCAAAAAGAATTTTACACTGCCCGTTCCTAAATTGTTTTTTAATGTGAACGTTCCTCCCGTGTAATTTCTTAAGTAGTAATCTTTTCCCGACCGTAAATAAGGCGGTGGGATATTAAATCCTGATATTGAAGTACCCGAAAGAAATGTAATGTTAGCCGCGTAAGCTGGTATAGTGACAAAATCAACATCACCAGTCAAGTAGTATCTTTTTGTTTTTCCTTCGGCTTCCCTTACAAATCCCGTTATTTGAGCGACAACTTCAAATATAGTGCTTCCAAATATAGTGACCTCCGCTATTTCAAGGGTGTTTACGGGGGCATCTGGCTTTATGGCAAAAGAAGTATTTTGAGTTCCCACTACTTTTGTAATTACTCCACCTATTCCGATAACCAATATATCTGACCTGTAATTACCAGCGGTTGCCGTAGCTATTGTAGTTGAAAAAGCCGTATTTTGATATAGATTTTGATTTATTCTTGCTGTGAACTCACTTGCCGCAATAGTAATGCTCGCGCCATCTTGAACAATATCGCCAAAAATAATTATTGAGTTCGTAAAATCAATATCATCTATTCTTTGATTTACTTCTTTCAGTATGTTTAATTTTGAAGCCTTGAAACTTGTTCCATCCACCCCATCTGTTGCGTCTGTGACATCCACGACGTGGAAAATTGCACTATCGGGAATGTTTACAAGTTCTGTTTTTTCGGTTATTTTCCTGTTTATTGCCATTTAATTAAAGATATAATTATTATCATTTTGAAAAATATTATTGTCGTCGTTTTGAAATATGTAATTTTCAACATCCACAACTATCAAAGAAACATTTATTAATTCATTGCAAAAAGGCGCGACTTCTTCTTCTTGACCACTAAATGAAATATTATAATTTCCCGCTGTTGTCGAGTCTAATTTATCAGCACTCAAACCGTTTCGAAATCCCGATAAAAAAAAGTTGTCGTTTCTATCTTCCAAAACGATAAAATAGTCTTTCTGTAACATTTTTTGAAAGTTCATATTGTCAAATTTTGACAACTTATTGAACGTAAACGACAAAGAAACGTCAAAGGACTTGCCGCCCTCACCATCTTTTTGACTTTGAACGTAACTCGGTTCAGCATTTAAGGCGAATTTATAGATAAATGTTTGCGGAAACACCGTCAATTCTACTTTATTATAGACAATTTCAGAGCGCAAAACCTTTTTAAACGGTGCTAAATAGATGGCTTTTAAGCCGCCTATTGAATTTTTACACTTTTTCGCCCTTCCGTTGGTAATGTCTGCCATTTTAATACTCTAAAGAATCGTTATTTAATCTTTTTCTACTACCTAAATGCCAGCCACCGCTTAATTTCACGTTGTGTACCTTGTTATTTAACGCTGTATATTCCGCATATTCGGGAATGTTCGCGATGCAAAGGTATCTTTCAGCACGCTGCACGTACATTTGAGCCTTAGCGCGTTGCGTTTGCGCTAAATATTGTACTTCACCTTTCTCGACTACCACGCTATCGGCTGGCTGGTGCTTGAAAATCCCTCCATTATCGACAACATAACTACCGATTTCTACATATTCTGCAAAAATCTGATGCCTTAATATTGGTTTAAGATAATTATCATACAAAATTAAATAGCTTCCTGCCAATGTATCAGCTTCGAAGTCTGCCACTATCTTATTATACAAGTTAGTGCCTAATAACGGCTCTATGACCGTTACTTGCGCATCAAAAATAACTGGTTTGATTTTGTCAATGTCAATATTTCCACCCAACGGGGTGAATTGCATTACTTCTTGCGGTGTAATCATTAGTGTTGCCATAATTTTATCTGTCGTGCGGTGCTATTCCCGCTATTCCTGATGCTGGATTTTTCTTTGCTTTATCAATTGAAATCTGTGATTTCGTGTCCACTTTTACACCTACTTTTCGATAGGTTAATTTCTCCCAATAATGTTTACAAGTGCCTCCAACGAAAGCCGCGCTTAATAACCCACCGCCTTTGTATTTCCAAATTGAGTAGGGATTTTCGGGGTTTGGGTGCTGTCCAAATCCAGGATTAACCGCCTTACTTGTCAAGGCTTCAATATCTTCACGCCTGTATATTTTATTCGCGCCCATCATTGCTTTACAAAACTTCCTTTCTGGGTTTGAATTTCCAGCGTATCTATACCTAAACGCGTAAAATTCAGTATCGTAAATGGATTTGGCGTTTGAGTTTGCAACCCCCGTGCTTACCGATGCTAACTGTATCTTGTCCTCTTCTTCATAGTCAACTGGCGCGGTGCTTTCTAATTCGAAGCCGTCTAAATAATTTTCCCCTCCTAATTCAAGGAATAAATCTAATTCAGTCTTTTTTTTTTCTTCGCTCATTGCAATCGGCAAAGGCGTACTTGTCACTTCCGAAAGTGGTTTAAAATACAAATCTAAACTGATATTATTAAACGCTAAAATTTCTTTTATTGCTTCAATAAATAACAATTGGTCTGGTGCGATAACCCTCTTTAATAGTTGGCTTTCGGCTTCATCTAATTCGTTGGCATTATTGCCCAAGCCCGTGTTGTCTTTTATCCCAACCAACATTGGCGAAGTCAATAAGTGACCCGTCATTATTTGTTGACGTGCTTCGTTGCTTAAAAATTCCCATTGCTTGTGCATATTCTCATTTACGGGAAACGGCACAATAGTAATGTCAGCATCTTTCGAATTGAAACTTAAAACGAATTTCCCTGCATTTGGAGATCCTGTTAATTTGGCTTTAATCTGTCTTTCGAACTCGTCTTTATCTTCTGGTGATAACGTTTGACCGTCTGGCACGTTTATTAAATATCCTGCACTTAAACCGTTTTTTAAGAAATTATTATAAAAATTTGAAATCTCTTCTTCCATTTCAGCATACTGCAACGCTGGTAGATAGTTCGGGTCTGCGAAATAATTCTTTCCAGCTTTGTAAGGCCTGATACAATAGATTTCAATCTCATCTTTTGACGTTCCAAATGCTTTGAACGGTTCCGCCTCGTTAGGCTTTTCCCAATTTTTATTGTAAAAATAAGTTTCGATTTCACCGTCTTCATTTTCTAAACTTGGAACTACGAACTGCTTCGGTAAGTGGTAAATTCCAGTTACTTTTTTGCGGTCATTGGATTTAATAACCTGCATCGAAGCCTCGCCAAATAGTTTTAAATCAGATAAAATTTTACGGGTTTCCGATGGCTTTAAAATCGATAAAAAAGACACCCATTCCTCCACTTTTAAACTTGAATCTTTAGCATACAAGCCTTGCCCGTACATTAAGTTAATATACGAAGTAATGATAGCGTGATTGGTCACGCTTCCATTAAAACGGTCTATAACGTATTTATAAAACCCGTTGTTACGCCCATTTAAAACCCAGTTTTTAGCTTTGTTTTCTTCGAGTTTCGGACGTATATAATTGTTTAACTGAATTAATTTAATTTCGCTCATAAAAATATATCTTTTGTAATTTTATAATCTTGGGTAGTGTCGGCTTGGTTTGTTAGAAACAATTTGCCACGATATACGATTTCTAAGCCGCTGTTAACTGTCAGTTGATAATTTGTATTATTTACGAAGACTTGGTTAAAATTCAAGTACATAAAACCATTCACAATTATTGGTGTTATTGAATAAGAATGTACCACTTTGTCAAGTTCATTTTTCAAAATTAAATTAACATTTGTCACGGGGTAGAACCTCGGTATAAATACTAATTCGTGAGCCGTGTCTTGTGGGTTTAAAATCTTCATATCTATAAAACGAAATAAGTCTATTATTGTAACATTTTATTTATCTTTGTAAAAAAAATGGAAACGCAAAATAATACTTTTTTTAAAATAGAAAACGAATATGTGAAAGTTTGCGATTTCAACAACACAACCCAGTTTGAAATATGTGGCAATCTTGAACATCTTCTTATGAAATACCACAGCGCAAAAAACAAAATAAAAATATTAAATCGATTGGATTTTTCTAATTACATAAACGTAAGGGCTGTTTTGAGCCAAGCGCATTTCGGTTCGAAAGCCGAAGAAATGTATATAGCGAAATTAAATTTTGACGTAATAGAAAAAAAACTTTTCGATTATTTAGACACTTTGAAAAATCCTTACTTTTTTATTTTGCACCCCATTTATGAATATCGCGGGAAGTTGCAAACTCCAACGGGTTATTTTAAAAATATCGCTTTCGGTATTCATAACCTGCACATCGCTTGTGACTACGCTTTTTATTTAACTAAAAAAACCGCTAAAATTAATTAGCGGTTTAATTAGAAAAATTTGTCCTCCTTTTTTTAAGTTGTCTCGTTGACCAAATCTAAAAAAGCTGTTACAGTTGCGCTGTCTAATATCGGGGCAAGTGCTCCCTCCATTGCCACGCCTGTTAAATTATATCCGTTGAAGTCTGCTTTCGCACCTCCAGTTGTTGGAGACACTAAGAAGTCAATACCGTCCGTAATTCCTACCGCGTGATAGTTTCCATTCCTGTCAACAACAACCGCTTTTGAAAATCCATAAGCCAATAAATTGAACTGATGGTTATCTTCTTTGGTGATTTTTTGAAGTACAACGGTCAAAGTCTGCGTGTTCATTGAAGTACCCGCGTTTCTATCTGACTGCATCGACTGAACTAAAGTGTTCCCGTCTCCCGTCAAATCATATTTAAAAACATCCAATAGCAAAGGATTAATAGCTGTAGCCACTCCATTTAATACCGTGAAAGGATTTTCAATATCACCATATAAATAGATTTTTGAAGTTCCCGCTATTCCATTCTTGCATACTTTATTTCTGCCGTTCGTTATATCACAAGCCATAATTTTTAAGTTTTAAAAAAGGGTGATTTTCACACCCTTGTTATTAAATATTATGCTGTTTTGTAAAGCACAATTTCGCCTCCATAAGCGTAACCAACCGCGCCTGTCAAAACTACTTTCATCCTGATAGTACCCGATAAATCAGTTTCGTCCATATCTTTCACTTTGATTTCGTTGTGGTCTGATAAAAGTCCAGTCACGAAAGTAATGTTAGATTTTGCATAAGCAACCATTGTGTTTGCTGGTAAGGCTTTGATTTCAGTTAAAGTATAACCGTTAAAATCAAATTCCGATGGGTTGGCAAAAGTACCGTTTGCTCTGGCAAAACTTCCTTGTACATTTTTCAATGAGCGAAGCACGTTAGTAGAAACTCCCATCACTAAGTCTGGTGCTCCAATAACTTGGTCAGGAATAGCGTCCAAAAAATTCACCAATTGAGCTTCAACATTCGCGCTCGTAATGGCTACTGGTGTGGCTACATCAATAACAGTTGCATCGGCTAAAAATTGAGGAATCAATCCGTCAAATTTTCCTGTCGAATCATCGCCGGTCCAAATGTCTAAATCGATTTTTCTTGCTACTTTTTTGCCCATATCCAAAAGGATTGCAGCTTGCTCGGTTGCTGGTAAAGAATCGTTATGGGCCGAAAAGCCCATTTCTTGTGCAGTCCACAATTGTCTAAAGTCTTCTTTACACAATTCAGAATCCCATTTAATCTTTTTAGGGGTTATTGGATATTCCGAAAGCGTAATACTTCCAGCTGGAGTAAATCCACAAACGTAGTCAACAAAAGCATCGGCTGTTTGGATTTTACGTAAAAATGTGGTTGATACTACGTTTGGTAATACCGTAATCAAATTTTCAGAAAGCGTGTTGCTCTCTTTAATCATAGCAGCGATATAATCACCCGCTACTTGCCCTACATAGTTTGTAGTAATGTTTAATGTCGTTGGCATAATTAGTTATTTAGTTTGTTTAGTAATGTGGAAAATTTTCCGTTCGTTTGTGTTGGTGTGCTTTTGATTGGTTTGGCTGCTGGTTGGCTTGCTAATGCTAAAATTTGAGCTTTCAAAGCAACATTCTCATCTGAAACTACTTTTAATTTAGTTTCAAATTCGTTAGCGTATTTAATCATAATTGACTTAATAGCTGTTTCGATTGCCGTAGCTTCGTTTACCGCTTCGCTCATTGGCGCTTGTGTGTTCGGGTCTGCTGGTGCTTCGGCTGGTTTAACCTCACCAATTTTACCATCTTCTGAAACTACTAAAATAGTCCCATCTTCTAACGGATATTCGCCCGTTGGCAATGGTACTTGTGTTCCATCTTCTGCAACTACAAAAACGTTCCCGCCCGTTTGCATTGTGTCGCCGTCGTATTCGATAGTTACCGAACCATCGGCACTTTTTACGCTTCCCAGTTTAATCTCTTTTTCCGCACCTTTGAAAGTGGCTAAGAAAGAGTTAAACCCGTCTGAAATTGCTTCCGCAATTGTTTTTTGTTCTGCCATTGTTATTTCATTTTTAGTTAATTGTACTTCACTTAGCGAAAGCATTGCATCTATTGAAAAGCCTTTCACTTTTCCAGTTTTTACATATTCACTCCATATATCATCGTTATTCACTTTCATTGCCGTCATCCAACTGCCTATTTTAGGCTTCAATCCCAACGCAACGGCTGTGTCCATTTTCTCATCTCTAACTAGCCAAACTTCAACAAAAGAAACATCATTTATCTTTTCCCCTGTGTGTTCGATTGAAGAGTTATTATTACTTTGAGACTCCATAAAATGATAACACAACTCTTTGACCGTGTTGTCAGGAAAAACAATATTGAACTCTTCCCCATTTTGATTTCTGTAAATAGGCTTGTTAGGTTCTAAAACCAAACCTACCAAAATACGTTGCTCGGTGTCTAATGCTTTGAATTGTATTTCCGTGTCTTTATTTAGTGCGATAAATTCGCCTTCCATCGCTGGCGATTCTACCAAGCTAATGGCGAATACTCCTTTGTTTTCCTTCGGGTTAAATAAAGCCTCGTATGTTTTCATACCTTAATAACGAAAATGTGTTAATTTTGTAACAAAAACGGAATTAACCTATTTTGCTATTATTTACAATGTTCCTGTCATACGCTTGGTTAGTGGTGACATCGGTACTAACCACAAACGCCTTAATAGGCTGTTGTTGCTTGTTCAACGATTGCGCAACTTGATTGCTTCCTGTTCCCTGCACTAAGTTGAAAGATGGTGCGGATGGCGTCGATGCTCTTGGACTATCGCCCCCACCTCCGCCAGTTGCTCCAAATTGTGAAGCCACTTTTTTTGTGTTTTTAACGGCACTCAAAACTCCCGTAACTATCCCAACTGCTGCCCCCGCATATCCAACTAATGCGGGTATTGCGGCAGGAAATCCCAACGCTAACGTTTTGGCAAGACCTGTGGAAACTCCAGACGCTGCCTCCGCACCATCCATAGAAGCCCCAGCTACTGCTTTAGTTGCTTTTGATCTAATCGCACCTAAGTCGATTAAAAGTTCTTTTGTGGCAAGTACTTGTTTTGAAATTAAAGCGGCTCTTCCAACTAGTGACTCTGCCCCCGCAATTTGTGTAATAATATCTAAGCCTTTTAATTTAGAGTCTAGTAATGTTTTTTCAATTGCGATTTTCTCTTCTGCTAATTTCTTTGCATCGGCTATCTCTTTTTCGTCTTTCGTTTTTTTATCAGCAGCATCTTTTTCGTCTTTTGTCTTTTTGTCTAGTGCTATTTTGGTGTCTAAGTCAAATTGAAGTGTTGCGTACTTTTCATTTATTAAAAGTATAGAGTTTTTCTTTTCCTCTTCTGTTGCTTTTAAATTTTCCAAAGCCAAAATATCACGCTCTTTTTGACGGTCAAGTTTCTCCTGATCGGTTCTATCGTTTAAATCCTGATTTGATTTCAAAAGGTTTTTTTCAAACTCTGAAATTGCTTTAGCGTGTTCTTCTCGCGCTTTTACGATTTCTTTTTGTCTGTCGGCTTCGATTTTTGCTCGTGCACTTCTTGCATCTGAAATCTCTTTCAGCCTTGACATTTCATCCGAATGCGCTCTTTTTTCTTGCTTGTTTATGCTTCGGTTATCCTCTGCGCTTTTTTGCTGTAAATTATACAAAGTAACCCTTGCATCCGATTCCTTTTTTAAATCCTCGTTACTGGTATCTGATTGTTTGTTTTGGGCTACAATTGCATTTAATTTCTTTTGAGCGTTCGCAAGTTCTTGTCTGCTTTGGTTGCCCTCGGCTATTTTGATTTCGTCTAATGCCTTTTTCTTGTCTTTGTAACTTGCGTTTTCATCCGTTAATAATTCTTTTGATTTCGCCAAGTCCCTGTCTAATCTAGCGCGGGAAACGCTTAACCCTCTCATTGCATCTTCAACTTCTTGTAGGTCTTTAACCGCGTTGGCTGCTATTCTAAATTCCCGACCGACCTCTTCGCCAAATCCGCTTACTGCTTTTTTGCCTTCTGAAATTGCTCCTTTAAAATCACCGCTAAAAAACTTAACGATTGCGCTTCCAGCTACCAAAATCCTGTCACGCACAACGTCAACTGTTGCGCGTAATCCCGACATTACTTGTTCTAATTTGTCCGCTCCTTCGTTGGTACTTGCAAAAGCTTTGTACATTAATGTCAATGCCCCTACAATAGCAATTAATACTAGACCTAATGGATTTGCAACAATAGCCCACATTGATTTCCCGACACCGTTTAGTCCTGACATTGCACCGTCCAATGCTGGAAACATTCCTCTAACGGAATCGCCAATTTTATTAAACGCACCGCCACCACTTTTGGAAACATTGTCCGAAGTAGTCCCAACGCCTTTAATGCCCGTGTCTAATTTCTTAACATTGGCTTGTGCACTTTCGGTGTTTACATTTATTACTATTTCTTCTTTTATCATTTCTTTGTTTCGCGTTTAACTTGTTCTTTTAATTTGCTCCACGTCCTAACCATAGCGTATTTTCCTTTGGCTATTTCTACATTTTTGCCGCCACCGTAAAAAGGCAGCATATTACAAAGTTTTATTATTTCGGCTATCATACCACCGTTGTTATTGGTGAGGAAACCCAGCCTCCAGTTACTTTAATGTAAACTAATCCACCACCCGAAATCAAAGCGCAAAGAACCCTAAAACCGTTTTCCATACTTGGATAGTCAGTATTTAAAGTACCTAAAGAAAGTGCTGTCGTGGTTGCATTTACAACGATGTCTATTTTCTTTTCGGTTAATAGTTTGCTGTCGTATAATTCCGTAAAATTATCGTTTACTTTTGCCCCTGCAATTCTTAAATTGTCGCCTGTACCATCGTTTGGCGTTGTTCCTAGTCCTACTATTTGTTTTGCCATAATTATTCTGCATCAAATGTTAATAAATCGCTATCGAATTTCTGTATTGTAGCATCAAACGACACTATTTTATTATCTTGGTTTACGTAAATTTGGAATGATTTTCCGCTTCCATTATCTACGTTTAAAAACACATCCCTATTTTGTATTTCAGTATTTTCGGTTAACGTGAAATCTATAAATGTTCCGTTTTTAATCGCTGTTATCCATCCACTTCCAAAACCTAAGTCAGTAAATGACAAATTCATTACGTCGCTATTAGAAACATAAATACTAAATGATTGCGCCACATAATTTTTAAAAGCACTATCTGAACTCGGTCTAAATAACCCAGCAATTAAATCGAAGTTATTTATTAATTTGAACTTTGCCGAACCATCTAAAAGATTCACCGTAAAATCATTTATTCGGTAATAATTGCTTTTGATTTTTAACAAATCATTCAGCTTTATTTTGGTTAATAAATACGCTGGTAAAATTGACTTAAATGTGAACTCTCTTTTTTTAATATCGAAAATATTTAAAATATAATCTTGCCAATAGTTCGTGTATAATGTCTCTTCTATTTTGGTGTTGTTCCACGTGCTAAGATTGCCTTCAAATAAAAAGGATTGCGTTGGTAGTTCTAATCCCAATGAATGGCTTGGCGTGTTTATAGTCGTATTTATAATTTCACTTATGCCGTTGCTGTTTACAAATGATATTTTAGTCGCTCCTAACTGAACATTATTATTATAAAATATTACGGCTTTTGGGTTGGCTGGTTCTAATTTTTCATCCAAAGAAAGTCCGTACTGAATGTTCGTTAAAAGAGACGTGTTCAAATCCGTTAGCCTCTCGAAATTTATATTTTCAAATGGCAAGATAATTTCAAGCGAACCACCCTCCAGTAATTTACCTTCAGCATCTTTTAATTTTGTGTCAATATCACCATACCCCAAACCTGTATTAAGTTTGAACTGTTTATTTAAAATCGTTGTCGGTTCTTCAAATCCAAATTTCAACTGGTTTAGCAACGTACCGCGTTCCACTTCGTAGTTGTTCGTGTCGGTGTATTTCGTAATGTCTATGATTCCACCGCTGTAATAATACGCCTTCAAAGAATTTACGTAAATACTCCCATCATCATTTGGAATAGCCACCAATTTAAACGCTTTGAAAATTCCAGTTAGAAAATCCATTACTTTTAGTTTTGGCATGTTTACACTTGCGCTGAATGTGTTTGTAATCGCTTGTGTGAATTGCGGGGTGTTGTTTATTGTTAAACTTGCAACAAAATTAAACACTCGAAATTCTACTTTTACAGACGAAATAGTATTAGATTCGATGTATATTTTTATACGTCTTTCGGATGTCGCTTTTACACTAAATTCAAAATTAATAAGTCCATTGTTGCTTATTACCGTTGTTTTATACACCTCTCCGCCTGCATCTTCGGCAACAAAATTATAACTGTCTCCTGTGGTGTAAACATAAAC
>Ga0209284_10006648_pt1 | contig 10963 bp, 16 predicted proteins | sample FRY03_FD_187211 | JGI IMG/M metagenome (GOLD analysis project Ga0209284, IMG submission 187211) | Freshwater microbial communities from Lake Fryxell liftoff mats and glacier meltwater in Antarctica - FRY-03 (SPAdes) (version 2) | ecosystem: Environmental > Aquatic > Freshwater > Ice > Glacier... | reverse complement strand
ATATATATATATATTTATATATATATACATATATATATATACATAAATATTTTCGTATGAGCGCTGTATGTCCGTGCCCGAGGTACTTTTGCAGGCTGGGTAGAGTTCTAACTCGAAGCCTCTGTTTTTCAATGATATGCCTCCCTCAACTTTCACACGTTTGTTGCTGTGTCCAAGTTTCAACAGAGAGCCCCTTACTCGCGGATTGCAGGCAGTCAAATATTCTTTCAGGTGTGTCTGTGGCGGTGCTTCAGCACTCACGTGATTGGTTCGGTGTTTTCATTTTTTTATTATAGCTTTCAATCGTTCATATTATTCAAAGGGGAAACAGGTCAAGGTCTAGAGACTAGAGGTACAAGGTTGCTGCGCGGCATGCGTGACCGCACACAGCAGGAGCTCTGCTAGATAAGGGAGATGATATCGTTCATCAGCGCAAAGTTTGGAAGCAGAACAGAAGGGTGAGTAGAATTAAGTGCCACGGGAATGGCTACGATGATGGGCCATCGTCTCGGGACATCAAACGATGCTCGAGCATCGTTTGACACAGCGCGACGATCAGTGTGCACGTGATCGGCCAGCTTTGGTCGTCATCAGCGTTCGCCAGGACGCGTGCCCGCCGGGGGTTCTGCACGGATGATAAGCTGTCGCTTGCAATTCTATAAGCGCCCGCCCTTGGCCCACATCGCGCATGCTGCTCATTTGCGCAAGACTGGGTGGGCGCTCCGTCGACTCCATGGCGCTGTGTGCCACGACCGCTGCATTTTGTTCTCCTGTGACCATACCGTTGTCGCTGTTGTCTTGTGTCTTGTTCTCTCAAGATGAAGCCACTAGACATCAACAAAACCATCCGTTTGACTGGGAAACGGATGGTCAAAAGCTAGCAATAGGGAAATTTATGTTTGCAAGCCTAACATATTTTCCCGGGTCTCAATCTCAGTTCTTACGTAGAACTAGACATTTGGGGATCTTAGCTGCGAACTGTGGGTGTCTTTCGATTTGAATGTTGCTTGCTCCTCTTGCTGGGGTTACTCCTTTTTTATTTTAGAGTGCTTATTAAGGAGTAACCTCAGCAAGAGGAGTAAGAAACATTAAAATCGAAAGACACCCAGTTCGCAGCTGTTAAGCTCCCCAAACGTCCTTACTCCTTAATAAACACTCTTACATTAAAACAAACAAACTCAAATCGGCTGACAGGTTCACCCCAGACAAATAAATCGAAGCAATGGAAGGTCGGCTGTGCGCCCCATTTGCACGAGGCCACTGCCGCCTGGGAGCGCGCTGCCCGGACCGCCATTCGATGGCCGACAATGAGAGGTATTATATACGTGGGTGTCTGTGTGTCCTTACCCCACCGCCGAGAACGAGAAGAGGCACAAAGTTTCGTCGCTGCAGCTGGGTCGATAGATACTATTGGTGCTGAGTTCTCGTTCCATCCATGTTCTGTCCATCTAGCCAGAAACACTGCAGATTGAGACCTGTAATTTTTTCGATCCTGCTAACCGTAGCCACTCCATAGTTTCAGTGTGGAATTCAGGAGCGCGCGGATATGAAAGCGTACATGAGAGAGAGAGTGCGAGGGGGAATTTAGTAGCGCGTAGATATGATTGCATGCATATGAGTGCATAGAAAGAGAGAGCGAATGTGTGTATGATGTAATCGTGCAGACTCATGGTCTGGCAGTGCGCCCTAGGACACAGCCCGTGCAAGAGGGGCGAGGGAGAGAGAAAGCGAGACTTGCACAGAAATATTTTTCCCCCAGGGTACACACCTGTGTCGAAATACAACAGGTTCTCAAAAAACTCCACGAAAACCAGTGGCATTCGTGGCGGGTTCTTGTCCGCTGGGACAATTGTCGAAAGGGCTGTGTCCCAGGCCATTTGCCCACTTTTGATGTTCAGGAATGCTGCTGAAACGTCGGTGGTGGGCTCGCAAAAAAATTGCCTGCAACACTGCGCCCACCTTCTCCCACAAGATACCTTGTACATTTGTCACCAAATGAGCGTAGTAGTCTGCCAGGATTACCTCCCTGGGCACCATGTGATTCCAAGCCTTCAATTTTGCTGTTTGTGTCTGCTCTGCAGTCTGGGCAGGGCCGTTCTTGCGGGTCCCGCCACTCACTTTCCGCGCCACAGCTTTCGCCTCCTGCACAGGGTTGCCAATGGAACTGTATAGACGTGCGTAGTCTATACTGCGCGCGGGGTCGGTCAAGGTATAAGTCCAGCAAACAATCACGTCAGTCAGGGTCCGGTTCCTGCCCAACTTCACAAATTCGCACATCGCCATCCACATTTCCAAACGTTTGGCAGGACCCCCAGTGTTGCGCAAATTCCACCTTGCTCCATTCGGAAAACTCACGAGTATCGAGATCACCTGCTCCAGCATCTACACACGCCATATTGTCAACAATAATATCAACATATCACCGTGGACATAATTAATGTGCAAATATTACTTATCCAATTTTTCCCGATGTCAAAAGTACTGTTTGCACGTATATCCACATCAAATTACTTTTGATGTTTTTGCTTGCATTAAATTACTATGACCACCGAATATAATTAGATATTACTTTTTTGACCATCATCACAAATATTTTACTATTACCACACAATATGCTAAAATACTACTATTATCACAGAATTTTCTCAAATACTACTATTATCACACAATGGCCAACACAAGTGCCCAGGTGATTGAAATGAAACACCTTTCAATCAAAGCAGACGCTGCCCGCACCAACAACAAGACAAATTGGGAACTACAGGTGCTCATCAAACAACAGCGCAGGCACCACGTTATGGAGCAATCATGGCAGCCGAAGGATGCCGACGATGACGACGATGATGCAGAGGCACTGTGGGTACTCATGTGCAAGCCACGAGCGCGCACCTCGTTCGGTCACTCCATGTATAGCACTGCTCTGCGGCACCCCGTGTTCAAAGTCGTCAGCCTGCATTATCAATGTGTGCGCAGGCTGGCAGTGCGAGCCATGCAACCGAACTCCCGGTCGCAATTGAATATCATCACCAACACTCTGGGAAGTGCAGAGTCAGCATACTCTCAAGATTGCACTGATCTGAAACACTTGCCTGAGGCCATGGCAAGACACATTTCCGACAAATATAGGCCCGTCGACCCCGTGCGCTTTCCAGACCGGAGCGTGCAACTGGACCACGCACAGATTTTCAAGCTTGTGAACCTGACGGGTAGAAAAACTGGCCGGCAGCATTCGCAGATGCAGGATGGAGAGGGGTCACACCGCGGCCGAAAACGCGTATGTGCAGAAACCTTTACAAGAGGAGAGTTGGCGCCCTTTCACAGCGTGGTGATTCAGCACCCTCGTCACGAAGGGGAGGTATTTGAGTGGCATGGCGTTTGTACACCTGTTCATGTGTGCAATTGCCCAAAATTTGATGCAGGATTCAATAGTGAGATTGTGCAGCATATGTGGTGATATGGGTGTACACGTTGTCATGTTGTGTGTTGACCTCATGCGTGTCGCAGATGCATGTGCGGGCACATCCTTTACAAATTGCGCCATACCATGGAAAGGTGCGGACAGACTGCTGCGTATTCCTTCCGCCATGGATGAGCATTATATTGGAAGATCTGGACCTCACTGACCCAGAGCACTGGAAATACTTGAGTTGGGGCAGGCTGATCATGCCATTTCAATGTGCAATGTCGCCAAGCAAAACACACAGTGGGATGGGGCCAATGCAATCATATGCATTCATTGAGGAGTACTGGCCATACGACCATGCTGTAGATGATGTCTTGTGCAGGTGAGCAGTGGCGCCATCTCAGGTATGTGCACTGTGGAACATGCATATGTGTATACATAGGCATGTATCAAAGCATGTTGCGATCTTTATATGTACTGGTATGAAAGGAAATGCATGTTTGACTATCCTAAAATGAAAAGAGTTGAATTGGGTGGTTTGAGCAGCGAGTTTGGATGCAAACGATTCTATGCAACAAGTCCACCCGTGTATTACATGATTGGAATTTGGCGAATCCTCGGGACAGCGCCCATTACTGTGAACCCGTCACACCCTACCATTCCACACAACGGGTTGAGGGGATCAGCGGCGGAGCGCAAAAAGAATTATCCGAATATCAGGGCGGACAGCAGGCCAGGGGCATGCGGTGGCCGCAAGTTTTTGGTTATGAACAAGTGGTGTCTGATGTGGGGCACCCAGAAACCAAGATCAGGTATGTGTACTCTTTGGTGTGGCTTGTTGATGTGTTGGAATGTTGTGTACCCTTTTGTCCAGTATGTGCTGTAGCGAGATTTTGGTTGCTGTGTGTTGATAATGTGGTGCCATGGGTGTTTGTTGCAGTGGGTGAGGTGTTGCAGTGACATTCCTCTGAATACGATGTTTGTGGGCAGTGTGTACGATGTTTGTGGGATGTGTGATTCTATAGCTCATTTAGGTAAATTCGCTGAGCATTTAGGTAATTTCGCTGGATTGATTCTATAGCGCGTTGAGGTAAATTCGCTGAGCATTTAGGTAAACTTGCTGGGGTGATTCTATAGCGCATACGCAAATTCGCTGAGCATTTGGGTAAACTCGCTGGGGTAATTCCATAGCGCATTTAGTTAAATTTGCTGAGCATTTAGGTAAACTCGCTGGGTCGACTCTACAGCGCATGTAGGTAAATTCGCTGAGCATTTAGGTAAATTTGCTGGGGAGATTCTATTGTGCATTTAGGCAAATTCGCTGACCATTCAGGTAAACTCGCTGGGGTGATTCTACAGCGCATTTAGGTAAATTCACTGTGCACTTAGTTAAATTCGCTGGGGTGATTCTATAGCGCACTGACTCAGTGGGCTCGGTGTAGAAGGTGTTACTCTGCGAATTTTCTTGTTGTGAATGTGGGCTGGACTAACGTGTGGTGGCGTGTGACTCACTGTCAGTCTAACACAGGTGACTTGGCACTGGTCGTAACGCAGCCGACGCTCACAGAACTCAAGTCATGGCTGCGCACTGTGGCCTCGATTTATTTCTGGGTCTTCAATGTATGGCCAGTCGTGGCAGGATTGTTTGTAAATGAATACAAAGGAGCAGAAGCCCGAGATGACGCGAGAGTGGAAAACCTGGCAAAACGTGAGTGGGTCCTGGTGTATGCCATTGATGAGGCCACAACCGCTATCCCGGCATCTGTCCTGGCTGACATCAATCAAATTTTGGAAGACAACCATGGCTGCGCGACAAAGGAGGAGAGGGATGCAGCAATGCGACGAACCGAAGACTTCCAGGACGGCGAAGTGTGGTTGATAGTGAAATTGGGCGACACCAACCCCGCTCGCCTATTGGTGAAACGACGTCTTCAAAAATTGGATGCTGAGACACTCGAGGCGGAACACACTCACATATGCGGGGCCTCAGATATGGACCACATGACCAAGGCACAAAGATTACAACTCATTCTCGACAAATTGGAAACCAATGGGACGTTCAAGCACCAACAGGCAGAATGGAAGAGGCAGGCGCGAACCGGCCGCAATCAGTCATCGGTACACGACGTGTGTAAAACAAGTTTAGCATGTTCAACGCTGGGCTCTTCGGTAGCGATGTTGACCATGGTGAGGAGTGTGAAAACATTGACAAAAAGCGTTGCCGTGTCACTTCTCGACATTCAGAACAAAACGCAAGCTGGGCAAGGTACATAGAAATGCGGTCTACCAGCTAAATTCATTGATGGAGACCAAATGACATTACAAGAATTGATGTCTTTGAAACGAATGCCACACACCACACTTGACTGTAATCACCACATCCGTCAGTTGTGAATAGTCTCATCATAATACATAGACAGTACATGATATTTTCCAATCAAAATAAAATTTTCTGAGAACAAAAGAATAATCAACAAGAGTCCCGATCACGACATGTCATAAAGGTGACGCGACGACATAACAAGTAACCCAGCGAGAGACAGTTGAATAGAAGCACACATCCCAAACAATGTAGAACACGTCCCTGTGAAAAAGGGAAATGAGTTTGGAAGATATGGTCATCATGTGAGAGATGACCCATGGACATGACATAGATGATCGAGCAAAAAAGAAGTCTCAGTCAGACAATACTAAACGGAATTATGACAATACATAAAATAGTGCTTTTATATCGGGTCAAGACCCGTCAAGTTATTCAAAAATAATAGAGGTGCAAACAGTATTTTTGGTCAGACACAAAAAGTGTTTTAACTACCTGTGTACTTGTTATACATCAAAATAGTAGTTTGTTTATTCATAGTGCTTTCGAGTAAATAAAGATACTATAAAAAATGCGAACGTGCCTACCGCAACATATTCCATGACACTCTCCTATTTGCATCATCCTCATGACTCTGGTCCGATCCAGTGAGCGTGCGGCGGCGTCGGGCTAAAGCCCTCCGCCACCGCGCGCCCCGTATGTACTACGGGGCGCGCACTACTATTAGCACTCTCTGGCGAATGGAACTCCTCAACCATGCCCCCCTGCACATACCCCACGCTAAAAGTAGGAAGGTTTCCTACATTTGCATTACCCGTGACGACCTTCAACACCGTGATCTTTTTAAACCTACACAATACCTTTGCACCCACCTTAATCAACTGCCCCTACTAGGCTCCGCCTCCAAACCCAAACCACATCTTGTATCCAATCTCACTTTCATCTTGCCAATGACCACACATACACCCCCTATGACGAGCGCTGTTGTCCCCATCAAGATTGTGGGTAATGAACTCCACACTCTCTTACACTGCCCCCACTCTTCCCCTCTCTCACACCCTGCCATCCTCAGCCTTACCCGCGCTCTTTGCATATGACCTCTGCTCTTGGGTTTCACACACCCCACTCCAACAAACTGCTATTCTCCTTGGTCCGCCCCCCCTCAACTCTTTCGCAAACACGACAAATCATGGACTCACTCTACCTCCATTATATTCACACACATCGTCTACTCACTTTAATCTCACTTTTTCAAACACCAACCCTCAGGCTCCCCCAGGCCCGTACAGTCCCTCGTCTCCTCCCCTGCTAGCCCCCCCTCTGATGATACAAAGTGCCAGGTGTGTCAAAGTCCCTTTGACGAGGAAAAAATGCTTCTCTATGAAATATTTAACGCCGGTGGGGCCAACCTCAAGGACGAAGACATGGGAATTTCCCCAAAAATAGACTTTACCGTGGCATGCACGTTATAAAACGAAAATAAATAAATAAGCCGCACTGTACAGTATCTCACCTGGCGTCGTATGACGCTGGCCTTGACGACCTGAGGCTGTAGGGTTGGTTGGTCTCATTCACGTCGCGTTGGCGTGCGTGCGTGAGTTTGTACGTGACTATGGCGCATGTGGGGGGTTTCGAGGCCATGTATACACATCAGTTCCGCACACCAGGCTGTACGCGGGCACATCCCATAAGTACATGTGAAGATATTAGCAACGCGTTCCAAACACGGACTAAGACACAGGCAGACGGCGAATTTGTTACTGAGAATGACAAGCCCTTTTTTCAGCATGTGGCATCGACCCATAGTGGCAATACTGTGCTGGCAGATGTGGCATCGACCCATAGTGGCAAAACTGTGCTGGCAGATGAAAGCTCATGCAGAGGCAGTGCACGACGGAGTGGGCATGTGCTATGCATCAAAAGGAAATTGAAAGTGGTGTTGTAGTACACGATAGCAACCAAATGTATGTGATGTTTGCGATTCGGTGGATATTCGAAACATTTTGTCGTGGCGTATTACGTCTGACACCCTGCACAAGTCCATTGCCATTCTGCTGCAGTATGTGGGTAGCATGTCCGAGACCACACAAGTGTCGCCACCTGCGCATGGCAACAAGATGTCGCAGGGATTTAAAAAATGTCGCAGAAAAATAAAACACCCTTTCCTCATTGCAGCCACGTGTGTGAATATGGCATACAAGCTAGAAAAATGCAATTGCGTCTTGTATTGTCCATCGTATATGCTCAAACAGCTGTGCCATCTCATAGAATACGCGGTATATGATTTCGTCACGGTCGAACGCGACATCCTGAAACAAGGCGAATGGCTGCGAAACCAGCCCAAAACGCCCCATTTTTTCATGCACGCCATCTTCGACCTGTGCGCCATCCGCCACGACAAGGTCTCGGTGCACGCCACTGCGATGCTGGACCAATGTTTGCAGCAGGACACGCTAGTACTATTTTGGCTCATACAAACTGGCAGTGGCGTGCATCCTCATTGCGCTGCGACGCTGGAATCTCGACACAGTGTACCTGCACAAACTGATTGCTAGTGTGCAAAAGCCAGCCGACGAAATGGTCGCTGAAAGTATGCACGTACAGACAATTCTGCACATAGCAGACGCCCACCCGTTGTGAACACACACAACATCCACATTTCACACGTGGCTTTCAAACACAGCCTGTTGCAGGAGTCTGAACACAATCTATCATACAGCGTTTTATTTTTAATAAACTGTCAAAAATCCCGATCTGCTTTCGTGTTTGCGATGGACCTCTGTTTTGGCCTACGGCCCTGCAGCCCTGTCTAAATTGGCATCTTAATTAGCAACTTAAAACACAGTGGACTGCCGTCCCCCCCCTCCTGACTACCATCCCAGCTGGGATATGGAAATGTCCCTTGTTTACCCTCCTGCCCCCAGGGTCCACTGCGACACCTTCGCCTCCCCTCTCCAATCCATGACCCTGACTCTTACTAAACACCGCTTAGGGCGAAAAAGAAAAAGAAATCTCAAAAAAATTCAAAGCAAAAAAGAAAATCACAGACTTGGGCCTATCCATATTGATTGATGATTGCTTTTATTACTTGTAAAAGTAGTTTAGTACCCTTGCTTGAGGGTCTATGTACCTCAAATCCATGTAGATTTGAGTTTTCAGTTTTTTGAGTTTTTGCCGGAATCGAATCGACGACCTCAGGATTAACAGTCCTGCGCTCTGACCAATTGAGCTAGTTTTACATCGTTTTGGATGTCTCTGTGTTCGAGAATGTCAACTGGGAACTGGGACCTCTTCCCCTGGAATGGGTGGGGGTGGAGACTGGTGGAGCTGACTAATGGGTGTTATAGCAAAGGGGATTCCCAGGGGTTGCCAGGGTGAATAAAGTAACCCCAGTGTCCTTGGGATACCCACTATCAGTTGTCAATACGAACTCTACTCTCAATGTTGCTCAGTGCTCTGGTAGGCACGCTCCCCGTTTGTTGAGATTGAACCTCGCATGCACGTGCGTTGTTCCTACAATCTTACATTATCGGAAACCTCCAGTAGCGTTCGCGCGCAACTAAATAGCTACAACTAAATCGTCCTGCAACACTTGACTTCTCAGTCTCAGGTAGCACACACATCGTCGAAGATACTCGGCGCTGACCGGGGCCTATACGGACATGCACACCAAAAAGGATTTTAGACTTCTGTATCGACTCACGTCACATACCCGTTCTTATTTACGGGGGTACGATGATTTTGCATCAAAGTTTGAGTTCTAAGGACTATTTTTTTTGCGCCCTGATTGCGACTCTCTGCGATGCACCCACCTGACTAGCTCTTATTTCGCAATACGCATTGATTGAAAGACTGAAAATCCGAACTTTTTACGGCATTTTCATTCCTCATGAAAATACCCGCTATCATGCATGGAAATTCGCGTGAATATGAGCCTACTTCAAATTTGCCAGTGGCCTCCAGGCCCGTCGGGAGATCGCAGAATGGCTCCGCAAGGACGCGTTCAGACACTGACGCAGCGCACATGAGAAAGGCGCTGGGCCCGGGCGTCGACATGCAGATACGTCAGACAAGGCAAATGCAGACCGATGAAAATGCTAATCAAATGCGTGTATTGGAAACTGAACGGACAAGATTGCCACAACTGAAATTTGCAATTTAAGTGCAACTACGGTGATTTCAACGACACTTATTCGAAGACTTTGTGGAAGTTTCTAGCCATAGACAGATGGGGCGCATAAAACAAAACGTTGGTGGCGCCAAAAGTTGGTACGTGAGACAGAAGGTGTATATACAAACACATACATGTATATATATATATATATATATATATATATATATATATATATATGTGTATATATGCATAAATATATATATGAATATATATATTCATAAATATATACATAATATCTGTATCGAACCCCATGGTTCGATCTCATATATGCACACACATATATATATATCTATTTACATGTATTTATATGTATATATATACATGTATAGAAATATGTATATATGTATACATACATATACATATATATATATCTGTATCGTGCCCTGTGCTTAGTTGCAGTGAACCTCAGGCACTGTCACGAACCGTGACCCCATATCAAGATGGACATCTTTCTCTCATTTTCATTTTTATACGAAATTCTTGTTGTACCACACCCCAGGCCACAGATTAAATACGCTCGCGAGCAACGACACAATGGGTACACAAGGCGCGCAAACAGCAGCAACAAGCCGGTTTCACAGCAACCTCCACAAGCAAATCAATCTCCTTCTGTCCTTCTTTCTCTCTCGCCCTCTCGCTCGCTCGCGCTGACTCGCTCGCTTCTCTCACAACCTCGTGCCTTCTCGTGCCTTCTCGCGCGTTCTCGCACGTTCTCGCGCGTTCTCGCACATTTAGTTCTCGTACGTTCTCGCACAATTCGAACGTTCTTGAGCGTTTTCGTGTGTCTTCCCAATCTTGTGCGCCGTCGGTTGCAGCCTTTACCATTTAGGAGTGAAGTGGTATACCTGGTCCGAGTAATGAAATCGATCCTGCGTATTATCAATCCCCGACAGCTGGTTCGTGAGCAAATCTGTCATCCCATCATCCGGATGCGGTCCATCTCTGTAAAATGCCCCCGGCAATCTGTGCGCGTATGCGCCACCAAAGGGGTCGCTGTAGGTGGCTGCTCGCGGCAAGTTCTGTGTAGGAGTGTGTGCGTGGATTGTGTTATTTCGCACATGTACAT
>Ga0209284_10006647_pt1 | contig 10965 bp, 6 predicted proteins | sample FRY03_FD_187211 | JGI IMG/M metagenome (GOLD analysis project Ga0209284, IMG submission 187211) | Freshwater microbial communities from Lake Fryxell liftoff mats and glacier meltwater in Antarctica - FRY-03 (SPAdes) (version 2) | ecosystem: Environmental > Aquatic > Freshwater > Ice > Glacier... | reverse complement strand
CTTAGGGCATTTATTTCGGCAGTTGTATAAAAGCATCTAAGCCCAAGGTAGGGAAATCTCCACCAAATAGATAGTGAAGGTTCTGCAAGAACGATGTTGACCAAAGTACCAACAGCTGCTCTTGCTGCAAATTCCACAGTAGAACCTGATAATAATACTTTGTCGATACCATGCGCTACTCCGTTGGTCGCTAAAATATCAGTTTCAGTGATGTTAGCATTGGTAGCAGAATTGTAATTCGCAACTTAGAGCAATTTTTAATGGTTGGATTTAAAGCAACTTAAAAAATATATTAAGTCATAAGTTTTTGCTTTTCCCTCTTTTTCTTTTATGCTCTTTAACTTTTTATTTAAACTTAATTCGTAGTATCGGGGATAAGTACTTTGTCAATCGCATGAACAATCCCATTCTTGGCCTGTACATCTAAAATAATAATTTTTGCATCGGAATTACCGCTACCGTCTTCTATAAAACCGACATTATTTCGAACACTGAACTGCAATTTATCACCTTCGAGGGTTGCTGGTGATTCCAAACCGTTACTTATTTTATTGGTCAAAATATTGGCTCCTCCAATCACATGATGTTGTAAAACTTTAGTTAAGTCTTCTCCTGTCGGGACTGCTGTTAAAGCAGTAAAAGCACTATTAATTGGTGCAAATACCGTAAATGGCGCTGGCGAAGTTAAAACAGGAGTGCTTAAAATTGTGACAAAATCTGGCTGCCCGCTGCTTGTTAAAGCACCCAACAGAAAAGAAAATCTAGGATCGACTTGCACAAAATCTACGATAGTTGGCAATTCAACAACCCTATCTGTTATATGTATAAATCCATTATCAGCAGCGATATCAGGTTCAGTAGCAGTGGCACCACCATTGTTTGTGCCGCCATTAAAGGCCAATTGATTACCAGTAGTATTAAAATAGATATTGATAAAAGATTTTTGATTATCAACAAGAACATAGGCCGCTGTTTTTGCATAAAATAATTGTTGCCTGTTTGCATCTTTAAAAGTAGCCTCATTCACGTCTATCGTTAATATATGATTTAAAAGTAATTGATGTAAATCATTCTTAGGAACTTCACTTAAAGCTCTGCCAGCTAAAAATGTTTCAAAAGCTGCATTTGTTGGGGCTAATAAAGTGTACTGACCAGGGCTCGATAAAATTTGGATGATATTAAGTTCATCAGACTCCGCTTCTAATAAGAGTACCAAAGTAGTTAAATTGGGATTTTCCTTAATGATATCAACAATAGAAGTCGTTATTCGTCCATTTCTATCATTATCATCCTTTAAATCACAAGAAGCTATAGTTATAGTAAGTGCAAAAAGTATTAGGTACGATTTTAATTTCAATATAGTTTTCATTTAATTATTGTTATTTTAAAGTTTACAAGTTCTTATATAGATGTATTATTTTATAATGGTTGCTTTAGTTTTATAGTTTTAACACAAAATTAATAATTTTCAGGTTATCAAGTAAGCAAATTAACGACTATCATTTTCAATCTCAATTTTGTATTTTTGTAAACTTACTTTAAAAACAAATGAAAAAAGTAGTTGTTGGCCTTTCAGGAGGTGTAGATTCTAGTGTTGCAGCCTATCTTTTAAAAGAACAGGGGTATGATGTTATAGGTCTTTTTATGAAAAATTGGCACGATGATACCGTGACTATTTCTAATGAATGCCCTTGGCTAGAAGATAGTAATGATGCTATGATTGTCGCTGATAAATTAGGAATTCCTTTTCAAACGATAGATTTAAGTGTCGAATATAAAGAACGTATTATTGATTATATGTTCAATGAATACGAAAAAGGACGCACCCCGAATCCCGATGTACTTTGTAATCGTGAAATTAAGTTCGATGTTTTTATGAAAATAGCCTTGCAATTAGGGGCAGATTATGTCGCTACTGGGCATTATTGTAGAAAAGGTACAATTAATAACGATGACGGCTCAGAAACTTATCAATTGTTATCGGGAAAAGACCCCAATAAAGATCAGTCTTATTTTTTGTGCCAGTTATCACAAGAGCAACTATCTAAAACACTTTTTCCGATAGGCGAATTGTTGAAGTCCGATGTACGTAAAATTGCTGCAATAAATAATTTGATTACTGCTGATAAAAAAGATTCGCAAGGCCTTTGTTTTATAGGTAAAGTACGTTTGCCAGAGTTTTTGCAACAAAAATTAAAACCAAAAAAAGGAATCATTATCGAAGTACCTTCAAACACACCGATTTATGAACCTAAAGTACTTGATTTTTTTTCTAAAACTGACGAGTTAGCCTATCGCTCGCAAAAACCTATCTATCATATTAAAGATGGTAAAATGGTCGGAGAACATCAAGGCGCACATTATTTTACGAAAGGACAACGAAAAGGCTTAGCCGTTGGTGGTACCAAAGATCCTCTATTTGTCATCGAGACCGATGTGAATGAAAATGTGATTTATACAGGACAAGGTAAAAATCACCCTGGTTTGTACCGAAGAACACTTTTTGTGAAAGAGGATGAATTACATTGGGTACGAACAGATTTAGCCTTGAAAGAAGATGAAACTATGGAAGTTAAAGCGCGCATTCGCTACCGTCAAGAATTACAAAAAGCCACTTTGTATAAAGTGAGTGGTGGACTCTATGTTGATTTTGAACAAAAACAATCTGCCATTACCGAAGGGCAATTTGTAGCTTGGTATGTACAGGATGAATTGATAGGCTCTGGTGTAATTTCATAGACATGAGAAATAGAATTACTGAACTTTTTAAAACTGAATACCCCATTATTCAAGGTGGCATGATTTGGGCCAGTGGTTGGCGTTTAGCAGCGGCCGTGTCCAACGCAGGCGGATTGGGGATTATCGGCGCTGGCTCTATGTATCCTAACGTTTTACGTGAACATATTGAAAAATGTAAACTTGCCACCAGCAAGCCTTTTGCGGTAAACATTCCCATGTTGTATCCAGATTTGGAGCAATTAATGGCGATTATTGTGGAACAAGAAGTCAAAATAGTATTTACATCCGCCGGGAACCCGAAAACTTGGACAAGTTTTTTAAAGGAAAAAGGCATTACTGTCGTGCATGTGGTAAGTAGTTTAAAATTCGCACTAAAAGCCCAAGAAGCAGGTGTTGACGCGATAGTCGCCGAAGGTTTTGAAGCTGGCGGACATAATGGCCGTGATGAAACAACTACCTTAACTTTAATTCCCTTAATGAAAGAGAAAATTACCATTCCGATTATCGCGGCAGGTGGTATAGCTACCGGAAGTGCCATGTTAGCCGTATTCGTTTTAGGTGCTCATGCAGTACAGGTTGGGAGTAGGTTTGTTGCCAGTTATGAAGCATCATCACATGAATTATTCAAACAAAAAGTAGTCGAAGCCGGGGAGGGAGATACCCATTTAACACTAAAAGAACTAGCTCCTGTGCGACTCTTAAAAAATAAATTTTACAACGATATTCAAAATTTATACACTCAAGGCACAACAACAGAGGCTTTAAAAGCACATTTGGGTAGAGCGAGAGCAAAAAAAGGCATGTTCGAAGGCGATTTAGAAGAAGGCGAATTAGAAATAGGTCAAGTTGCAGCCCTTATCCACGATATAAAACCCGCAGGTGAAATAGTTAAGACAATGATGGCGGAGTTTGAAGAGGCGAAGCGCAGGGTTCAGGATTTGTAAAAATGTGTCGAAAGTCTAATGTCTAATGTCGAATGTTCATAAAAAATCACAAAGTACTAAGTGCGAATTAAAGTACAAGCGCAAGTTCAAAAAAAGTACAAAGTATTAAGACAAGGAAAAGAACGAAATTAGAAATACAAAAAACGAAATAAGCTCAAAGTCAAAAAGTTGTTTTTAGAGAATGATTGTAAATTGATCTTATGCGCTAGAACCACATTTATTTCGACCTTCGAATTTAGTCATTTTTCGCCAAAAAACTCTGAATCGCCAAATCATAACTTTGCAGTCCGAAACCTAAAATCACCCCATTAGCTACTGGCGAGAGGTACGATATATGTCTAAAATCTTCACGTTTATAAGTGTTTGATATGTGCACTTCAACTACGGGAGTAGTTATCGCTTTGACGGCATCAGCAATACCAATAGAAGTATGGGTGTATGCTGCGGCATTTAGTACAATCCCGTCGTAGGTAAAACCAACTTCTTGCAGTTTTCCTATGAGTTCGCCCTCAATATTTGATTGAAAATATTCGAGCTGTGTATTTTTAAAACGAAACTGTAAGGTTGAAAAATAGTCTTCGAAAGAGGTATCCCCATAAACGTCGGGTTCACGCTTTCCTAATAGGTTTAAATTTGGGCCGTTTATAATTAGTATTTTCATCTGGCTAAAATATCAAATTTAAAAGCATAAAAAAAGCGAAAGTTAAAATTCTGCTTTTTAATATTGTTTTGTTATTAGTTAATGAAATACCTAATTCCTAGTCCAAATCTCGCAGCTTGAAAACCACCGTCATCTGAAATTATACCATTGGGGGTACCAATCAAAAGAAAAGCTAAGAGGAATCTTGTCCAATTTATAGTCTAGTTCTAAGTTTGGACGAGCGCTAAAAGTGTCGCCACCAACTATAAACGAAAATGAAGGGCTAATACTAGCAAATCATTTAAGGCTATAAATAGAAGGTATATTTCCATAATACTGATACAAAAAAGTCACACCAGTAATTCTGTTGCCAAAAGTACTTCTCCTAGTGCAGCTTGATTTTTTTAAAAAAGTATTTAGCACTTGGTCATACAAGTGTAAATCTCGTACCATAATCTATTCCTAAACCTACAGCCGTTTTAGAATTAGATTGTGCATTTACTTGCGATAAACCAATAATGAAGAGTGTGATTTTAGCGATTGCTATTTTTTCATTTCATTTCTTAATTAAAAAGTAAAGCTATCTTTTTAAGCTGAAATGTAAAATCTATAGTTCTTTTCAGTAGTAACACTCAGGCGAATTTTAAAATTGGTATCATATTAATTTACACGACTATCCGTTACTTGTGCCAATGTGCAAAAAGGTTAACTTTGAGTAAGAATAATAAATTATTATCCTAATGAATTTATGAGCTTTCTTTGAAAAATATCCTGATGAAATTCCTTAATAGAGGAATTTAAAAATCATCGTTTAGAATTGAGCTTAGTTTGTACAAAATGTGAACATACGGAACATTATTTTAGCAAAATAGACCTGAAATTCAAACGTAAAAAATGTGGTAGTCGCAAGAGTCTTCGTTTAGAAACACTTATGGAAAATTCAAATGGAGAGCATTCCTAAGTAAACCAGAGAGGGAGAGGTCGTGAAAGGCAAACCAAAGTATTGGTAATGGTAGAATCTGAGCCAATTATAAGCGCACAAAAAAAGGAAAATCAAATAAAAAAGTATTTTATCCTATTTAATAGGCGGTATTTTGGAGACAAACTATACTTTAGGCTATTAATTGCAGCTAGTCAAACATTTTAGTATTAGTTACGGATACTCGTATAAATATAAGCTATATTCTCTATAGGTATAATGAGTAATTCATCTCTTAGGTATGTTAAAATTCTTTTTGTATTGTTGTTAGACCTGCCTGTTTCATTTATTGTATTTTCTTCTTTTGCTTGTATTTTTTGCAGTTTGCCTTAGTTTATTACTATGGGTAGCGGAGCGTTAGAAGTCTTTTAAAAAGTTAGTATCGATACGTTCGAAATTTTCGAGTAAATCGCACTAAAGTCAATTTTTGTAAAAGAACCGATGATTAAAATAATATTCGGAATTTTAAAAAGGATTTCATGGTGGTAGGAGACAATATTCTGACTTCTGAGATCCAGTGGATAATGATCTGTATTTTCCGAATTAAGCCTCAATTTTTAACAGGCAGTATAAAGACAAGTTTGGAATTATTTTTTTGAGATTTTTTTGGATCGATCGGTAGGGTTTTTATTTCTGTTGTTAAATTATATTTTATGCAAATTAAAAATAATTAGATAGCTCGTTTACGAGAGGAATTCTAAGTCATTAATAGTCGGTATTTAACTAAAGATTAACGACTAATTATTTTAAAATTTGTTTAACTTTATTGAAAAAAAACTAAACAATAAAGTTATGAAATATTTACACAAAACAGTTCTATACCTTTTAATCTCAATTTTATTGATTTTTACCGGTTGTAGTAAAGAAGATTCTGGCTATGGAGCACCACAAGCGACCGTAATTAATTCCAAAGTTTATAATTTAGCCACATTGGGGACTTTAGGAGTATCAGGAACGGCTACGATAATTGAGAAAAGCGATGCCACATTAAGTATTGAATTGAAATTGAATAATGCGCCAATGGGAGGTTCATATCCAGCACATGTCCATTTTAATACCGCTGCTGAGGGCGGAAATATAGCCTTGACTTTAACGGCAGTTGATGGATCTACTGGAAAAAGTACAACTACATTTAAGACCCTTGATGCTGGTACTCCTATCACTTATCAAACATTACTTTCCTATAATGGTTATATAAATATTCATAAAAGTACTACTGAATTAGGTACTCTAGTTGCTCAAGGTGATATAGGTCAAAATGAATTAACAGGAAAAAAAATGAGCTATGTGTTAGCGCAAAAAGATGTTATAGGCATCAACGGTACTGTTGAATTTGCCGAACGGATTAATCAAACAACATTGGTGACAATAAAACTTTCAGGTACTCGCGCAGGTGGAAGCCATCCTGCTCACATACATGAAAACAATGTTGCTACATCAGGTAATATTATTGCTGGTTTGAATCCTGTGAATGGAGATACGGGTGTCAGTATGACACAAATAGCAACTTTAGTGGGAGGTGCTCCAATAACCTACACTCAGTTTTTAGTTCGTAATGCTTATGTTAACGTTCATAAAAGCCTTTCTGAAATGTCTACTATAGTAGCCCAAGGAAATATTGGTTTAAACGTGGGAAGTAAAGAAGCGAAAACATATACCGTAACTAATAGTGGGTCTACTGCTTATGTCTTTAACGGCGAAGGGTTAACTAATTCTAGTAATCCAAACTTAACGTTTAAAAGAGGGGGTACTTATACTTTTAATGTAAATACTCCAGGTCACCCTTTCTATTTAAATAGCGTTCAAGATACCGGAACTGGCAACGTATATAGCTCAGGAGTTACAAGGAATGGTGCAGTAGCTGGTGTAGTTACGTTTACTGTTCCTATGAATGCGCCAAACACGCTTTACTATAACTGTGAATTTCATGGTTCAATGACTGGAATCATTACGATCACGGATTAATTTAAGTATATAATTTTCATTTATAAATGGGGAGATATAAAACATCTTCCCATTTTTTTATATGACTATCCGTTACTTGTAACAATGAGCAATAAGTTTAACTTTGAGCCAAGTATAAACGTACCAAAAAAAGGAAAACCAAATAGAAAAGTATGTTATCTTATTTAATAGGTGGTATTTTGGAGACAAACCATACAATAGGCTATTAATTGCAGCTATTCAAACAACTTGGTATTAGTTGCGGATAGTCAAATTAATTTTGCTATAATGGGTCATTTATGCTTACTTGAGAAACGGCTTGTTTTTCGTTGTTAAAAGTAAACAAATACAGTTTTCAAAATTATGATGTTTTAGATTAAATATTTGGTATAAATGTTTCTTTTATTGGGAATATTAAATATTTCCTACCAATAAGATGCTAAAAAAAAATTATAAAACATCTTATCTTTACCTTATGAACTGGAGCCAAGCTATAAATGATTATCAAAACTATTTAAAAATAGAAAGAGGCTTGTCTAAAAACTCTATTGCCAATTATACTTTAGATATTGAAAAGCTACATTTGTTTTTAGATAATAACCATATAGAAATATCTCCCATAAAAATTGATAAAGAGACTATTCGTCAGTTTATTTACACCATTGCAAAAGAACTAAATCCTCGTTCACAAGCAAGAATTATTTCTGGTTTAAAAAGTTTTTTTAATTATTTATTGTTTGAGGAGTACCGAAAAGACAATCCTTTAGATTTGATTGAATCGCCTAAGATTGGCAGAAAATTACCAGATACTTTATCCGAAGAAGAAATTAATGCTCTCATTGCTGCCATAGACCTTTCAAAACCTGAAGGCGAACGCAACAGGGCTATTTTAGAAACTTTATATGGTTGTGGGCTACGCGTCTCAGAATTGGTGGATTTAAAAATATCAGATTTATTTTTTGATGAAGATTTTATAAAAGTTACAGGAAAAGGAGATAAACAGCGTTTTGTGCCTATTAGCGACATCAATAAAAAATATATGAACAGCTATAAAAATCAGGTTCGTGTCCATTTAAAAATTCAAAAAGGTTTTGATGATGTTTTGTTTTTAAATAGAAGAGGTAAAAAGTTAACTCGCGCTATGATTTTTACGATTATAAAGCAACTCGCCGAAAAAATAAGTCTCCATAAAACTATAAGCCCACACACCTTTCGCCACTCTTTTGCGACACATTTATTACAAAACGGAGCGGACTTAAGAGCTATTCAACAAATGTTAGGTCACGAAAGTATTACGACCACAGAAGTATATATGCACGTTGATAGAACTCATTTGGCTGATGTGTTGTATAAATATCATCCTAGAAAATGACTTTAACGCTTAGGGCAATGCGCTTGTCGCTGCCCACATAAATCAGTTTTTAATTCAAATTTTGAAAATATGATTTTAGTATTGCTGAAAGACGGTAAGTCGAATTCGAAAGTATCGTTGCTTAAGCAATAATTTGCTTTTAGCTGTAAATCCCAAAAATATAAGATTTTAATTACGCTATCTTTTATTTTAGTTTTCCATCAACGAACAACGAACAACCATCAACGATTTTTTCGCCAAAACCTAGAGCCTAATTTCCAGAACCCTATAAAATCTAAAGCGAAGGCTCAAAATCAAGTTCAAGAAAACAACAATTTTAAAACTGAAACCTGAAACTTTTCAAACCCAGCGCCCAGCTCCCATAAACCAACTCACTCCTGACTTTGCAGTACTTTTATTTCATCACGAAGTTTTGCTGCTTGCATAAAATCCAATTCTTTGGCGGCTTTTTCCATATCTTTTCGCTTTTCACGAATCATTTTTTCTATTTGTTCTTTTGTTAAATAGTTCAAATCTGGTTCGGCTGCTCTTACCACTTCTTTTTGAAAATGATAGGTAGAAACAGAGTTTTTTGCTAAAGCGCTGTCCAAACTCTTGTTCAAAGCTTTTGGAGTTAAGTTGTGTTTAGTGTTATACGCAACCTGTTTTTCGCGTCGGTATATGGTTTCATCCATCGTGGTTTGCATGCTTCTAGTAATTTTATCTGCATACATAATGGCTTTTCCATTTAAGTTTCTAGCAGCCCTACCAACTGTTTGCGTTAAAGAACGGTTACTTCTTAAAAAACCTTCTTTATCGGCATCTAAAATAGCGACAAGCGATACTTCGGGTAAATCTAAGCCCTCCCGTAACAAGTTAACACCTATTAAAACATCGAAAACACCTTTTCGTAAATCTTGCATAATTTCTACGCGTTCTAAGGTATCCACATCACTATGAATGTAGCGGCAACGCACATTTATTCGGTCTAAGTATTTAGCCAATTCTTCCGCCATTCTTTTGGTCAATGTAGTTACTAAAGTACGTTCGTCTTTTTCTGTGCGTTGCTGAATTTCTTCTACCAAATCATCAATCTGATTTAAACTTGGGCGCACTTCTATAATGGGATCTAATAAGCCAGTCGGACGAATAATTTGTTCTACATAAACCCCTTGACTTAATTGCAATTCGTAATCTGCCGGGGTTGCACTAACGTAAATAACTTGATTTTGTAAGGCTTCAAACTCTTCAAATTTAAGCGGACGGTTGTCCATCGCTGCGGGTAATCTAAAGCCGTATTCTACCAAATTTTCTTTTCTGGAACGGTCACCACCGTACATGGCATGTACTTGGGAAATGGTGACATGACTTTCATCAACCACCATTAAATAATCATCAGGGAAATAATCTAAAAGGCAGAAAGGTCTTGTGCCAGGTTCTCGCCCATCTAAATAACGCGAGTAGTTTTCGATACCAGAACAGTAGCCCAATTCTCTAATCATTTCTAAATCAAAATTGGTACGTTCTTCTAATCGTTTTGCTTCTAATGGTTTTCCGACTTCTTTGAAAAAATCGATTTGCTTTACTAAGTCATCTTGAATTTGATGAATGGCATTTTGCAAAATATCGGGAGAAGTTACAAACATATTTGCCGGATAAATATTGATATTCTCGTAGCTTCGAAGGGTCTTATTTTTTAAGGGATCAAAAGCTTCAATTTCTTCTACTTCATCCCCGAAAAAGTGAATTCTAAATGCATAATCGGCATAACTAGGGAAAACATCCACCACATCCCCTTTAACTCTAAAATTACCATTTCTAAAATCGGCAGTAGTTCTGGAATATAAGCTTTGTACTAATTGATGCAAGAATTTTGTTCTAGAGATTACCTGATCTTTATGAATAGAAATTACATTTTTTTGAAATTCTACAGGATTTCCGATACCATATAAACAGGAAACGGAAGCCACAACAATAACATCTCTTCTGCCTGACAAAAGCGAAGACGTAGTACTTAAGCGTAGTTTTTCAATATCTTCATTGATGGATAAATCTTTTTCTATATACAGTCCAGAACTAGGAATATAAGCTTCGGGCTGGTAATAATCATAATACGAAACAAAATATTCAACAGCGTTCTCAGGAAAAAACTGCTTAAACTCCGAATATAATTGGGCTGCTAAAGTTTTGTTATGCGCTAAAACTAGGGTTGGTTTTTGTACTTCTTCAATCACATTTGCGACCGTAAATGTTTTTCCCGAACCTGTAACCCCCAATAAAGTTTGATATTTTTCTTTGGAGTTGATTCCCTTAACCAATTCTTTGATGGCATTAGGCTGATCTCCAGTGGGTTTAAATTCTGATACTA
>Ga0209284_10006636_pt1 | contig 10973 bp, 9 predicted proteins | sample FRY03_FD_187211 | JGI IMG/M metagenome (GOLD analysis project Ga0209284, IMG submission 187211) | Freshwater microbial communities from Lake Fryxell liftoff mats and glacier meltwater in Antarctica - FRY-03 (SPAdes) (version 2) | ecosystem: Environmental > Aquatic > Freshwater > Ice > Glacier... | reverse complement strand
TCGTCAATCACCCAATATCCCAATCACCTGCTTACCAACCAATTATGCAAATTACCCAATCCATAACCCAATCACCCTTCTCCCTCCCCACCGACATCACCGCCAAGACGACGCTTGTTGGGCTGATCGGCTGGCCCATCAGCCACAGCGTCAGCCCGGTGATGCACAACGCAGCCTTTGCCGAGTTGCGCATGAACTGGCGCTATGTGCCCCTGCCCGTACGCCCGGAGCGGGTGGCTGAGGCCATCGCTGGCGTGCGCGCGCTGGGGCTGCGCGGGGTGAATGTGACCGTCCCCCACAAGCAGGCAGTAATGCCACATTTGGACCGCTGGTCGCCCGCCGCAGCCGCGATTGGCGCAGTCAACACAATTATTGTCGGCGAGGACGGCGAACTGTTGGGCGATAACACAGACGCGGCCGGTTTCATCACAGACCTGCGCACCAATGGCGTGGACCCGGCGGGCAGGCGGATGGTCGTCGTTGGCGCGGGTGGATCGGCGCGGGCGGTTGTCTACGGGCTGGCAGAGGCGGGCTGCGGGTCGCTTGTGCTGCTCAACCGCACCGTTGGCAAAGCCGAGAGTCTGCTGACGGCTATGCGGGAACTCTTCCCGAACGTGCCGATGACAGCCCGCCCCTTCCCCGACGGCGTGGCGGAGAGCGCCGCTGACGCCGAACTGATCGTCAACTGCACCTCTCTGGGAATGTCGCCCAATCTGGAAGGGTTGCCCTGGGATGAGGATGTGGAATTCCGCGAGGGGCAGACGGTCTACGATTTGGTCTACAACCCGGCAGTCACCCGCCTGCTCCAACTCGCCAGCGTAGACGGTGCGACGGTCATCGGCGGGCTGGGGATGCTTATCCACCAGGGCGCGATTGCCTTCGAGCGCTGGACGGGCGAGGAAGCGCCGGTGGATGTGATGCGCCGGGCAGTGAATGTGGTATTCGATAGGTGATGGGATGATAAGATAATGGGGTGTACGGTCTTTCCCCATTATCTTATCATCCCATCATCCGTAATTTATACAAACTGAGGAATCAATGACAATTCAACCCAAAGCCCGCGTGAACTATGCGGCCCTGCCAGACGAAAACGGGCGTTTCGGTCCTTACGGCGGCAAATACGTGCCGGAGACGCTGATGCCCGCGCTGGACGAGCTCGAGGAAGCCTATCTCCAGGCGCGCAACGACAAAGAATTTATGTACGAACTGGGCCGTCTGCAACGGACGTATGTGGGACGTCCCACGCCCATCAGCTACGCCAGGCGGCTGAGCGAGCATCTGGGCGGGGCGCAGATTTACCTGAAACGGGAAGATTTGGCCCACTCCGGCGCACACAAAATCAACAACGCGCTGGGCCAAGCGCTGCTGATGAAGCGCAAAATGGGCAAGACCCGCATCGTCGCCGAGACCGGCGCGGGCCAGCACGGCGTCGCCACGGCCACCGCGGCCGCACTGCTGGGCATCGAATGTGTCGTTTATATGGGCACAGTCGATATGGCCCGCCAGCAACCCAATGTCTTCCGAATGAAATTGCTGGGGACCGAAGTGCGGGGCGTGGAGAGCGGTTCCAAGACGCTCAAGGACGCCATCAACGAAGCCATCCGGGATTGGGTGACGAATGTGCGCACCACCCACTATCTCCTGGGCAGCGCGCTGGGGCCACACCCCTACCCGACGATAGTGCGGGACTTCCAGTCGGTCATCGGCCAGGAAGCGCTGGTGCAAATGCAGGACGGGGAGATCGGGCCGGGTCGCCTGCCCGATGTGATTGTGGCCTGTGTGGGCGGCGGCAGCAATGCCATCGGCGTGTTCCATCCCTTTTTAGAATACGAAAACGTGCGCCTGATCGGTGTGGAAGCGGGCGGCCACGGCATCGAAAGCGGCGAGCACGCGGCCCGCTTTGCCGATCCCGAACTGGGGCGATTGGGCGTACTGCAAGGCACAATGAGTTATGTGATGCAGGATAGCGACGGCCAGATCGCCCTGACCCACTCCATCTCCGCCGGGCTGGACTACGCCAGCGTTGGCCCAGAACACGCCTGGCTGCGGGATTTGGAACGGGCCGAATACACCTATTGCACGGACGAGCAGGCGTTGGAAGGCTTCAAAGCCCTCTGCCATTTGGAAGGGATTATCCCCGCGCTGGAGAGCGCCCACGCCATCGGCCACGTGCTTGAATTAGCGCCCAAACTGCCGAAGGATCAGGTGATTTTAGTCAATCTGAGTGGGCGAGGTGACAAAGATTTGGGAACAGTAATGTCCGTATTGGGGGAAGAACAATGAGCGGTGTCGAGCGGATTCAGCAGGTTTTTGCAGAACTGAAGGCGAAAAAACAGGCAGCGTTTATGCCCTACCACGCGATGGGCTACCCGAACCGGCAGACCTCTATGGAAGTGATAGAGGCTCTGGCCGAGTCGGGCGCTGACCTTTTTGAGATCGGCATTCCCCACAGCGACCCCCTGGCCGATGGGCCGACGATTCAGGCGGCGACGGACGCGGCCATCCGCGGCGGTACGACAGTGGCCGATTGTCTGGCGATGATGCGGGAGCTACGGGCAGCGGGCGTCAAACAGCCCTTCTGTGCGATGAGCTACTACAACCCGATTTTGGCCTACGGCGAGGAACGTTTTGTGCGGGATGCGGTGGCAGCGGGCGTGGATGGGCTGATCGTCCCCGATCTGCCGCCGGGGGAGTCGATGAAATTGGAACCTGCCTGCCGGGAGGCCGGGCTAGCTCAGATTTATATGCTGGCCCCCACCAGCACAGAAGCGCGCATCCGTTCGGTGACAGCCCACGCCACAGGTTTCATCTATCTGGTCAGCGTCACGGGCATCACTGGCGAACGCAAGTCACTCCCGCCAGACCTGGTGGATTTTGTGCAACGGGTGCGCCGCCACACAAACCTGCCCCTGGCCGTCGGGTTTGGGATTGGCAACCGGGCGCAGGCCGCGCAGGTGGCTGGCATCGCCGATGGGGTGATCGTCGGTTCGGCGCTGGTGCGGGCCGCAGGTTCGGCTGAAGGGGTGGTGGCTGTGCGCGCTTTGAGCGCGGATTTGGCCGCTGGCGCACACGGTGAGTCTGTGTAGTTGTACATTGCCGGAGATTTTAATTCACCAACCAATTTCTTTTGTCTCTTTTCAATTCAGCCATTTGCACGTTGTTTTTCGATTCTTAAGTTGTATGATCATTAGGTGTCAACTGCACAATGAAATTGCGATAGATCGAAACAATAACCGGGAGTGACTTATGTCGGGCGTATTAGAAAAAGAAAATAGCAAGGCAACCCCTGCTATGCATGTGCTGGTTGTCGACGACGAGCCGTTGTTGTGCCGTATGGTCAGCGCAATATTGATACGCGCTGGCTTCGATACGCGCACTGCGACCAATGGGCTTGATGCTTTGCAGTATGTGCAAGAGCGTACTCCAGACATTATTACGCTGGATGTAATGATGCCTGACATATCCGGGATCGAAGTGGCGCGCCGTTTACGGGCCGATCCGCGGACGGCAGAGATTCCCATTATCTTCGTTACAGCGCTGGACCGCTCCGTTTCGATGGATTTGCGACGGTTTACAGAGGAGCCGGGGGTCTATCACGTGGACAAGCCGTTTAACCGGGAACAACTCCTGATGCAGGTCACTATTGCATTGCAGGCGCCAAAGAGCCAGTTTGCCAGCTAAAAAAGAGACACAACTTCAAAAACAAAAAGGTCGGTCCTCAATCTTCATTGATTGAGGACCGACCTTTTTTGTGAGGAAAAAGGTTCTCAAAATACTCGTGTGTTGCGCATGACGGGGCGCAGTTTGAGCGCCAGTTGCAGAGAAAAACGCGCATCCGGATCGCTCAAATCCAGCCGGGTGATCGTCGCGATTCGTTCCAGCCGATAAGCGAGGGTATTGCGGTGGATATGCAGCCGAACAGCCGTCTGGCTCAAATTGCCGTGGCAGTAGAAAAAGGCGTCGAGAGTCTCCACCAATTCGGCATTGCGATTCTCGTCGTGTTCGACCAGCAGACGAATGGTTTTGCGAAAAAAGCGGGCTGCTTCCGGGTTGCTGGAGAGAGCTGTTAATAGCTGATAGAGGCCCAAATCGCCAAAATAGGTCACCGGCGACGCCTGCCACGACTTGCCCATGTGCCAGCTTTCCCTGGCCTGTTGCAAGCTGCGCAGCCACTCGCCGGGGCTGACGGCTGGGCGGCCAATGCCAATCGTAATTCGTGCCCGGGGCGCGATAGTCAGCAATTGCTCGACAAATGCCTCTGCTTCTGTCTTGAACGCCCGGCCACTTTTGGGATTGTCGCCCGGCCAATAGAGCAGCACCCCTTCGCTGCGTCTGCTGCTGGGGATCGCCTCTTTGCGGCTTGCAACAAACTGCATCAACACCCCATACCAGTCCGGCGCATCCTGCACATCCACCAGCCAGGCCGTATGGGGTTGGGCCAAATCGTAGCCCAAAGATTCAGCCCGTTGCACCCAGGCCTGCTCGTCCGCAATCTCGCTGGCCAGCAGATCGTCCACGAAGGCAGCCTGCATCCGATCCCGAATTTCGCCCACCGCGTGTTGCCGGCTCCACTCCAGCGCGGCGGCATCCGCGCCCTGGCGCACCACCAGTGTCTCGATTGTTGAAGGATCGCTGTCGGTCTTATCCTGGGAACGAAGCAGAAGGCAGAAGCCCTGGAGTTTATCGCCCGCAATAATCGCGCTGATTACGGCCTGTTGATAGGCGCTGCCGTTGCTTGCAATTTTGAGCGTGCCGACGGCCCGGTTCAACGCATCTTCGTTCTGCGAAGCGGCCCAGGTGCGCAGAGTCGTCAAATTGGGGAGACCCGTCAGCATTCGCTGTTGTTGACGGTCGGAGAGATATTCCAATCCGGCCATCGTCGCTACTTGTCCATCCTCGCGCAGAAAGAGGACCGGCTGTTGGGCAAAGGCGTGCAGTCGTTGGCTCATTGCCTGCAAATCGCCCCCATCCAATTCGATCTGTGTCAATTCCCGCTGCAAATCAGAAGCCCGGGCGGCCACATATCCTTCCCGGTCAACGATCAGCCGAATAATTGTGCGCTCGGTTTCCAGCAGGGAGGCGGTATCGGGCAGGTGAAAAAGGGGGAGACCCTCCTGCTCGGCCACGGCCACTGTGCCGTTCGTCACGGAGCCACGCACGGCAATGGCGCAGACTCTGGCCTGGCGCAGACTCTGCACCACCCGATCGAGCGACATTCGAGCATCCAACTGGCGCAGATCGTCCGTATCCACCAGGGCCAGCTCATTGCCGGCCAGATTGGGGAAGGCGGGGGCGCTGGGGCGCAGGCTGCACGCCCAGCTAACCGGGCGGCGCAAATCGCTTGCACCGACCAGAATCCGGGTCTCCTGGGGCAGGGCCAGACGATAGACATCTTCCAGTGTGACCGAATCGCGGAGCATAAGAGATACTCTCAATCAACTGTATCATAAAACGTGAATCATAAAACGTGAAACGCGAAACGTGAGGCGCGAGAACAATCGATTGTTCTCGCGTTCACGTTTCACGTTTTGTACACGCTTTGCGTAGGTCAAATTGTGTTGTTCGGACCAGTTTATTTGGACCAGGCCGAGAGAGCCGCGCCCACTGTGCCGCCCCAACAGGCGAAGAAGAGCACGCCCGCTGTCTTCAGCCAACTGTTCGGGTCTTGTCCGGCCACCGCACTGACCACAACCAGGCCGATGATCAGGCCGAGAATGCTGGCGAGCCAGAGCTTGCCGATGGAGTGATTGGGAGACATTGCGCCCACAACAATCGGCCAGATGAGAAGGGTGGAGAGCAGACCGGCCACAGCCGCTACAATTCCGAAGGCTTCGCCGGGCAGGAAGATGGCGGCCACAAAAAGAATCGTGCCGACAATACCGGCGATGACGGGCCGCCAGTTGCTGCCAAAGCTGCCCTGGGCCAGATCATAGCCGATGATGGGGGCCGCGCCGATCAACAGGCCGAGCAGGGCCGGTACAACTGGCATACCTGCTGTGTAAACCATCACTGCCGCCACCACTGCTGTGACGAGAGCGGCTGCCAGTGATGCCATCCACAAACTGCTGCCGGATTTCGATGCACTCATTGCTGTCAGAGGAATCATTGGGTCTCTCCTCGCCCTATCGGGCTGCTTTGGGAAAATAGTGTAAACGATGGAATCGATAATTAAAAATAGAAGTTTCTGCTGCCTGCTACCCCTACTCGTCGTCCGGCAGGGTGTCCCACTCGTTCAATGTCCAGCCGCCCACGCTAAGATAGAGTTTGGGTTCGTGATTCTGGCTCAGAATCAGCACCATTTCATCTTCGTCTGTGGCGGCAATTTCGTCCAGCCAAACACCCTTGTCGGTCAATTCTGCCACTATTGTACCAATCTGGTCCAACCCTTGCAAGGGGTCTCCATCCTGATCGGTAAAAAAGAGAACGCCGTAGAGTTCAAAATAGACATTATTTTCTAGATAGAGGTCCAGATCGAAGACCTGGCGCTCATCCGCTTCGGGAACACTCTCCTCCTCATCGGCCAGGGACTCTTCCCAAAGGGCCAGGCCAACCACCTTTTCACCGATGACATCTTCTTCCAACTGCTCATAAATTTCATCGGTCAAGCGGGTGCTCATTTCGAAGCCTTCGCCGTCGTCCTCCGGCTCCATACCGTTCGGGTGCATTGTATTCTCCAGTCAAAAAAGATGATTACTGTTCTTCGCGTTCCGGGCCGACGACAATCATCCGGGTGGGAATCGTCGTCAACTCTTCATAAAACTGCCCACCGGCCCAAAAATGGCTGAATTGCATAGGCAGGCCCTGATCGATAAAAAGATTGGGGCCGTTCATCACATGAAAGTGCAGATGGGGGCCGGGCGAATTGCCGCTATTGCCCACGTGCCCAATCAGCGCGCCCCGGCGAACCATTTCGCCTTCATTTACGGCCAAGCCCAACTGCTGCAAATGGGCGTAGTAGCTGAATTCCCCGTTGGCGTGGCTGATGGCGACGGCATTGCCCAGAATGCGCCGCATATCCCCCTGCAAAATCGCTTGGTCCGGCACAGCGCCCGGCAGCATATCGGGCATATCATAGGTGGCATAGGCCACTTTGCCACCGGCTGTGGCGTAGACCGGTTGACCCCAACTGTAATGTTCGGTGAGGGAACGCCCGTTGCCCGCATAGGCCTGGTTGTCCGGTCCCAGTTTTACAAAGTCGATGGCAAAAGGCTGGCTAAAAACCTCTGACTTATGAAAGTCGCTCCAATCCCCAGCCTGGATGGCCCACCACGCGCCGGCCAGGGGAAAGTGCAGGTCCGTCTGCTGGGCGTGGGCCACGACCGGGATTTGCAGGAGAGCCTGGGCATTCGATCCCCCACTGGCTGGCGCGGCCACGACTGTGACATCCAAATGGGTGAGTAGTTCGTAGGCGTGGAGCAGAAATTGCAAACTGCGCAGAGCCAGCCCGGTCCCCGCTGTGATCGTCAGGTCTTCTTCGCCCGTGCGCTGGGAGATAACACGGGCGGGCCAGCGCTGTTCAAAGAGCAACTGGTGGTCGTTGTAGCCCTGAAAGATCAGCCCTTTGATCACCACATCTCCGCTTTTGGCGGTGATCCCCAAATCCAGCGCGATCTCTTGCACGGGGCCGATGGAGGGGAAGGGCAACTTGTCATAGACAGCGGCCACAAGCTGACTGGGACGGCTCTCGATTTCCAGAACAATCGCTTCGGCGATATTGTTCGTTTCGGGTACAGTTGTCAAAATCGACCTTCGGGTAGGTAAAAAATAGGGACACGGATTGGCACGGATGTGACGGATTTACACGGACTTTATCGTATCTTCTCGTATCTTCTCAATAAGTAGGGTAGACACGAGACCTGTCAGGTGCGCCAATAGACTTTCTGGACTGATAAGGCTTCTCAACTGGCGCACCTGACAGGTCCTCCCGCGTAGTCAGCGCCCCTGCTTGATCTGGTGCAGCAAACGAAGCCGGTCCTTCAGAAAAGCCTCGATCTGTAGACGCTGTGCCCCCCGACTGTGGCGCTCTTTGGGATGCTCACCGCCAGGAGTCTCGCGAAAAAGCGTCAAGAGGCCGAACGCTTCGCCCGGCGCCAGCCGGTAGTAGCTCTCGTCGGTTTCCAGGCTGTCCAGCCGTTCCCAGCGGTCAATCCAATCGTTCAAATAGAATGTATGACACAGACGGCAGCGCCATACGCTGACCGTCCGCTTGTCGTCGCTCTCTGTGGCAAGGGTCAGCGCGCCCAGATTGGCGATCCGCCCGTGACAGGCCAGGCAGCGTTCGGTCCCTGCCCCCACGCCGCTGCGTTCGGTCATCACAGGGAGAGAGGGAATTGGCTGATTGCTCTCGGACTTCCCCATTAGCCGTTTCTTCAATCCAGCCCACCAACCAGCGGACGGCGTCGGCGCTTCTGCCGCGGCAGGCTTCGCAAACAGCAAAGCGGGCGTTTGTGCGCCTGTCTGCCAATGGGGACATTCCAGCGCCAGCGCGGATTGTTCGCAGTTGCCCGTCACGGTGTTCACGCCGTCATCTGCCCAACTGCACAGCCCCAGCGGAACACCTTCCGGGTTGGCCGTCTTTGTCAGTGGTTGCCACCAGCGGCAAGTCCCACAGACCCGCGGTTGCCGGCCAGAGGCTGTCAACGCCTCCATCAGAGCGCCGATGGGTTTGCCGCTGCTCTCTCCTGGCACACGCAAAGCAGGCTGGTCTGCCCAGCCCTGTCCATTTTTCAGCAGATAGACTTCGGCGTCACCGCCCTCCCCCGGCCACAAAATTCTGGCCCAGCCCAGGCCAATTTCCCCGTCGCTCTGGCTCTGCCAGCGGATGATATTGGCCTGAGCCGTGCGGCTGCCCGGATGGATACCGGACATCGTTTTTGTATTAAAAAGGTGAAACGGATTGTCATCTGTCATAAGTATCTGCCTTCACTCTATTCTACACCATTGACAGTCAGAGGAGAAAAGGGATTGGGGATTGGCTCATTCCAATCTTTGATCCCTTACTCGATAGTTGTGTTTTGAAGGTTGTGCGCATCTCGGCCAGCCAGCCGGGGTGGGCGATGCCACCCGTGCCGACGACATTCACCCCCTTCAACTGCGCCCATTTCCACAGGTGCTCAAAGGTCAGCTCTTTGCTGGTGGCCCGGCTATACCCCATCAACGAAAGGCTATCAGTTTACCACAACAGCCACCATCACCTCATCGCTGCATTCATTGCATTCACTGCGCAGCCGTTGACAGCCAAGAGATGCGAGGGTACAATCGTTGTAAAGTTATGTTCTTCTGCCTGTCTGCTTTTGTTCAACAGGAGTACCACCCATGCCCGTTCTCGAAAATGCCCACGCGCTCGTCGTCGGGATCGCCAACTATCAGAATGTGAGGAAGCTCTCGGCCAGTGTGCTGCGGGATTCGATGGACGTTTTCAAAACGCTTATCGACCCGCAAGCCTGCGCCTATTCTCCCCAAAATGTGACGCTGCTGCAGGACGAAAAGGCGACGGGCGTTGCTCTGCGCGCCGCGCTGGCCGATCTGGCCGGGAAAACCGACGGCAATTCGACTGTGACAATCTACCTTTCCAGCCACGGCGGGCGGATTGAGGAAGGCGAGTATCGGGGCGAATATATCGCGCCGGTGGATGTGCGGGTTGACCTCGCGGATCACTCTGTCTTAGCCAGCACAGCCATCTCTGGCGACGAATTCACCGCCGCGTTGAAGGCCATCCCCGCCCGCAAAGTGCTGGTGATTCTGGACTGCTGTCACGCAGGGGGCATCGGCGAGACCAAATCATTGACACCGGCCAATGGATTGACAAAAGGCTTTTCCCAGGAGATGTACGACCGGCTGGGCAGTGGCGCGGGGCGGGCAATTCTGGCATCGGCCCGGCCCGAAGAGGAATCCTACATTTTGTCCGGCGATCAGAACAGCCTCTTTACAAAGCATCTGCTGGCCGGTCTGCGCGGGGGCGTAGCCGGGGATGACGAATTTGTGCGGGTCTTTCACCTCTACGAGTACGTGCAGCCGAAAGTCACCGGACAACAGCCCAACCAGCACCCCCGCTTCAAAGCCAATTTGGAGGACAACTTTCCCATCGCCTTCTACAAAGGCGGGCAGAAGCAGCTTGCGCCCGCGCCAGCCGTCAAAGAGGAAGAATTCGCCTACGACGTCTACATCAGCTACGCTGACAAAGAGCCGGATGCGACGTGGGTGTGGGATACATTTATCCCGAAACTGAAGGCAGAAGGCTTCGACCCCAAACGTATCGCTGTGGCTGGGGAAGTGCGTGAACCCGGCGTGACGTTGCTTCTGCAGACGGAACGAGCTATCAAACAGTCAAAGCGTGTACTGATGGCTATGTCAAACCAATATTTTGACGATCCCCGGGCCACTTTCGATTTTGAGTTGGCACAGGATTTGCAGGTGCGGGAAGAGAACTTTCGGCTGCTGCCGGTTATCTTTGCCCCAGACATTGATGAGAGCCGTATCCCTGATCGGATTCGGATGTACGCGCCCAGCGACCTGACCAGGCGCACAGAGAGTCGCACGCAGACACTTATCGGAGCATTGAAAGAGCCTCTGCCTACGCGCTAAATGGAATCCGTGCAAATCTAAACAAATCTGTGTCAATCCGTGTACGTTTTTTAGCAGTCGCATTGCGAGGAGTCTCACCCAATGACCCATCCATTTCTCTTTCTCGGCGCATTGCTGGGCGGGCTGGCGGTGGCGCTGGGCGCATTTGGCGCACACGCGCTGAAGGCCCGATTGACGCCAGAGAAGCTCGTCACTTTTGAGACGGGCGTGCGCTATCATTTCTATCACAGCCTGGCCCTGTTGGCCGCGGGTACGCTGCAAATTATCCTGCCCGGCGCGGGTATGCTGACGCTCTCTGGCTGGCTCTTCATCGCCGGGATCGTCCTCTTTTCTGGCAGTCTGTACTGGCTGGCCCTGGGCGGCCCCCGCTGGCTGGGACCGGTGACGCC
>Ga0209284_10006634_pt1 | contig 10974 bp, 15 predicted proteins | sample FRY03_FD_187211 | JGI IMG/M metagenome (GOLD analysis project Ga0209284, IMG submission 187211) | Freshwater microbial communities from Lake Fryxell liftoff mats and glacier meltwater in Antarctica - FRY-03 (SPAdes) (version 2) | ecosystem: Environmental > Aquatic > Freshwater > Ice > Glacier... | reverse complement strand
TCTGTGGCCTGACTCATAAAGATTCTTATAAAGATATTTTTATGGTGGGAGTCGCAATACCAGTAGTCGCTACGATCGTAGTCATCATTCTAGGAACGATGTTCGGTAGTTTTTAAACTACTGCCCCATTCCCCATCCACCAGACATTGAAAAGGCTTCCCCAGTAATAGTGGAAGCTGCATCAGAAATGAAATAATTTACCATTCCCGCCACCTGTTCGGTGGTGGTGAATTTTTTGATACAAGCGGGCTTGAGAAAAATCTCCGTTGCCACTTCGTCTTCACTTATATTATTTAACTCGGCCTGCTTAGAAAGTTGCTGACGCATCAGTTGCGTATCCACAAATCCCGGACAAATTGAATTAACAGTGATGTTGAATTCACCTAACTCAAGCGCCATGACTTTAGAGAAACCAAGCACACCATGTTTAGCTGCGACATAGGCCGACTTATAAGGGCTGGCGACTTTTCCATGAATGCTGGAAACGTTGATAATTCTTCCCCATCCATTTTTCTTCATACCAGGAATAATATGTTTCGAGCAGAGAAATGTTCCAGTCAGTAAAATTGAAATAAGCTGATTCCACTTCTCCAACGGGAACTCATCAATTGAAGATAGGAACTGAACACCGCAGTTATTAATGAGGATGGAAGGAGCACCAAATTGTGTGATGGTTTTTCCCAAGGCCACTTTAACTGCGTATTCACTGGTAACATCACAATGAATATAAGGAATGTTTTCCTTAGGAGGATTGATGTCCCATGAAATGGCCTTAAAACCCTGATCAGTGAGATTTTGAATGATTGATAGTCCAATTCCATTGGATCCACCGGTGATGACAGCGATTTTATTATTCATGGGGCCTCTTATAGTTAATTACCAATTGTTAGTTGTATCAGTGGCCTGGAGTGGCTTCGGCAACGGGCAAGCATAAATTGTATTTACACAATTTTTGAATTCATCCGAAAGTTTTTTATCTTTTACAGAGAACTTAGTGAGTATGCCCTTAATATCAATTAAAATCTGAATCGTCATGGATTTTTGATCCCTCGGCTGTTTAAGACTGAAGCCTCTTTTATCCTTATCATCTGCGTGAGAGATATAATGATATCCGACAAGGACGCTACAACTTAACCCTAAATGGTCGTAATCTTGGATGGAATCAATTATATTTGCTTTCTTGCGGATTTTTATTCACTTAACTAATTTTATCAACGTATCGATAAGCCTCTTGCGGGTCAAAAAACTGAGGACGAAAAATGAATTTGCTCTTGATTGCTATCATCTTAATTCCATGTCTGGTTCAGGCCCAAAGCACGCATCGTGAGGCCAGTGCTGAAGAAAAAAAAGTTCTTCTGTCCCAAGATGATGAAAAAAAGCTTAAGACACTCGGAACAGAACTGAATCAGGAATCTGAAAGAAATCTTCTCAAAGAAGCGATGGTAAAAGAAGCACTCGATAATGGAAAATTAGATGACATCCAAATGAAAAGCTATATTCAAAAGTTAACTGATCAAAGCCTATCCCCTGAAAATATTAATGAAGAAAAAGAAGATCTGAGTCGAAAATATTATGCAAAACTCCAGATGAAGGAACTCGAAAAGGTTCTCCCTATTGAAAAACAAAAAGAATATGAAAAGAAATTCACCGAACTCCAGCTAAAAAGTGAAAATGGCACCCTAACCCATGAGCAACTGGATAAAGAAATCTCCCTGCTCGATGCAGAAATTTCAAATTCAGAAGAAACAAAGAAAAATGAAATTAAATTGAGCGAGTTTAAGACTGCGTTCAAAAATGTTCAAAAGAATAACAAATTTGAAAAAGGCCCATCAACCCTAAGTGATAAACAGTTCACGCCAATTAAAGTCATGGTTCCCATGAATTTCTCACTCAAAGATTACCAGAGTACAGATCCACTTTGTTTGACTGATTCAGGGATTCCATTTGATTCTCAGCTGGATCAATTGAACACTCAAATGCAGACAATCACGACAAGCGGAAAAGACCGTAAGCCTTCTATTCATCAGATCTACTTCGCCTGGGGTTATAATAGAGGATGGCATACCAACTCAGATGTTAAATTCACAACACCGAATGGAACATTCACTATTCACGATACAAAAAGTAAGGACCGACCCAGTCCGTTCAGTGTAGAAGACTATTTTAAACCCCAAAATCTGAGTATTCCTCAATACAATATGGAACTTGGAATAATGTTCAATGAGAAATGGGGAATGGAAATTAAACAAGATCACATGAAAATGGTTTTTGATAACACCAGACCTTACGAAATCACCGGTGATTACAGTCATCAAGTCGTTATTAAAAATGATCATCCGACTAATGAATGGGATCAACAAATCCCGGTTGACTTCAGTGTTGCTAAGGCAAAAAAAGATGCAACATGGTTGCATTGGGAGCATACTGATGGATATATACCCATAACACTTGAATTTTCAGGTTCCCAAAACTTCAAATTTATCGGTTAATAGCGTGGCAAGTTCAGCACGGTATTTACGAATATAACGAAAAAAGTTCGTACAGGCCTTTTCAAAATCGGCCTTAACTTCATAGTATCTATTATAAAGAACTTTCCTTTTAAAAAACTTCCAAAGTCTTTCAATCGGATTCAGGTTGGGCGAGTAAGGTGGTAGATAAGCAAGATTAATGCCCAGCTCTTTGGCAAGAAGCTTCACTTTCGCTGAGCGATTATAAGCGGCATTATCCATGATTAAGGTCACCACTTCTCCATGAGGGTTTTTATTTTTTATGGCCCTTAATAAATCACAGATTGAATCAGAGTTTACCCAGTCACATGTTCTGGTGATTACGTCTAAACTTTCAATATCAACAGCACCGTTAATGTTCAACCTATGGCGGCCACAGTTGGTTAGGATTTCAAAATCTTCTCCCTTTTTAATCCAACCATAGCTTATAACGGGATTATGCATAGGATGGGTTGAATCAGCAAAGTAGACTTTCCCCTCTGATTTAAGGCGACCGTACTCAATAATAAAAAGTTCTTGTGCCTCTTTATTTGCCTTTCCTGGAACTGCCTTGGTCTTTTTATATGTAAATCCTAGAACATGAAGGAGGGCCGTAACTCCACTGACTGAATATCTCACATCAAACTTATTTTTTATAAATTCAATGATTTCTTTCGTATCCATGCAGAGTTTTGTTTGAAGATAATTGGAAAGCTGCTCTTTTTCTTTATCGCTCAAGTGACATCTCTTCCCGGAATGCATATCTGTAACAAGTCCTAAGATTCCGCCTTCGACATAGCGCTTGCGGTAGTTTCGGATCGTGCCCTCATCAAGAAAAAGGTGAAGTGCAATGCTTTGATAGGTAATACCCTGATCGAGGAGTAAAATCGTTTTGATGCGATCAGAATACTTGGCATGTCGCTCAACTCTGAGTTCATGTAAAAGTTCAGATCTTTGCTCTGGTGTTAGAAAGCCTTTCATAGAAAAGAGTTTAAAACAATTTAAACAGGCCGTGAAGGCCCTACCTGAAATTTAAAATGCGATGGGTATAGACATCCATTACTTAGTTGTAGAATCATTCAGTGGTCCGTGCGAATGATTCGTTTATAAATAATACTATCTAAAGGAAGTACTAAATAACTATTACTTCTGCTTAAGAATATCGCTTATTATTAGATTTTTAGTAGGTGACGGTATGACCAACGACTGAGTATACGTTCTGGTCGCTTCCACATAACCTTCTAAAGCAGCCTGATGAGGCGGAGCACTGCGAACAAATTCATCTGTTGCCTTTGTCAAGGCATTTAAAGTTGCATCCATGGTAGTAAGATAGTCCTCCCGATCGTAAGCATGGGCGACATTTTGGCTTGTAAATACGGCCAGAAAAATGGATAGGCATAATTTTTTTTTCAACAACATACGTACCTCGTTTATATTTTCACTTTAAAAGTTTTTAATATCCCATAAACCCTAATCTATATTCAATAATACTGTTTTCAAGTGTCTTAAGACATCTGGATTTCGCTTCAGCATTCAGATGTGCAGTCTTAATAATGTCAGGGCTCCCTAGTGAGTTTGTATACGTCGCGGTTGCTTCAACATATGCCTCCCTAGCCGCTTTGTACGGCCCAGTCGCTAGTTTCATCTCGTTCACGGCTTTCAAGTAAGCATCCCGGGTCGCTCGATAGGTGGTTGCATAGTCCTCTTCAAAAGCTTGTGCTCTCTGTGTTCCACTCAAAACAACACATAATAAAGCAGTTATCAATAATCTATTTTTCAAAACCATATCATCCTCACTTTTTTAAAATATCTCGATCAAAAAATTAACACCTATAGTTTCACAAATTGGTCCTTCTCTTCTGGTATTCCACTGCTAAACTCTGGGCGCAGAGGTAAGTATGAACTATTCGTGATACTCACCACGGCTTGCGAGTTAAAAAATCCAATCACTGTGTTTACGTAATCGTAAAAATTATGATCATTAAAAGTATCAATCGAAGATTCAACGACCACCTTATCTAAAACATAATTACCACGGCCCAAATAACCTGCGAATCCTCCTATCATCATTGCGTAGTTGTCAGGTGTACTCATGAAAAAATTGTTAAATACACTAGAAAATGAAATATTGTTTTTCCCGGGACTTGCGCCTGATGAATCTCCATCCGCTGTTAATGATCCCGCAAATGAGCCAAGAGTATGAATATCAAGACCTCCCAATGTTGCCCCACCTGAGATACTAATTTCACTGAAAGAGATTTTGTTATCTTTTAGCATCACTTCATCCAAAGCATTAACTAAACCAAAAAAGCCAGAAATCTCCCCGGAGGTGGCAGCATGTTTGCCAGTAATTTGAGCGTCAACGCTGATTTTACTAAATGTATATTTAGATCCCGAGCTACCTAAAGTTAATACTCCCGCCATAGTTCCAATTCCTGATGAAGGTAAAGACCATTCATTCATACCGAATTCAATGGTGTTCTCTGACATCGATATAGAATTAAAACTTACGTCACCACCAAGAAGGCCCAGACTACCAGCAAAATTTCCTGCAGCTTTAACTACCTCGTAAAATGAGGCCGATGAATTATTAACTGTAACATTATTGACACTCACTTTGGCAAGATTTGACGAAGTAACAAAGCCTCCAAAGACTGTTCCAACAGAATGTGCTGGATCAGCTGGGTTATAATGATCCAACAACGAATCATCAAATCCATCATAAATAAAATCAACATCGGCCAAAAAAGAATTATTTATGTAATCTATATCACCGATGTCCTCCTCACGCCATTCCCCGGTGTAAAATCCTTCTAAAGATACATCACTGCTCTTAACGGCAATATTACTAAAACTTGCTTTCCCGTCAAACTGTGCGTAACCGGCCAGGATACCAACATTATGCATTTGGTTCACAATAGGAAAGGCCTGTAAAGTTTCATCCCCGTATGCAGGGTCAAAACTTGTCTCAATTGCGCCATCAATGAAAACATTACTAATATTGATATTCTTCACAATGACTTCTTCTCCGGGGTATGATCTTAGCACCCCAGACAGAGCTCCTGAATTTCCCACAACATCATACATCGAACTGTTCTCAATACTAATGCTATCAAAAGTTACAGTTCTCTTGGTGCCTATAATACCGTAATCTTTCCAGAATTTAGTAAGAGGTGTTTGTATGGTTGATCCTGCAACCAGACCAATATTCACTCCACCCTTGGTATAAATATGAAAATCCTTAAGTGTAAAATTCTTTATCACTGCTCCTGGAGCCACAACAGAAAAAAGTCCCACGAGACGTGACTCTGTTGGAACATAATCACCAATTACAATTGTGTTTCCATTACCATCAAATTTGCCATTAAATGGGATCCTCTGTGAGGATAGGTCTCTTACTGCATTAGTAAGGTTTCTCTTATCGTTTGTAGCAATCAAATACTTATCTGATGCTGATATTACCGGAGACCTACCAACTGATGCCATAAAATGACCGAGTGAAAAGAACTCAACACTTGATTCTGCAAAATTTAAATTACGTCCAAGTTTGTAAGATTTTCCCATGTTCGAAAAATTATATGTTCCCGGAGTATTTAAACTTGGCCGATCATTAATCTCTGCAAGTGAGATGTTGAGAAACTGCTGTTCATCACAGATGATGTAGGGATCTCGATCAGTCCCAGACCCAGCATTAAACAAGGCCACTTTATTAATTAATGAACAAGTACTTAAAGCTCCAGAAGTTTTTACAACGGCATCTCCAAGAGCTTTAGGACTAGCTGAAAGACCCACGTCCTGTCCACAGGACGTGGGTCCTGCCGATAGAATCAACAAGCAACAGCCCATTGATGAATATATTTTTAAATAATGTTTTATCGAAGAATTCATGAAAGCCCCCCTGCCCAATTGTGTAAAATAGCTTTATAATAACTTTTGCACCCTCATCTTCATTTATGCGTTTGCCTCTCAGTGAGTGTGTAATCAACTGGTAAATTTAAACTTTGTAAATAGACGTGAGTAGCTTTTTGATAAGCCGCTGTGGCAGCATGTTGCGCAAAGCCTGCTTGTTTTACGTCTTCAAGAGCTTGTTTATAAGTAACTCTTGCCTCTCTCTCTTCATTTTGGATAATAGGATCCATATCAATTGAAAAAGCAGACTGAATCGAAATGCTTAACAAAATAGTTGTTAGATAAATAAATTTTTTTAGCATACGTACCTCGCTCTTTTTATCTTAAAATTAATCATTATATAATTTCGCCATAACGTCCAAATTACTACCCGCAATTTTGGACTGATCAAGCTCAGTTTTACCATTAGTTAAACTCTTAGTGTAAGAGAAGGCAACCTGTCTATATGCCTCCCTAGCCGCTTTGTACGGCCCAGTCGCTAGTTTCATCTCGTTCGCGGCTTTAAGGTAAGCATCCCGGGTCGCTCGATAGGTGGTTGCATAGTCCTCCAAATCAAAGGCATAAGATGCAGAACTGAGACAAAAAATCAAACTTACAAATATTTTTTTCAACATAAATTCCTCTCTATGATAGTTCTAATTAATTTCGACACTGATTAGACATTACTTTCATTAACATCAGCCGTTCAACTGCAGCACCGTCGCCCCGACTAAGCTGCTCTACCATCTCTACACCATACCAAGCATTAAATGCAGAAGAAAACGGGCCTTCAGCGAGGCTTCTCTCATTTCCTGCCTTAAGGTATGCATCTCTCGTCCCTCGATAGGTAGTTGCATAGTCCTCTAGATCAAAGGCGTGTGAGACAGAAGTAATACAAAGGCTAAAAATTAAACCAAAACTTATTTTTTTTAACATACGTACCTCTATTCTCTGAAATATTATTACTTCAAATTATTAAATTCTAATTCCATTGTTTCGATTTTCTCTAATTCAAGCCTAATATTTGTCAGCACCTTTGCCAGGTCTTCAGGTTCATAATCACTTGAATTTGAATTTACTTGAGCGAGCTCCAAAGTCCACGCAGCCTTTTCCATCGAAAACCTTGCTTTCACACTTGCTTTATAAACAGTCTCCGCCGATTGCAAACTAGCTGATGCTTTAATGTAATCGTCCCGAGAAGCTCGATAGGTGGTTGCATAGTCCTCCAAATCAAAGGAGTATGCAGTTGGGGCACCATTCAAGGCAAAAAACAATGAAGCAAAAATATAAAAACCTTTTTTTTGAAACATATCTTCCTCACTTTTTAGGTCTAACAACGAATCTTTTGTATTATCGACTATGAATGAAAAATGCTTGAGTATTAAAATACGGTAATATCTGTATATTAAGTAATATCAGAGATTTGAACCATTGATTTACACAATTGAATAAATTGAATTTGGCAGGATCACATATTAGCTTTATAAGCATGCCCATTATATCGGGCATACACCCAAAAAGATTTCAAAGCGTTGTCTGCAAGATGCTATGAAAACCTTTCTGGTCCTGTTTGCCATTGCTGTGTGTTTACGGTCCTATTAAGACAGCATTCAGTTCTTTTCTAACAGTCCCACCTTGGTGGCAACTCACACAAGAATACATATCAAGATAGGCCTGAGACTGAAAAAGATCATTTTCTATTGTCCCACCCTGCTTTAGATGGGTGGCAGTCCTTATGCGCTCATTAAGATTTCCTAGTTGTCCCCAGCTATAAATTTTGATGGGTTTAAAAACCTTGGCCATTTTGTATTGTCTCATTGCCGCATCAATGTATTCATTTGCTTTGCTTGGAGATAATTCTTTCTGTGATTCTTTAAGATACACATCTCCCATATAGGCCAGAACTCCAGGAACAGCGTAGGGTGTTTTATCCGTAGTATTACATTTCTTGGCCTCACCCTTTCTTAGAAAAGGAACTGAATTACAGAAAGACTCTGGGCCACTTAAATACGCATTCATATCCAAAAGTCTTTTTTCTCTTTCTGCTCCAAAGGAATAATCACTATTCATAGTCAGAGCATTATAGAGATGAAAAACGGGATGCTCATCCATTAAATTAAGAATTTTATCCATCACTCTATTTTCAACAGTACCAAAGCGATATTTTTGATAGCGAAAGACAGAGGAAAGATGCCAGCCTTTGATTCGGTCGTCTTGTGGCGCCAGCTGTTCCGCCATTTCAAAAAACTTGTGAGACAATTTATATCTTTCGATAATTTCATTTTTGGCGTGATTGCTTGAAGTTAGTTTTTGATGGGAGATGATTTCTTGATATGAGATTACTCCATCAATATGGCCATTATTGTTGTTCATCAGAAATAGGCCGGTATAGGCCAGATAAAGTTTTTACAGTGTCTAAGGGATAGACAGGGACCATTAATTTCGAAGAGTTATACCGAGATTTTTTTAGGGCGTGTTTTCAAAGCTTGGCCCAGTGGTATCTAGCTCCTCATACCTCGTTGCAATTGAACTAAACTGATTTAAACTACATGACGCATTTTCGACAACATGTCTTCTTGAGAACTTATTCTTTTCTAAAGAGACCAGAATCATAACCCTTGTCTGCTTTACTTCTTTTTTTGTCTACCTCCGGTTTTAAGAATACTTTTCTAGGCGCAGTGATTGAAACCCTTGAACCAACTTGCTTGAAATTCACTAAATCTTCTTAATTAAGATTCTGAAACTCTGCCGCAAATTGCTGACAGAGTGATTGTACTGCAGTAATTTTTACCCATGAAAAACACCTATTTATTATTTCTTTTTATTTTCATTGCCCTGCGCGGCAATTCTTTTGCCCAGGAGATTTCTTTTAGGGCGTGTTTTCAAAGTCTGAGCGTTTAAGAATCTGATGTAAGGCCATGTTAGGTCTTTTCTGTTGGCCAATGATGAAAATTGTATTTTCATATCCTCATGAAAACAAGCAAAAGATTTTTTATTACCGATCCCATGTGGAGCAAATTATTACCCCTTCTTCCTGCGGAAAAAGGTCGAAATGCTAGGCCCTCTAAGCCAAATAGGCCAATGCTCGAAGGTATGATTTGGAAATTAAGAACTGGCTGCCCTTGGCGAGATTTACCAAAAGAATTTGGCCCTTGGGAGTCAGTATATTCACGATTTTCGAGATGGAGTGAGAGGGGGATTTTTCAACAAGTCTTCGAAGAAATCAAAGATCATCTTTCGTGCGATGACGTTTCACTCGATTCAACAACCGTGCGTGCTCACCAGCACGCTCATGGTGCTGCAAAAAAAAAGGTAGTCAAAAAATAGGTCGTAGTGCTGGTGGCCCCACGACGAAAATTCATCTTGTTACCGATAATGCTGGGAATCCTGAACTGATTAAACTGAGTTCTGGAAATGTTCACGATATTGAAACTGCATTTGAGTTTTTGGATGAACTTCCACTAGAGGCTAAAAACCTTTTAGCTGATAAAGGGTACGACTCTGATCTATTTAGGAAGTGTATTAAGAGCGGAAATCGAGAACCTATAATCCCTGGGAGAAAGAACAGAAGAAAAGAGATTGTTTACGACAAGGAGATATACAGCGGACGGCACGTGGTAGAAAATGCATTTTGCAGCTTGAAGCAGTTTAGGTCAATTGCGACGAGGTATGAAAAGCTAGATACCAATTTTTTATCAATGGTTTTATTGGGATGCATTTTATGCTGGGCCAGACTTTGAAAACACGCCCTAGTATAAAGCTCTGGATTTTCCTCTAGCCTCTTTTCAACTTCTTCATCCTTTGGCCACTTAGTCATAACTTACGCAGCTTCCATTAAAGCCTTACAGACTTTGGCCAAGCTTTCCAGAGTTGGATTAGCATTAGGTTCCATGAGTTTAAAGAGTGCTCGTCTTGAAATCCCCGCTGCTTTATAGAAGTGGTCTTTATGGACTTGCTCAAGATGAGATAAAAGAATTTCTCGAACTGCGTCTGCATCCCCGTCAATTAATGCATCTGCAATGGCCTCGGATATAAATTTACGATTAAGCAATTCTGAAGCTGCTGAGTAATCGTAAGCCTGGCCACTGGCCTTTAATCGTGGTTTCGCTTGTGACTTACCCTTCAATGTACCTTTTGAGGATTTTTCTTGCTTTTTTAATGTCTGAATCTTGCCCATTTTTATTTCCTCCAAGGATTAACAATGTTAATTCACCGGTATCGTCTTCCATGATTGAATAATAAACCCGTCTACCATTTCCCCATTTTAGTTCGGCTAAAAAATCGCCTAAACTTTTAACGATTCCAAAATGATCGTTCTCTTCAATGTTGGCCAGTCTCTTAGCAAGCTGTGCTTTGTCCTTGGGTCTTTGAGACTCATACCATTCAATATATTCTGGAGTCCTTTTGAGTCTCATGGAACAAATAGTGCATCATAAAGCACTATTTGTCAACACATATGCCTTCTGGGCAATAACTATACTTTTGCCCACTCCCAATAAAGCGAAGTCCTTTCATTGGTAATTAGGCGCTAATTTGTCATAGGTTTTTGCCAGTGTTGCAAAAAAATGCAACATGGGCTATATTCTAGAAATGAGACGTG
>Ga0209284_10006631_pt1 | contig 10978 bp, 8 predicted proteins | sample FRY03_FD_187211 | JGI IMG/M metagenome (GOLD analysis project Ga0209284, IMG submission 187211) | Freshwater microbial communities from Lake Fryxell liftoff mats and glacier meltwater in Antarctica - FRY-03 (SPAdes) (version 2) | ecosystem: Environmental > Aquatic > Freshwater > Ice > Glacier... | reverse complement strand
ACTGGATATGGTGTTGAATCTTTTGTCCCTGATGCAACTGCCGGAAGGATTGTTCAAGAGCATCTTGTCCCGAAATTTAAACAAAACGATTATTATGGCGGCTTAGACTTAGCAACCGACGACCTAATTAAACTTCTTCAAGGCTCTTTCGAGGGTTTTGGAAAAAAAGAGGAAAAAGCACCGTTCTCCCCTGTTTTATTTATCGTGATTGTAATAATCATAATCGTTTTAATTTCCAGAAACTCTAAAGGTGGAGGAAACGGAGGAAGGTATATGAGAACTTTTGGAGGACCTTTTCCTGGCGCTTATGGTGGATTCGGCGGTGGTGGTGGCTTTGGAGGCTTTGGAGGTGGTGGAAGTAGCGGCGGTTTCGGTGGATTTGGCGGCGGAAGCAGTGGTGGTGGTGGTGCAGGTGGAAGTTGGTAAGTTCTCTTCCAAATATTCAAACTAATTTAATGTCACGATGATTTGTTCATTCTAACGAAATCCATTAGGTTTGAAAAAATCTAATCCCAAGAAAATGAAACACCTTTTTGCGCTTATATTATTTTTAAGTATTTCTAATCTAAATGCCCAAGGAACGAAAGGTTTAGACTTTGTTGATGGATGGGTAAAAACCCTGAAGGGTGATACCTTAAAAGGTCAGGTATGCTATGAAAACACCAAAACAGGTGAACGCATGGACAAAATTTACTTCATAGATGCACCTAATCCTAAGAAAAGAATGGGATCCGAAAAACTTAGCAGCTTTGGAGTTGAGAATCGTGTCTATGATTTTATAGACATTGGAGATGGTTTCGGAATGGTTGTAATGCAGCGCTTAGTAGAGGGTGACATTAATATGTATTACTCTTGGTTCAAAACGGCCGAAAGCACTCCCCAAAAAAACTCCTACGAAAAAGGGATCTTCCTTAAGAAGAAGGGGAAAGAGGAGTTATTCGAAGTACTTGATCGCAAATGGGAGAAATCAATGTCCGGTTATTTTAAAGGCGACGAGGACATTCTAGATTTAATCAAGAAGAATAACTGGACCATCAATGATATGGACAAGATTGTTTTAGCCTATAATAAGAAGTAAACACATATATATAACATCTATAATTTTGAAGCCGGCTCGTCCGGCTTTTTTTAATCCTTATTAAAACAAAATTAAATTCCGATGTAAGAATTCGGGGTTATTGAAATTCAAAATTCTTGAGACATGTCTTAATACGCAATTTTGAATACTATATATATTTATTTATTCTCTTTGGAAGATATTTGAACTCAATATCTCTTGTTAATAACTGCAACCTAAATGTTGAAAACCCTGTAAGATTGAGTAATTTTGACTTAATAACCTAACTAACAAATCAACTTATGAAAATTACTACTCTAGTAAGCTTTCCAATTGTAGCCGTAGCGCTTCTTGTTTCAAACTCAAGTAATGCTCAAACAACTGCTTCAAGTGTTTACAGCTTTAGTCAAGGAATGCGTGCCGATGGAGTTTCTCCAATTGGTGTTACGCGCAGTAATGACAACAATGCAATTGGCGGACTTGGAAGCCACGATTCTAACATCGGAGAACAAGTTAATAATTCTGCTTCAGTAGAATTCGTATCTTTAGGATTTGGTGGAGATATCGTTCTTGAATTCGCAAATCCAATTTGTAACCAAGTTGGAAATGACTTAACTGTCTATGAAACTTCTTATGGTACTCCTTCTTGCGCTGCATGGCCAGAAAAAGCCCTAGTATATGCTCGTCAAAACGATTGCCAACCATGGACTATGATTTCTCCAGCTGCTGGTATCTGCCAAGACGCTGACCTAGATTTAGGCGTTCTTAGCTGGGCAAAGTTCATTAAAATTGAAGATATCACAGATCCAACACTCAATGTTTTCTTAAGTGTTAATCAAGACGGTTTCGATGTAGATGCTGTTGTTGGTTTTTCAACTTGCGACGGTGGTGCAATTACTCCAGGTGGAGAATATTCGCCAAACTCTGTAGTTTCAGTTGCTCCTGGCTTACGTAAAAACGGCTCTCCAATTCCTGCGAATCGTCAAATTCAAAGCCGGATGTTAGGCGCACCTCAAATGAGTGATGCTTCTACTCCTGCGGTTAACTATCCATTCTTTGCTTTAGGATATGCAGGAACAACAACTTTAAAATTCCCTTACACAATTCTTAATGTTGTAGGTGCTGACTTAGCTGTTTATGAAACTACTTTTGGCGATAACCCAACTCGTTCTTGTGCAAGTTATCCTGAGAAAGCTACTTTCGAAGGTTCTGCTGATGGAAGTGTTTGGTTCAACTTAAATGCAGTTGTTACTGCTGATGACAATGGTAATACTCTTTGCCGCGATGGTCAATTAGAAATTCCAGCTGGTGAAGCAGGTATCAACTACATTCGTGTTACTGATGTAACTGTTCCTTTCGGAGCTGGTTCAACTGATGCTTATGATATCGACGGTATTGTTGGTCTAGGTCAGTGTGTTGGTTCAACAATCGGTGGAACTCGTATTGAGGCTTCTACTGAAACTGAAATTGGTGAAGGTGAGTACGGTGTTGAGGTTTATCCAAACCCAGCTAAAGATGTTGTTTCAATTCAAGTTAATTCTGTAAACAACAAAGATTCATACATCGTTAAAGTTGTTGACGTAATGGGTCGCGTAGTTTCTTCTGAAGTAGTTAACAACGCAACTGGAAGCTTCATTAGTAATTTAAATATTACTGCACTTCCTGCTGGTATCTATGTAGTATCTGTTGAATCAAACGGAACTCGTGAAATCACTAAGTTGATCAAGAACTAAAAGAAAATAAATCATTCGAAAGCCCTGATTCTTATTTGAATCAGGGCTTTTTTTGTGTCCAAAATATCTATATGTAAGATTTTAATACGCCTTTAATAACTTTATTTATCTGATTATCAAGATTTTAGTATTAATTTATTACACTACTACTCCAATTATCATCCCTATAGGTCTAAGGGCTTGCACAACTAGATGTAAGATATTGTACATTTGATGAAGGAAGTCCCTAATCAAATATTCCTCTCTTATGAAAAACTTTACATTTTTAAGCACTACCGCTCTTACCTTAGCTGTCCTTGCAGCAGGTAATTTAGCCGCTCAAACAACAGCTACAAGCGTTTATAGCTTTAGTCAAGGATCTCGCGCCGATGGTGTTTCTGCAATTGGAGTGACACGCTCCGATGCAAATAACGCTCTTGGAAATATTAGCAGCCACAATGTTAACATTGGAGAGGTTGCGAATAATTCAGCTTCTGTAGAATTCGTATCCTTAGGATTTGGCGGAGACATTATTCTTGAATTCGCAAACCCTATTTGTAACCAAGAAGGAAATGACTTAACTGTCTATGAAACTTCTTATAATACTCCTTCTTGCGCTGCATGGCCAGAAAAAGCCCTAGTATATGCTCGTCAAAACGATTGTCAGCCTTGGACAATAATTTCTCCAGCTGATGGTATTTGCCAAAGTGCTGACTTGGACTTAGGAGTTCTTAGTTGGGCTAAGTTCATTAAAATTGAGGATATAACTAATCCAATACTTAATGTTTTCTTAAGTGTTAATCAAGATGGTTTTGATGTGGATGCTGTTGTTGGTTTCTCAACTTGCGACGGTGGTGCAATTACTCCAGGTGGAGAATACTCTCCAAACGCAGTTGTTATTGCAACACAAGGCATGCGCAGAAACGGATCACCAGTTCCTACAACACGTTCAATCCAATCAAAGATGTTAGGTCTTCCTCAAATGAGCGATGCTTCTACGCCACCTGCTAGCTTCAACTTCTTTTCATTAGGTTACACGGGAACAACTACATTAAAATTCCCTTATACAATCTTAAATGTTATTGGCGCTGATTTAGCAGTTTATGAAACTACTTTTGGCGATAACCCAACTCGTTCTTGCGCAAGCTATCCTGAGAAAGCCACTTTCGAAGGTTCTGCTGATGGAAGTGTTTGGTTTAACCTTAATGCAGTAATAACTGCAGACGACAATGGCAATACTCTTTGCCGCGATGGTCAATTAGAAATTCCAGTTGGTGAGGCAGGTATCAATTACATTCGTGTTACTGATGTTACAGTTGTTTTCGGAGCCGGCTCAACAGACGCTTATGATGTTGACGGTATTGTTGGTCTTGGCCAGTGTGTTGGTTCAACAATCGGTGGAACTCGTATTGAGGCTTCTACTGAAACTGAAATTGGCGAAGGTGAGCACGGTGTTGAGGTTTATCCAAACCCAGCTAAAGATGTTGTTTCAATTCAAGTTAACTCTGTAAACAACAAAGATTCATACATCGTTAAAGTTGTTGACGTAATGGGTCGCGTAGTTTCTTCTGAAGTAGTTAACAACGCAACTGGAAGTTTCATTAGTAATTTAAATATTACTGCACTTCCTGCTGGGATCTATTTAGTTTCTGTTGAATCAAACGGAACTCGCGAAGTTACTAAGCTTATCAAAAACTAATCGGTAAACTGATTTAGCAAAGGGCTCTACTTAATTGCAGGGCCCTTTTTTTTGTCCTGAAATAGAATGTAATTCGCTACATTCACGCAACAAACCAAGCACTATGAAAAGAAACTTACTCAAATCATTAACGATATTAACCGTCGTTGCATTCATCGCCATTTCGACTTCTTCGGTCAAAGCACAGCAGTATGTTGTGATTCCAACAGATATTGTATCTAACAGTTTAGCAAATGCAAACCTTCCTGGCTGGAGACTAAATTCAACAGGTAACTCACAAGCAGTTTTAGCACAAGTATCTGATTTTTCAATCCCATCAAGTTTCGGAAATCATAGCATTCGTGCAACAAGAACAGGCGGAATTGGTAATAATCGCTCTTTTCTTGGATACTATGAACCAAGCAAAACTCTTAACAGCCTAAGTCGCTTTAGCTGGAACCGTTTTTCAGAAAATGGTACAGATAGCTACTTGAACATTTTTATTACCAACGGGACCTCTGTTGCTACAGTAGTTTACCAACCAACTACAGTTATAGGTTCGTGGACAGAGTTCACCTTCAATAGCTCCGTTTCAGGTAATTTAAGTGTTAGAGCCAACAGCACAACTACAAACGTTTCATATGCACAATTAATGAATCAATATGGCAGCTGGACAATTTACAATCATCCTAATGGAATATTCTCAAATTTCATTGGTGGAATTATTCTTGTTTCTGGGTCAAGTAGCCCAACAGCTGCTCAAACCCATGCTTTTGATGGTGTAACTGTGGAATTTACAGGCGCAGATAGCAAGTATTTCGACTTTGTAAATGAGATACCGCAACCTCCAGTTATTGGTTGCAATGCCGCTTTTGTGATAGATTACTCACCAGGTAAACGTACTGATGGATCTGATCTGATGGCAACTAGAACAATTACTTCAAATGCACTTGGAGCTCCGCAAAATAGCGACATTGAAGTGGCTGAGGCGAATGTCAATTTCGTAGCTCTCGGATTTGCAGGCTCAATTACACTTGAAATGGAAGGTCCAATATTAAATGGACCAGGCAATGATTTCCTCGTTTCAGAGACTACTTATGGCGCTAATGCTGGTAATTGTGCAAGATATCCAGAAAGAATAAGAGCTTTTGCTTCGCAGGATGCATGTCATTGGGTGTATGTTGGAGCAGGTTGTCAAGATGCAGAATTTGATCTTGGCCCTTTAGCTTGGGCTCGATATATTAAACTTGTCGACAATAGCCCAGTTGATGCTCCTTACAACAACTTAGTGGCTGATGGTTACGACTTAGACGGAATTACTTGCTTAAACGGAATTGCAGAAGATTTAACACCTACAAATCTTGTTTTTGGAACCGCCCAACAGGCATTATACTTTGAACAAGGCTTCAGAAAAGATGGACAGATGGTTGCAGCGGCTAGAAGTAATCCTGCAAATGCTTTAGGAATGCCACAATATACCAATACGGTGAATTTTGTTTCTTTAGGATTTGGAGGTAGAGTTGTATTACGTTTCGACTATGCCGTTTTTGATCAAGAAGGATCTGAAATTCAAATTGTTGAGACATCATTCGGAAATCCCTCATGTCTGGCATATCCTGAAAAAGCTATGGTGGAAGGTTCATTGGATGGCTTAAATTGGATTCAACTAACAGGTCAAGATCTTTGCCTAGATGGTTTGGTGGACGTAAATAACGCTGGTGTTATTCATTACATTCGCGTTACCGACCGCTCTGCTGCAAGCAAATTCAGTGGTTCTGCTGATGGATATGATATCGACGGAGCTGTTGTGTTGACTAATTGTGGTGGCGGCTCAAATCAAGCAAGAATCTATGATGAAGTTAACAAGCTGGATGAGGACGCAAGCATTTCTGCATATCCAAATCCATTCAATGCTTCTCTTAATTTAGAATTCTCTACTTCGAGAACTAACGAATCTGTGGTTATCGAATTAAATAACTACTTAGGTCAAACTATCAGCCGTCATTCACAGCAAATTGGAATGCCTGGAATTAATCTTCAGATTTTAGAAACAAGCAATTTGAGCAGTGGTGTTTATTTTATCACCGTTACAACTGACTCTTCAAAAGAGACAATTCGAATTGTAAAAAATTAATCTCAATTAATAATTCAGAATTAAAAGCCTCGTCCCAACAGACGGGGCTTTTTCATGAAAACAATATAGGCTTTTAGACAGTTCTTAAAAGACTTATAGTCTATTTATGAAAGCACTACTTTGGTATAGAAATGATTTAAGAATGCAGGATCACCCTGCTGTTCATGAAGCAGCGACAACGGGTTACGAACTATTACCCATTTATCTTTATGAAGATTCATACGAAACCGAACTTCCATATCAACTTGGTGAGCCTTCCAGCTACCAAAAGAAGTTTTTGATAGAGAGTATTGAAGAACTTAATAATTCATGGAAACAACTAGGTGCCGAACTATTGATTCTTCCTGGATCAGCTGAGCAAATCATCCCTATGCTGTGTTCAAAATATGGCATATCAATAGTTATGGCGAGTAAAGAATATGCGCCTAATGAGATAAAGACTGAAATGAAATTGGCTGATGCACTGGAAAAGACTTCAGTTTCATTTAAGCTATTTCATTCAAGTTTATTGATAAATCCAGAAGAACTTCCATTTTCCGTTGAAAAACTTCCAGATATCTTCACGATTTTTAGAAAGGAAGTTGAAGCAAAAACAAAATTCCTTCCTCCACTCAGTTCTATAAGTTCAGTTCACATACTCAAACATCAAGAAACTAGTATTACGCTAGAATCCCCTGGGGAAACAAAAAAATATAGTATTTACTTTACAGGTGGTGAATTAAAAGGACACGAACGAATTCAACAATACCTTTGGGAAAGTAACCTTGTTTCATCTTACAAAGAAACCCGAAATGGCATGTTGGGTATGGATTATTCAACCAAATTCAGCCCTTGGCTGGCACTAGGTTGCATATCGCCTCGGCAAATTTTAGCAGAGTTAAAGCGCTATGAAAAAGAACGTATTTCGAATGAATCAACCTATTGGGTCGTGTTTGAATTACTTTGGAGGGACTACTTTAAATTCGTGATGATGAAATACGGCCGGACTCTCTTTTTAAAGAATGGGATTAAGAAAGCTAAATCAACCACTTCTTTGAACTTGCAGAAATTTGAATTATGGAAGGAGGGGAAAACTGGAAATGACTTTATCGATGCGAACATGCTTGAGCTCAAAAACACAGGCTTTATGAGCAATCGAGGGAGGCAAAACGTTGCAAGTTATTTAGTGCACGATTTACAAGTCGATTGGAGATTAGGAGCAGCGTATTTTGAGCAAATGTTGATTGATTATGATGTTTGCAGCAATTGGGGAAATTGGGCGTATGTTGCCGGAGTTGGGAATGACCCGCGTGAGAACCGAAAATTTAACCCAGAAAGACAGTCTCAAATGTACGATCCTAATGGAGAATTTGTAAAAACGTGGCTGAGCAAATAAGTATATAAAAGCTGAATTTTTAGGGCGATAAAATAATTAGCGGGGCTAACTTTATAAACGCAATTCTATAAATAGGGTTCACTTAAAAACACCTAAAATTCTGATTATGTAAATATTACAATGTTTAATTTTTGATTTGGTGTGCATTATTTGACAAAATTGATCAGATTGTATGCATCACAAATTATTATTTTTATTGTTTTCTAGAATTTGGCTTAGCCAGCAACACGCCATCTGCTTCGTTAAGAGTATTTTGAAGTACTATTTGTACGTCATAAAATCCTCTTGTCTCGCATCTGACGTGTTTCTGACTTTTTATTGAACCCTAAATATGAGCCCCGCTGAGAAAATACAAACATCATTCTAACCTAGAAACTCTGAATTAATCTGGCAAGCCTAGCATTGGAGTTTTTCCGTCAGTTATTATAATTTTCGAATTGCTCGATTGACTAACTTCTCTAAATGCTTCAATGGATTTGTACTTGAGCACATTTATATTCAAGCTCGAGTTAATTAAGTCATTTGCTTCTTTAATACCTTGAGCTTCTGTGATTCTAGCTGTTTTTTCTCCATCTGCTTTGATAATATCTGCAATCTTTCTCCCTTCTGCATCAATAACTATAATCTGCTTCTTACCCTCCGCTTCGATGACTTTTCGCTGAGCATCTTTTGTTTCACGTTGTAAAATAAACTCCATCCTTTGGGCATCCTGCTCTGCATTAAGTTTTTCTTCAATTGCATTCGACAATCCTGTAGGGAGCGATATATTCTTCATAAGGACAGCTTCAATAATAAAACCCCTTTCGCCTAAAGTTTCCATCATTTCCTCTTTGATAGCTTTCTCGATTTTTGATCTTTCGGCGCTGTGCATGTCTTTGGCCATAAATCGTGCACAAACATCTGCAGATGAACTTCTAAATACAGGTAAGATGATTACATCCTCGTAATCCAACCCTATGGTTTCCAAAACAGAGACCGCATTTTTAGTTTCGATTCTATATAAAATCGAAATTTCAGACTTGATTGTTAAGCCTTCCTTCGAGGGAAGTCCTGTCGATATTTCAAGATTTACGGTACGAGTTGGAACCTTTATAACCTTGGTTGAAAAAGGATTAAAAACAGCCAATCCTGGCGATATGGTATTGCGACTCAACTTACCTAATCGGCGCTTCACGCCAACTTCTCCTTGGATAATCCGGGAGCAGGAACTAACTGTCGCTGCAACTATAAATAAAACAACCAGGCGCTTAATTAAAATCATTTTCATATCATAAAATTTTAGTGTGGACTTGTGTAATGTTCTCAAACGCGTTTTGTTCATTAAGTATACCTGATTAAGGATATATTTCTGCTAAATATATAGTTATAATGCACATTATTTATTCGCGCCATCATTTCTTTTGAATTCCTAAATCGCTCTAAACTTGAGTTCAATCAAAAAATACAGAAATACAGTGAATTCAAGAAACAGACATTGAATACGTTAAGTTAATAGTTCGAAATGGATGTAACACCAATACTATTTATAATTTAGTCCAAATATTATAATCTCAAACCAATACACTAATTGGTACTCAAATGAGATTAAATTAATGTAGATATTCTTTCGTTTTAACGCATTTCCTGACTCTGTGGACAGACGCTAATTACCATTGAGTCAATTTTCGTTTATTTGCTGGTGATACATGAACCTAATAGAAATTATTGCTGCTATCATTGCCTTACTTGGAGTTTTGCTCACTGCGAGAAGTTCCATACTTGGTTGGCCACTTGGTATTGTTGGTGCAGGACTTTACAGCTATATTTTTATCCATAGCGTTTTATATGCCGAAGGTGTGCTGCAGAGTTTGTACGTCATTTTCGGTATTTATGGCTGGTGGTCGTGGAACAAAACTACTAATTCTAAAAAGCTTGGTGTGGTTAAGCGATTAGGTTCGCGCATGTTGATTCTGAGTTTTCTTAGTTGGATTCTAGCTTCTATTTTGTGTGGATGGTTTTTGGATAACTACTCGCAAAGTGAAGTGCCATACCTCGATTCTATACTCGCAGTTGGAGGATTGCTTACGACGTATCTCTTGGCTAAAAAGTATCTCCAGAATTGGCTTTTTTGGATAGCGATTGATTTGGTTTCCGCAACCTTATTCTTTCAACGAGAATTGTATGCTACTTCTGTTTTGTACATCGCATTTGCTGCAATGGCAATTCATGGGTATTTTCATTGGAAAAAAGAACTTGAATTAACATGATTCGAATTTCAATCACAGGGCCTGAATCAACTGGGAAATCTACCTTATCAAAGCAATTGGCTGACTATTTTGAAGGGATTTCTGTTCCCGAATTTGCCCGTGAATATTTAGAATTAAATGGACCTAAATACACTAAAGAAACGGTCGAATTCATCGCCGCGAGGCAAATAGAATTACAAAATCAGGAATTCGAAGTTGGTGTTCCGATTGTAATTTTTGATACTGATTTATTCGTTTGCAAAATATGGATGGAGCATGTTTTTGGCGATTGTCCGCAGTGGATTAACAAAGCGATATCACTTCAAAATTTCGAGCTCAGCCTTTTAATGCAGGTTGATTTACCATGGGAAGACGACCCATTGCGAGAGCATCCGAGGGAGCGAACTATGCTTTTTGAAAAATATCATAACGCTCTAGTCCAATCTTCGCAATCGTTTGAAATTATTAATGGCTTGGGTGATGAGCGTTTCAAGAATGCTCTGGAAAAAATAAAACAGCATTTTCCCGAGCTGTTTGAACACTAAAGCAATTAGCTTGTTTAAATTTTTATGAATGCAGAATTAAATCAGATTGATATTGATAGAATCATAGAAATGGCGTGGGAAGACCGGACGCCTTTCGATGCTATTTATTTGCAATTTGGACTTCGTGAAGACGATGTGAAAGCCATCATGAAACGCGAATTGCATCCAAACAATTGGCGGAAATGGAGAGCTCGTGTTGGCGGAAGAAAAACCAAGCATGCTGCCTTGAGAGATTTGGATGTTAACCGATTC
>Ga0209284_10006623_pt1 | contig 10988 bp, 8 predicted proteins | sample FRY03_FD_187211 | JGI IMG/M metagenome (GOLD analysis project Ga0209284, IMG submission 187211) | Freshwater microbial communities from Lake Fryxell liftoff mats and glacier meltwater in Antarctica - FRY-03 (SPAdes) (version 2) | ecosystem: Environmental > Aquatic > Freshwater > Ice > Glacier... | reverse complement strand
TGTGATATCACTGAAATCTACACCAGCGTCATTCAGCGATTTCTGTAAAGAGTGAATACCGTTTAGGTAATAGTAACCAAAGAATTTATCGCTCTGCTTTTCGCCCATTCCATTATCTATAAGAATGAGTCTATCTCCGTCTTCTATGAGTAGACATCGCATAGCCCAGTTGCACATATTTTGCTCATCAGCAGGATTTATCCTGTTCCAAATACTCTTGGGTACGGTGCCAAACATAGCACCTCCGTCTAGCATAAAATTTCCTGAGTGTATCGTTTGTATTCTCATATTATTTAAAAAGTATGTTTTAGGAATTTGGTGCGTTTAAATACCCCATCGGCTTGCACCACTAGCATGTATAGCCCCGTTTCTAGTCCGTTAAAATATATAGTCTGAGGAAAAGAGGAACTAGAGGTAATGTTATTGAGTAATTGTGAAAGGACTAGGTGCCCTTGACTATTGTAAATCTGTAAAGTAGCCACAGTGGTTTGCCGGTCAGCAAACTGCATACTGAAATCTATCCTATCATAGACTGGATTTGGGAAAAAGAAATAGTAGAAAAAGTCATTTTGACATACTCCGTTTTCATTAGGATTGGTATAGTTGACTCCCCCTATATTGTACATCTCACACTCGTTTCTGTAGGTCACACCGTTACAGCCGCACACTGGATTAAATTCTGGATTATTACATCTGTAAAAGGGGTTTACGCGGTTGCTATCAACGCATACTGTGCCGAATTGAGCGAATAGAAGTATAGGTGTGCAACTTATTAGTAGAATTAAGATTCTTAACATATATGTACTGTTCAAATGTAATTAGAATGAATGAAAAAAGTATCGAGCACCTAACCATTTGTACTACACAACCGTATAATAGAAGCAAAAGAATATGCATTATGATAAAATTGATTAAAAAAACCACATTGATACTGACTCTAGGGTTTAGTAAAGAAGCATTGCTCAAAAATAAGTGAAATTGAAAGTTTGTGTCCTCACGAACGACTCCCTAACCTATCACATCAAAACCACAATACGGTCTCAATACTTCAGGAACGATGATTCCCTCTGGAGTTTGGAAGTTTTCTAAGATACTAGCCATTATTCCTGGCAATGCTAATGCACTTCTGTCCAAGGTGTGAGCATATGCTTTTAAAACACTAGGAGGGGCACCTGTATCCGAAGCAGACCTTAAAGCCTTGCTTAAGAACCTCTAATTTTACGTTGACTTTTTAAACTGTTTTTAGCTTTTACTTTAAAAGAAGAAGTTCAATGAAAGTTTAATATAAGTTGGATTTAGGCTTAGAGCTAACTCATCCTTCTGTTCAGAAGCTCTGTAGCTACCTATAGATGGGTCATAAAATATCCCAGAGTGGAGGATGTGAAAAGATAGGCGACTAGTACTTAATGCCCCATTTATCAAACAAAAAGTGCATCAACCAAGCTGGACCTATAAGTAAAAACTGTAAGTCTTTGAGAAAAGAGGGTTTCTTTCCTTCTACCTTATGGCCATAGAACTGTCCAGCCCAAGCGGCTACAAAAATGACAAGAGCTATTAGCCAAAGTGGAGTATCTAAAGACGAAGACAAATAATGGCTAATAAATAGGCACGCTACACTAAATAGCAGCATACCCAAGGCTATGGGTAGAGAAAGTCTAGCGTAATAAATAAGGACTACCGCCAACGTAATGGTGGCCCAATTTGTCCATATGGAATCGCCAAACAGTGGTCTAAGAATTTCATTGGGAATAGAATAAACCAAAGCTACGATAGAATAAAAAATCAAGGGTACACAGATCCAATGAATTAATTTATTCGTGCTATTCTGGTGGCTTTCGCCATATTCTTCTAAAAGACTCTTTAATGCTTTATCCATATCCCTATTGCGTTTCCTCAAAAGTAAGTGATTCCAAGTTTAGTATAAATTGAGGACTTGTGCACTATGTCTTGGCGAGTGTTAGTTCGTGGGGACACGAACTTGTTCGATTAATTAAGATCCCATCGGCTTCACCTTCGTATGCTTAATATTCCAGCGAATACCACCCATAATCCATCTGCTCGGCATACGAGCACCAAGGATCTCTTGGTATTGCGTGTCTAGGATATTCCGTACATCTACGTAGATGCTTACAGGAAAGTCTTTAAGTGTATAGCTTACTTTAGCGTTGAGCACTGCATACTGATTTTTAATCTCAGCATTTATAGCTTCTACTGCCTCTTCATTTCGAGTGATGAATGCACCACCTATGTTGACCCCAAAACCGTGAATAGTATAGTTTATACTTCCATTTACATTATGCAATGGATGATTAGCTATGTATTTAGATACCACACTATCGGGTGTAGTAGTCTGTATGAAGGTATAGTTGAGTGCAGCATTTAGTTGGCCACCATTCCCTATCTTGTTGCTGTATTTTACTCCAAACTCATTTCCCCAAGTGAAGGCTTCTGAGATATTATTGGCATAGAGATAATTAGTGCTGTCTCTTAGATTTGGTAGGTTAGAGATGTCTAAAGAATTAGTAAGCGTGTAGTCTATCAAATTAGCCGATTGGCGAGCAAAGACCGTATTGGATATTTGTAAATGGTTATTCAGATAGGCATCTACTCCTATGTCAAAAGTATATGCACTCTCTGCTTCTAGGTCTGGGTTTCCTGCATTTCTTCCACCTCCTAGATTAGCTATTTTGTAGGATACGAAACGCTCTGTGAAATCTGCTTGTCGAATACTACGTCCTAGAGATGAGCGGAATACTAGGTTTTTATGCACGTAAGCGGCATTTATCTGAGGAACGAGTTGTACGCCTATTTTTTCTGATTGTTCTACTCTAAGACCTCCATTTAGACTTAGGTTATTGATGTTTTTGTGTGCCACTACGAATAGAGCGTTAGAGTTGAGCTGATGGTCTCCACGGTCTGTGCTCACTATATCTTGCCAGTCGGATTGAAAGCCATAGTTGAGGTCAATATTCCCTACTTTTCTTTGTTGAGATAGTGTGGTATTCACACGTTGAGTAGTATGCACATTTGCTGCAAATGCTGGATTAAAAGCAAAGCTATCTGAGTTGTTTCTGTAGCTAATGTTGAGCTCTGTACGAGAATCGTCCAATCCATCAAAGATGAATGCTGCTTGAGTCCAGTAGGCATTTACACGCTCTATACTTTCGTCATAAGCACTGGCGGTATAAAAGTACTTAGCCCCAAAATCTCTGTAATCTGCTCCGCCTCTGGCATACATTTTTAGTCTCTTGGTGCGGTAGGTGATTGCTCCTGTGTAGGTCTTTAGGTCGAAGTGGTTGTTATATAAACTATCCCCTAATCCTGCTTTTATAAAATTTGGATTTACGTGCTGCTCACCGATAGACTGACTGGATTTCATAGCAGCGGAGAAACCAAGTTTTTTACCTTGCTTGTACACGCCTATATCTGTCATCGTAAGATTGTGCTGACCGAAAGCTACATTTCCATTTATTTCAGAAGTTTCCTCCGTAGAATTCATCATACCTTCATAGGCCTTTGTTTTCACATGGATGATACCACCTACAGCATCTGCACCATAGCTGGCTGCTGCTGATCCACGCACTATTTCTATGTGATGTATTTCGCTGAGCGGTATGGGAATATTACTGTTAAAATGAGCAGTAAGTGGATCGTTGATTCGCTGGTTATCTACTAGAATAAGTACTTGAGAAAACGTACTTCCACGCATACCGATATCTGCTTGTACTCCAAAACCACCTCTACTATTTACATTGATACCGCCTACATATTGCAGTAGTTCATCTACAGAGTTTACAGGCAGTTGCTGTATTTCTCGCTGAGAGAGTACGGTGATGTTTTTACCACTTTCATACTTTTTCACGGCTAGTCGAGTAGCAGATACTTTTACGGAGTCTAGATTAGTTTGACCAAAAAGAGATAGAGTAAGCAGAGCTGTGCAGGTTAGAATTAGCTGACGCATGTTGTTGTTTTATTTTCGGGGCAATGGTAGTACGTTTTTTGGGAAATGACAAAGGGGTGTGTTCGTGGGGTCACGAACACATTTCATTCTCGACCCAATGCGATGATTTAGTATCATTTATTAGGTTCGTTTTTTTTAATGGATTCTTTGCTTGTGAACTGGTTTGTGTTCCTAAGGATGACTATTTTGATGGTTTCGATAGAAAAACAATTGATTCTATCTGAGTTGATTGGTGTCTGTGAATGGGTTCGTGTCCACACGAACTTTTAGGGTATTCGTTAAAAATGATCTTCGTAGCGTTCTACTAAACCAAATCTGTCGCTATCGGTCATATAAAATTGTGCCGAGGAATAAACATAGTCTTCTGGAGTTTGGCTCAGTTCCCAATGTCCTTGAAGAGGATTGTGGTGTATGTAGTCTAGCTTTTGATGAAGCATTTCGTCAGTGTATAAATGCATGGCTTTGGAGTCTCGTTGCCAAAACTCAAAGCGTTTATTTGGATAATCAACGGCGTAGTGTTCTAAAAGCCTTGGATTCGTTTCTCTTAAATATTTTTGAAACTGATGTCCCGTAAACTTGGTAAATGAAGCACTCGGCAGTTCCTTTCCATTGTAGTCATTTAATTTCCAGATTAAATGAATGTGATTTGGCATGATAACATAGCCTAAGACGTGAATTAATTTTCTCTCTTTTAAATGAAGCAAGCTATCTATGATTATTTGCTTGCACGTATCGTCATCTAGTAAATGTTTCCACTCATTGATAGTAGCAGTCCAGAAATAGACCAAGCCAATATCTAAAAATGATTTACGAGTGTGAGGAAGCATTGGTCGAAGATAATGAAATTTAAGGTTCGTGTGGACACGAACCACTTCTGCTCCCGAAAAGGTTTTAGTGTAAACTATAACGTGCTTGTCATAACTCCAAGGGAACACGATTCCTTTCTTCTTTAGACAAATGAGGGGTTAAAACTCGAATTAGTTCGTGTCCTCACGAACGGTTATTTCAATTTACGATACTCTTTTCTTGTCTTTTGAAAAACTCTCCACCAGTAATGTCCGAAAACAACCAATAAAGCCGAGATTATAGCAAGGTGAATTGGCTCATCTCGGAGCCAACATAGATAAATTCTAGTCTTGCTAAATTGAACTAGACATAAGTCATTTATCCCTAAGATATCAAACCCAAAGAAATACAAAAAGAAGCTAAAGGCACACAAAAGATAAAAAACAGATACACCAATGACAATGTCATATTTGAGACCTAAGCCTGATCTGTGTTTCCAATTTGATTCTGACATTTTGTGAATTGCTTCGTCTATTGCGATGAACTTCTTCGTGTCCCCAAGAACCTCTAAGCCGCTCGTTAAAAATAATCCTTAATCTATCACATCAAACCCACAATACGATCTCAATACCTCAGGTACGATAATGCCCTCAGGAGTTTGGAAGTTTTCTAATATACTAGCCATTATACGAGGCAGAGCCAAAGCACTTCCATTCAATGTATGAGCATATTCGTTTTTACCTTCACTATTCTTGAAACGCAGTTTTAGTCTATTAGCTTGAAAAGTTTCAAAGTTGGAAACGGAGCTTACCTCCAGCCACATCTCTTGTGCAGCACTCCATACTTCCATATCGTACGTCATAGCACTGGCAAAACCCGTATCTCCTCCGCAGAGTAACAATACACGATATTGCAGCCCGAGATCCTTTAGAAGGCCTTGCACGTAGCGGCTCATTTCTTCTAGCGTTTCGTATGACTTACTTGGGTGTACTACTTGTACTATCTCTACTTTATCAAACTGGTGCAGTCTGTTCAGTCCACGAACATCTTTACCGTAGCTGCCTGCTTCTCTTCTGAAACAAGGAGAATGGCCACAGTTTTTGATAGGGAAATCTGCTTCCTTTACTATTACGTCTCTATAAATATTGGTTATAGGAACTTCGCCTGTAGGTATAGCATACAGATTATCTACTTCCATATGATACATCTGTCCTTCTTTATCTGGCAGTTGTCCTGTGCCTATTCCACTAGCCTCGTTTACGAGTATGGGCGGTTGTATTTCCTCAAAACCGGCATCACGTCCTTTGTCCAGGAACCAGTTAATAAGTGCTCGTTGTAGTCTTGCTCCTTTGCCTCTGTACACAGGAAATCCCGCTCCGGTTATTTTCACTCCGAGTTCAAAATCGATTAGATTATACTGCTCGCACAGCTCCCAGTGAGGTTTCTTTTGAGTTAGGTTTGGCTTCTCACCGTGTTCTAAAACTATCTTATTATCGTTTTCGCTTTTGCCTGCAGGCACATCTGCTCCTGGTGCGTTTGGGATCTGGTAGAGTACATCAAGCAACTCTGCCTCTGCTGCTTTTAGTTGCTCACCCAGTTGGTTACTTTTTTCCTTAAGCTCGCCAGTTTTTGCTTTCATAGCATTGGCTTCCTCTATTTTTTTCTGAGCAAATAGTTGACCTATTTCTTTAGAAATCTTATTCGCTTCTGCTAAGATATTGTCGAGCTCTACTTGAGTACTTTTACGCTTGTCATCTAGGGATACTGCAGAATTCACTAAGTCAGTAAAATCAACTCCTCTTTTGGCTAATCGTGTGACGATGCCTTCTTTGTCTGCTCGTATATCGTTTATCAGTAACATGGTATGTTAAAGTACAAAGGTGGCAAAAAAATGAAACACTAAGGCACTTAGTTTTATAAACCTGCTTGCTGAAGACACGGTATTAAGAAAATCAAGAAGTACTCGCTTAGAGTTAGGTTTAGGAAGGAGAAATGCGATTAGTTACTCTAGCATTATTAAAGAAGTACAATAAGTTTTAACCTTGGGTGAAAGGTGGCGTCAGCTGGATTCTTCTTAAAGTCTTAATGGTGCATTTTAAACTTTTAGCAAATACTCCTCCAGTTCCGTAATCCTTTCTGTTATGAGAAATCGGTCAATCACACTCTGCTTGGCTTGTGAGCCAAGTTGCTGGCGGAGAGTTGTATTTTGGATAATTTCAAGAGTCTTATCCGCAAATTCATTCACGTCTAGATGCTGAGCTAGTAGACCGGTTTTGCTATCAGTTACTATCTCAGGATTACTAGTAATATCAAAAGCCACAACAGGTTTACCTTTTGCCATAGCTTCTACTATTACAAATCCGAAACCTTCCCAACTGCTGGTTAATAGGAAGACATCTATGCTCCGCATAAATGCTTCCATGTCTGCCACAAAGCCAAGTAAGATGACTTCGTTTTGCAAGTTTTTAGCTGTGATGCTAGCTTGCAACTCATCGTATAATTCACCCGTACCAGCTATGTAGAGCTTAAATTTTATGTTTTGATTCTTGAGTTTTTCGGCAACTTCTATTAAGTGCTGGTGTCCTTTTTGTAGTGTTAGTCGGCCTGCGTTTCCCAGTATTACAGTGTCTTCTTGTGATGCCATCTCTGGGAGTTTGGCCTCACGATGTTCGAGTAGTTTCTCGTCTATTCCGTGGTATATTACTGTTATTTTTTCTTCAGGAATATAGGCGGATAGATTCTGAAGCATGGTACGCTTAGTCTCTTGTGAGTTGGCTATGAGGTGCGTGCATGCAGTACTCATACAGTAACGATTTATGATACTATTTTTGATAGGCGTTGCTAGCCCACGGAGGTATACTACTTTATCACATCCTGCCCAATGAGCAGATATACTTGCTGTTTTTAGATCTTGCGATGTGGTGAAAATGACGGTGTCAATTTCTTGTTTTAGGAAGTAGGATTTAATACTCAGAAGCTTGAAAATATTGAGAAAGGATGTACTTCCTACACTTACAGCAAAAGTTGAGAATCCTTCGTCTACTGCTCGTTTCCATAACTCACTATTCTGATGGGCAGCTATGGTCACTTCATAGCCTTTGGCTTGGAAAGCTTTGGCATTTTCGAGGTGTAGTTTCTCACCACCACCCCAGAAGTCTGAACTATTGAAGAAGCAGATTTTTTTCATTATTCAATAGACTTGAGAAGCTTTGTCAGTTCAAGTGTTCTTTGCCGATAAGAAATGAATGTACGAGAACTATAGCTCTGCATTATGAAAGATGTTTTGGACGTCTTCGTTTTCCTCCAGCTTTTCTATCAAGGCATTTATCTCTTCTTTTTGTTCTTCAGTGAGTTCCAAAGCATTGTGAGGTATCCGTTCAATGTCTACAGAGTCTATCTCTATGTTTAGGCTCTCTAGTCCTTTCTGCATATTGCCATAGTCCGTAAAGGCTGTGTATATAAGCGTCTCATCCTCCGCCTGCTCTATCTCGTCTAGTCCAAAGTCTATGAGCTCTAGCTCGGCGTCTTCTATGCCCATCTCACCCAGACTTACTTTGAAAATACACTTTCTATCAAAGTTAAATTCTTGTGATCCACTAGTCCCAAGTTCGCCACTATTTCTACTGAGCGTAGCACGCATATTTGCTACAGTTCTATTTATATTATCTGTAGCAGTCTCTATCATTAGGCTTAGACCGTAAGGCCCCTTTGCTTCATAGAGCACCTCCTCATAGTTGCTAGCGTCCTTGTCGCTTGCTTTTTTGATTGCGGCATCTACACGATCTTTGGGCATGTTCTCAGACTTGGCATTTTTCATAGCCATGCGGAGTCTGGAGTTGTTATCTGGGTCTGGTCCGCCTTCTTTAACGGCCATAGATATCTCCTTGCCTATACGCGTAAAGGTGACCGCCATTTTGCCCCAGCGTTTCATTTTTCTGGCTTTTCTAAATTCGAATGCTCTTCCCATTGGAGGCAAATTTAAGATTAAGTCTAAGAATAAGTTAAAAAGGTAAAGGCTGAATGTAGGTTCACGCCTCTGAGGATTGTGCTTAGTGGGTGAAGACAGAAGGGTGAAGTTTTAAAGTGGTAATCCTAGAGCAATGAAATATCGGTGATATCCAATTATTTTCTAGGTTCTTGCCTTTGGTGCGTGTGCCTAAAAGTAATGATTGAAAGCATATGAGTGAGAGTAATAGTCCCAGAGGGATGAAATATTGGTTTTCCTTTGGCATAAGGATAGTAGCGGTAGCTCCTCACGAGATAGATGTGAGGTAGGCTGCCTCTGGCAGAGCTGCCGGCAGAAAGCTCATGCAAGGGGTAAGCCTACACATATATAGAATGGGGACTAGAAGTGTATAGCCTGCTCGATGCCCCAAAGTAAGATTAAGTCTAAGTTTAAAGTTTAGGTTTAAAAAAGTAGGTTCACGCCTCTGAGGCGTGAGAGTAGGGTTAAATGAGGAATTACTAGAAGTAATCATTTGTGCATTTGTGGCGAAAGAAATCCAAAGATTCAGGGACAATAAATAATTAGCGAATTAGCTGCACTTTATAGACCAATGTCATCCAAAAAATTACCTTTCTTTGCAGACCTTAAAAAGCAAAAAATAGAATATGAATTTTGATATAATAGTAATAGGAAGTGGACCTGGTGGATATGTAGCAGCTATACGTGCTTCTCAGCTGGGACATAAAGTGGCTATAGTAGAAAAGTCTGAGCTAGGTGGCATATGCCTCAACTGGGGATGTATTCCTACTAAAGCTCTATTGAAGTCTGCTCAGGTTTTTGAGTATATAAACCACGCGAGTGATTATGGAATAACCGTAAGCGATGCTAAACACGATTTTGGTGCAGTAATAAAGCGTAGTCGTGGTATAGCGGAGGGAATGAGTAAAGGTATTCAATTCTTGATGAAGAAAAACAAGATTGAGATACTTACAGGTTTTGGTAAGCTGATAGCTAAAGGGCAAGTAAGCGTAGATAATGAAGGTAAAAAAGAAACGCATAGTGCGAAGCACATAATACTAGCTACGGGTACTCGTGCAAGACAGTTGCCAAACCTACCAATAGATGGTAAGAAAGTAGTGAGTTATCACGAAGCTATGGTTCTGCCTAAGCAACCAAAGAAAATGGTGATAGTAGGCAGTGGAGCTATAGGAATGGAGTTTGCATATTTTTATAATGCAATGGGTACTGATGTGACTGTGGTAGAATATATGCCTAACATAGTGCCTAATGAGGATATAGACGTAAGTAAGGAGCTGCAAAAAATCTATAAGAAAAAGGGAATGACTATTATGACCAGTAGCTCTGTAGAGGCTGTAGACATTAAAGGTACGGGCTGCAAGGTAAGTGTAAAAACTGCTAAAGGTATGGAAACACTGGAGTGTGATATCGTACTATCTGCGGTAGGTATAGAGACTAACCTAGAAAACATAGGACTAGAAAGTCTGGGTGTGAAAACAGAGAAAGGTAAGGTAGTAGTAGATGATTATTATCAAACGAATGTGCCAGGCGTATACGCTATAGGTGATATAGTACACGGACCGGCTCTAGCTCACGTAGCTAGTGCAGAAGGAATAATCTGTGTAGAGAAAATAAGCGGACAGCACGTGGAGCCACTGGACTATGGTAATATCCCAGGATGCACGTACACGTGGCCAGAGATAGCATCTGTAGGACATACAGAAGCTCAAGCTAAGGAAGCTGGATATGATGTGAAGGTGGGTAAATTCCCATTCTCTGCATCTGGTAAAGCGAGTGCTGCTGGAGCTAAAGAAGGTTTTGTGAAGGTAATCTTTGATGCGAAGTACGGTGAGTTCTTAGGAGCCCATATGATAGGTGCTAATGTGACAGAGATGATAGCTGGTGTAGTAACTGCTCGTAAGCTAGAGACGACAGGCCACGAAATGATAAAAACGGTACATCCACATCCTACTATGAGTGAGGCTATCATGGAAGCTTGTGCTGCTGCTTATGATGAGGTGATACATTTGTAAGAACTGCCCTGCAGGGCAGTTCTTACAGTACGATAATTGACAATTGAAAGCCTTCGAGAAATCGAGGGCTTTTTTTATGCAATATGGTTTCAGTTAACTTCGTTATCCATAAAGGTGTGAGAAATAGATATTCTTTTTTGCTGATATTACTGGTTGTTATGTTTTGTTCAACTGGGGCACATGCTTGCAAAATGCGGACATATTGAACCACGTAAAACGGGTTAAAGTGAGCCACTAAAAACGG
>Ga0209284_10006618_pt1 | contig 11001 bp, 6 predicted proteins | sample FRY03_FD_187211 | JGI IMG/M metagenome (GOLD analysis project Ga0209284, IMG submission 187211) | Freshwater microbial communities from Lake Fryxell liftoff mats and glacier meltwater in Antarctica - FRY-03 (SPAdes) (version 2) | ecosystem: Environmental > Aquatic > Freshwater > Ice > Glacier... | reverse complement strand
GGATGGCAAGGTGATCACCGGCACTGGCAAGGTGGAGATTTCCGGCGACGTCGGGGCCGATACCGACCTGACCGATATCGAGGTGCTGACCTTCGAGAACAACACGGTCGCGGTTACGGCCGGGACTTTGACCCTAACGGCCACCCAGGCGGACGGCATGGTGATTGTTGGCGAGGGCTCGGTGGTGGTCACCGGGCCGTTCTTAATCGGTCAAAACTTTAGCGGCATCACCACCGCGAAGCTGACCTTCACCGATGGTGTCGATGTTTCGCTGCTTAATAGTGATCTGGTCGTCGTTGATATTACCCACACGACCATCCAGGCGGCGATCGATGCGGCCGGTGTCGGCGCTACGATCCTTGTTGGCGAAGGGACCTACGCCGAGAACCTCGTAATAAATGTCGAAAACCTGACCCTTGTCGCCGCGCACCAGTTCGATGCAATCATTAACACCCAGGCGGGTTTCAACGCCGGGTCAGGGTTCGGCGGCATCACGATCCTTGCCGATGGTGTCACGGTCAACGGCTTCACGATCAACCAGAATGTGGGGCAGGCGGTGATCAACACGCATGACTCCAACGGCGTGAGCATTCTGAACAACGCAATTAATGGCATCGGCGGGGCCGAACCGCGCGGGATCGACGTTGGGTTTGCGACCGGCAACTCGAACGGCGTGATCATCACGGGCAACAGCTTCAACGACCTCTACGCCGGCGTCTACTTCAATCAGGGCGACGCTGTGACCATCAACAACAACAGCTTCACCAACATGGGCGACGGCGCCATCGTGGTCGATGGCACGTGGTCGGTCGGGACCGTCGGGGTGACCAACAACACGACCACGGATGCGGGCGCGCTGATCTACGTCTTCAATCCGGCGGGCACCTTCACGGTTTCCGGCAACACGCTGGACGAGGACACGGTGCTGAGCAACCTCGTGTTCAACGAGACCAAAGGTGCGTTCTACGCCACCATTCAGGGCGCGATCGATGCCGCTGATGCAGCCGACACGATTAATGTGCCTGCAGGAACATGGAACGAGAACCTCTTGATCAACAAGGCGCTTACCCTGCTGGGCGCGCAGTCGGGCGAAGCGGCCAGCGGCACCGCACGGGATGGCGGCGAGTCGGTCATCAACGGCGGCGGCACCTTTGCCGTCACGATCAACGCGGATGACGTCACCATCGACGGGTTCGAGATCACCGGGTTCGGGCGCGACGGCATCAATCTGCGCACCACCGAGGTTGAAAAGCCCGGCGATCCGTTGATCGGTGCCTATCGCGCGGATGTCGAGATCGCCAACAACTGGATTCACGCCACCGGAACGACCGGCCAGCGCAACGGGGTCATGATCGGCGAGTTCGAGGGCGGGCCGGGCACAAGCGGCAAGGTAGCCGAGATCGAGAATGTGTCGATCACCGGCAACCATATCGAGATCGCTTCGAACACGGAGAACAACTCGCGCGGGATCGTGATGACCAACCAGTTCACGGCGGCGCCGGACGGGTTCCTGACCCTGACCGAGCTTGACGTTTCGGGCAATACGGTGGTTTCGGCGGGCAACGCGCTCTTTGCATCGGCGGGGACGGCCACCTTCCGCATCGACGGGGCGTCGATCGCCGACAACGCGTTCACCGGGACGGTGAACAGCTATAACCTGTTCGACTCGACCGTCAGCGGCAACACGTTCAACAGCATTGCCATTCTGGGCCTCGACGGGTCCACGGTTTCGGGCAACACCTTCAACGCCAACAATGCCTATGGCCTTGGCCTCTGGGGCAATGAGTTCGGCGCCAATGTCTCGCAGAACTCCACCATCGAGAACAACACCTTCAACTACAACCCCACCGAGATCGTGGCCACCTCAACCGGCGGTGTTGCGCTGCGGGCGGGTGTCGATTTCGGCACGATCACCTTCGACGGCAATACCTTCAACAACGGCGAATTTGCCGCCATTCCGGCGGAGGACGTGATCCTGCGCGGCACTTCGGGGGCGGATGCGCTGGACATTCCGGCTTTCCTCGCTTCCTCGGGCCTGCCCGAGACCACGACGATCCGTATCGAGGCCGGGGCGGGCGATGACACGATCCGGCTCGAAGTTTCGAACAATGTCGTCGTGCAGGGGGGCGATGGCACCGATACGGCTGCCTTCGAGACAGGCACCAATCCGGCCGATGTTATCGCGCTTGCCGATAACCTGACCGGCGTCGAATTGATCCGCATCGGCGACACCCCCGGATCACAGACCTGGGTGGTGCTTGACGGAATGTCGCTTCAGGCGGCCATCACGGCCGCAGCTGCCGAGGACACGATCATCGTCGGCGCGGGCACCTATGACGAGAACCTGACCATCAGCAAGGCCCTGACAATCGTCGGGCCGAACGAGGGGGTGGCCGGAACCGATGATACCCGCAGCGGCGAGGCGGTGATTTCGGGGCTGGTCACGATTTCGGGGTCAGGGGCGGTCGTGCTTGACGGTCTGAAATTCCTCAACGACACGCCCATCGCCAATCGCAGCGGCCTGAACCTGATTACCGTCGAAAGCGCCGCAGGTCACGAGATCACGAATTCGGTCTTTGAAAGTGCGGTTGTCGGCGGCAGCACGGGCGGCCTGCATGACGTTGCGATCTTCACCAACGTTCTGAGCACGGGCAGCCTGTCGATCACCAACAACCTGTTCGCGGGCGATCAGGACGCGGACTTCGGTGCCTTTGGAACGGCGGCCTGGGGCAGGGGCATCTTTTCGAATGGCGGCGGTGCGGCCATCAAGATTGCGGACAATACGTTCGAGAACACCCGCACGGGCGTCAACCTCGAAGGCTATGCCAATGAAGTCTCCAGCGTGTCGGGCAACAGCTTCTTCGCGTCCGGATCGGGCATCTCGGTCGGCAACCCGACCTCGGGAGATCTGACCACGATAACCGATAACGAATTCACCGGTGTCGGGACCGAGTTCAACTTGGGCGGGGTTTCGGCTGCCGTTTCCTTCGACGTGGGCGGAACGGGGAACGTGGCCCTCGACGGCATCATGAACATCATCAGCGGTTCCGGCAATGACACGATCAGTGGCACGGATGGCCCTGACTTAATCAAAGCGGGCGCAGGCACCGATACTTTCGTTTTCAGCACCACCCAAGTGCTCAACGGCTCGGATACGGTGACGGACTTCTCCAATGGAAGCAATACAATCAAGTTCAACTTCGACGAGGTCGGTGGGCTGGCTCAGGCAGACCTCAGAGGAGAAGGGACCGGTTTCGCAAGCGTTGCAGAAAATGAAACGGCAGTATCTGCAGATGCCGGCCTGATTGTGGTGGCTAGTGCGACAGACGTGTTGTCAGAAGCGAATGCCAAAGTGATTGCCGATACGCTTTCTGGCCTAGCTGACGAGGACCAGTTCTATCTCGCCTTTGATGACGGGACTAACACGGCAATTTTCCTAGTGGTTGATACAAGTGATGACGGTGTCTTTAACGCGGATGTCGCCGAATTGCTGGTAACTCTGCAGGGTGTTACTGCGGATACGCTAGACGCAAGTAAGTTTGGTGATTTTGCATAGGTCAGACTAATTGAAACCGGTGCTCAACGCTTCACACCGGGCATCAGATCAACACCCCCAAGAAGCGGCGGTCTCCGCCGCTTCTTTCCTGCAGAAGGGATGCGCAATGTCAGATAGGGGCTAGGTTCCTGGTGCTGGAGTGCGCTCAAATCAGAAGCCTTCCCTGCAGCGGCTGCCAATGGGAGCATCAGTGTCGTTCGAGCAAATATCCCAAATGGTGATGGAGCATCAGTGGCCTTCGCACAGTGCGGGTCTGAGAGAAACCAAATCTGACCAGGTGGATGGACGCCAAGAATGACCCGGACATTTCAATTGGACGGAGACTCTTATGATGCAGATGCGCTGAGCCTTGAAGGTAAGGTGCTTTTTGAGCGTTTGCAATTCACGCAGTTACAAATTAAGGACCTGTCTAATCATCAGGCGCTTCTGAACAAGGCCAAGAATGCCTATATTGAAGATCTCAAATCCGAGATTGTGCAGGGACGCACCGGGATCGATCTGGGCTCCTTGTTCAGCGATGATTGAGAAGTAGGAAAACGAGATGCCAAAGATCACAATTGATGGAATTGACTATCATACGGAGGACCTGTCCGAGAACGGGATGGCGCAGCTAGCTAGCCTACAGTTTCTGGAAGGTCAGATGCAGAAAATTGCTCAGGAGATTGCAATCTATCAAACGGCTCAGATGGCCTATGCCCAAGCGCTGAAAGCGGAGATCGCTAAGGCGGGACTTGAGCCTTTACAGTCAGAAACCCTCTACGAGTAACAGGTACCGCCCGCAGTTCGAAACCACGGCCGCACTTGCTTTGGTCATCTGTGGGGAAAGTCAGTTTTGAGCCTCATGGCGTCAGGAAAGTACATGCTTGCAAAATCTTATACGATCCCCGCAGCACTGATGTTTCTGGCAAGCTGCAGCGCACCAACTGAGATGGCCGGCATGCGGATAGCCATGGCAGATCGCCTTGCGGCTGGCACAGCCGAGGCAGGGGGTGCGGATAACGTGCCAATTGGTTTGAGCCAAGGACTTGCTCCGGCCTTGCGGGCGGCAGTGACGACCAATGAGGGCTACCTTGGCGCACTGGCACTGGAGGCCGAAGCGATGGGGCAGATGGGTGTGGTAGCCAGCGTGCGCCGTCCGCAACTGACCGGCAATGCCAATGTTGGTGGCATCCGCGAGGCGGGCTCAAACGCAGATACGACCACCGGTTTCGCCGGCGGCGTGAACCTGTCACAACTGGTCTATGATGGGGGCGCGTCGGTCTCGGCCGTAAACCGCTCCACCGCGCTGGCGCTGTCAGCGCAAGCCGGGCGTGTGGCGCAGGGCAATGAGATCGCACTGAGTGCGGCGCGGGCCTGGATCGATCTGTGGCAGTATTCCGAGCGTTTGCGGCTGATGCAAGCGCGGACCTCAGAAATGGACACGCTTGTGGAGCAAATCGAGCGGATGGCCAGCAACGGGATGCTGGATAGAGCCTCGCTCGAAAACGCACAGCGTCAGATCGTGGATATCAAGCTGGAAGAGTCGCGGCTGATCGCGGGACAGGCAGAGGCGCAGGTCCTGTTTCAGCGGTTTTTCAACGCAAAACCATCAACTGTGCCCCGGCCGTCGGAACTTGTGAGTGCGGTGCAAGCGCGGTCTTTGGCGCAGGACTGGCAGACAGCGCCGGGCCTGCAACGACAGGCCGCCGAACTGTTGGTCGCACAAGCCGCTGTCGGCGAGGCGCAATCTGCCTTCAGACCACGCGCGCGGTTGCAAGCTGGTGCGCGATCGCCATTGGAAAGTGGTGAGTCTACGGATCTGACAGTTGGGTTGTCACTGGAATACAGTTTTAGTGACGGTGGACGTCGCAAGAAGCAGCTGGAAGCGGCCGAGGCGCGTGTTGCAGCAACGGATGCGCAGCTCAGCGATGCACAGCGCGGTCTTGAGGCCGAGCTGCAGGCTGGACTGACACGGTTGGCCTCGATCGAACGCGCGATGCCGCTGTTGGCAGACAAGCTGCGTTTGAGCCGGTCGGAGGCGGAAACCTCGCGCTCTCAAATGCTGACGGGTCAGTCCAACCTGCGTCAGTTGGTTGAAGCGGAAATCGAGATCTACCGGGCACAGGATCAACAGATCGCCATGCAGGCCGAGCGGCAGACACTGCTGCTGACAATTGCATCGCGGACAGGCGCGTTGAGCCGGCTTGTTGGATTAGAGGATTAAGGCGCACGGCTCCGGCCGTGCCCCAGGCAAAGGATGCCCTAAGAGTTATGGCCGTAAAATCATTCGAGGAACCTAACACCTCGCAAAACCAAGAAGCTGGACAAGAACCAGCGACCCTGAACGGGACCATGGCCATCAGCGCAGATGCTAATGGTGCTGTGGTGCACGATGGTGAGCGTCACGTTGAGGGCGAGAGCGTCGAAGCGCCGGCCTTTGAGGCGGATGATCTGGCCACAGTGCAGCCGGAGAAAGCCGCCGTTGATGCTGTAGAGCAAGGCTTGATCTTTAGCGTTCAGCATATTTTGGCGCTGTCAGGCATGGCGTTTTCGCCAGGTGCAGTGCGCGATTTGCCAGAGCTGACCAGCGAGACCTTTGATCCCAAATCTGCCGTCTCTGCGCTGCGCCACGTGGGCTTTGAGGCGACTTACGGTGAGATGAAGCACAAGAAGCTACGCGCCACACATTGCCCTGCCATCGGGTTTCTCAAAGGTGGCGAGGCGGTGGTGGTTCATGACATCGATGAGGACAGCACAGTGCATCTGCGCCGCTTCAGCGCAGAAGACCAATTTGACGAGCAGCTCCTGCCGCTCAAAGAGCTTGATACGCATCTGGAGCCCTATTTTGTGTTGGCGCGCCGGGTGCATGCTGCAGCCAAGGCCAAGGGTAAGAACGACTGGTTCTGGGGCTCTATGCTGCAAGGCAAATGGCTTTACGGGCAGGTTCTGGTTGCCGCGGCGATCACCAACTTCTTGGGCCTGTCCACCTCGCTGTTCATCATGGTGGTTTATGACCGCGTTGTGCCCAATGAGGCGATCGAGTCTCTGATTGCGCTGACAATCGGCGTGCTAATCGCCCTCGGGTTTGACTTCATCATCAAGACGCTGCGTGCGCAGTTTGTCGACAAGGCGGGCAAGCGGGCCGATGGGCGGATGTCACGGCTGATCTTTGACAAGATCCTGAACATGCGCCTGGACAACCGGCGTCAGAAATCCGGCGCAATGGCGAGTATCGTCCGCGAGTTTGACACGTTGCGAGAGTTTTTCACCTCAGCGACGCTGGTCGCGGTTGTGGACCTGCCGTTTATCTTCCTTTTTATCTATGTGATTTCACTCATTTCGGGGCCACTGGCGCTGGTGCCGATGATCGCGGTGCCGTTGGTGATCCTGTCCGGTCTGGTCATCCAGCCGTTTTTGGCGCGGATCGCCGAAAGCTCGATGCAGACCAACATGTCCAAGCAAAGCGTTTTGGTGGAAACGCTCAACGGCCTCGAGACGGTTCAGGCCACAGGCTCTGGTCGGCTGATGCGGCGGCGGTTTGAGGAGGCCTCGGATGCGCAATCCGATCTCGGCCTGAAGAACCGGATGCTGTCGAACTTTGCGATCAATTCCGCGGCGTCTGTCCAGCAATTGGCGCAGATTGCCACGATCTTTTACGGTGTGTTCCTGATCCAGGATGGCACGATTACTATGGGGGCGATGATTGCGGCCGTAATCCTGGGCGGCCGGACACTGGCGCCGCTGTCGCAGCTTGCCTCGGCCATGTCGCGCGCGAATGGCGCACGCCAGGCCTACCGCGCGCTCTCATCGGTCATGAGTGATGACGCTGACCAGCTTGATCTGACCCGGTCGCGCCTGAGCCGTCCATATCTTTCTGGTGCAATTGAGTTCAAGAATGTGAGCTACGCATTCCCCGGTGCCAGCGGCCCGATCATTCGCAATCTATCGCTCAAGATTCCGGCAGGCCAGAAAGTAGCGATTGTGGGGCGGATGGGATCGGGCAAATCGACGATGTCGCGCCTGATTTCGGGTCTGATAGAGCCAAGTGAAGGGTCGGTACTCATAGACGGGGTCGACTTGCGCCAGATTGATAAGTCGGATGTGCGCCGCAATGTGGGTGTCATGCTGCAAGATACCTGGCTGTTCTCTGGCACAGTCAAAGAAAACCTGCAGATGGGTTTTTATGAATATGATGATGCGCATGTTTTGAACATTGCGCGGATCTCCGGCGTGGATGATTTTGTGGCGAGCCATCCGCAAGGCTATGACATGGAGCTGCGCGAACGCGGTGAGGGCCTGTCTGGTGGGCAGCGTCAGTCTATCAACCTCGCGCGTGCGCTGCTGCATGATCCCAATCTGCTGGTGTTGGACGAGCCAACAAGCTCGATGGACACGGCGACCGAGAAGTCCGTGATCGGGCGATTGAAAGCCTGGGCAGGCGCGCGGACGCTGGTGATGGTCACGCATCGTAACACGCTGCTGGAGCTTGCTGACAGGGTTCTGGTGATGGATCAGGGAGCGGTCGTTGCCGACACGACCCCTGAAAAACTCAAAGCGCAAGCGCGATAGGAAAACATCATGTCAGATATCGATTTTAAGTCCATGTCCCGTGAGATGGCAGGCCGTGAAGGTCTTGGTGGCTCGACAATTATGTTTACGATCATTGCTTTGGTTGGGCTTGTTCTAGTTTGGGCCAACTGGGCCGAGCTGGATAGCGTGACACGTGGAGAAGGTCGGATTGTGTCCTCTGTGCAAAACCAGATGGTGCAGGCGTCCGAGGGTGGTGTGATCTTGCGCCGCTATGTATCCGAGAACACGGTTGTGGCCGAGGGCGAGGTTCTGTTTGAGATTGATCCGGTGGATGCGAGCAGCGAGCTCAACCGTCTGGCGCAGCGCTTGGCGGGTCTGGATATCAAGGAGCTGCGCCTGCGCTCCGAAATCAACGGCTCAGAGTTCTCAATGCCAGCCGAGCTGAATGCACGCTCGCCTATGGTGGCGATGACGGAGCAAAGCCTGTTTGCAGCGCGCCGTACGGAGCTGGCGGGACAGCTTGCGGTCTTGGAGCAACGCTTGCAGCAGCGGCAGCAGGATTTGCGTGCCGCTGAAAACAGTGTTGGCACGGCAGAGCGGACGGCTCGGTTCCTAGAGGAAGAAATTGCAGTTGTAGCACCCTTGGTGCGCGACAATATTGCGCCGGCGACACGGCTTTTGGAGTTGGAGCGTCAATTGGAACAGACGCGCGGTGAGCGAGATCGCTGGAGTGTGGGCATTGAACAAGCGCGCTCAAGCTTGGTCGAACTTGAGGCTGAAGTTGAGAACGCGCGTGCTAATTATAAGCTTCGGGCGATGGATGAGTTGAATACAGTTGTCGCCGAGCAGAGCGAACTGGCCGAGTCCTTGCCGAGGCTGGAGGAACGCGTGAGCCGTACAGTGATCCGCGCGCCGATGGAAGGGATCGTAAGCCGCCTGAACTTCCGCACTCCGGGTGGTTTTGTGAATACCGGTGATGTTATGTTGGAGCTTGTCCCAACCGGCGAGGCTCTGATCGTTGAGGCGAAGATTATGCCGAAGGACATCTCGCGCATTCGCATGGACGACAACGTGCGCATTAGGCTTTCAGCATATGACTCGGCCAAATATGGCTCAGTTGATGGTCGTGTGCAGCGGATCAGCCCTGACGCCGTCGTTGATGAGCGCAACCAAGGTCTCAGCCATTACTTGGTGGATGTTGCGATCGAGGGTGAGCTGATCCTTCAGGAAACCGGCGTTGCGGTCACTTTTATCCCAGGCATGACAGCCACGGTTGATGTGCTGTCTGGTAAGCGGACCGTTCTGGAATACATCTGGCAGCCGATGGCCAAGGTCCAAGAACTGGCTTTGAGGGACTGACGTTATGCTGATTTAATGGTACAATAAGGTTGGGACAAGTGACGGCGGTTCCGTGGCCCCGTAACAAATTGTCTTTTGACATTCTTCGTCCAAATTTCCGACCAGAAGACTCTTGCGAGTTAGGTCTGACCGCCATCCTTCATCATCGGGAGATCCTCGCGTTCGTCATTTTCTCGAAACGGTGTCCAAATCGAGCTCCCGCAACCAAAAGAATTAATGATATCAGTTGCTTGCAAAACGCCCCTCGGGGCGCTTTTTGCGTTGCCACATCGCCCGGAAGCACTGCGGAAGCAAGAGGGCGAGAAGTTATTGGTAGCAAAGCGAAAAAATAGTCATCTCGAACGCACACACAAGCCTGAAAGGAGTGCTTAATAGTAGACGGTTACGACGACGGAATCCGCATAATGGCCTACCGAGGTTTGCTGGTCAGAAAAGATTCGGCCGAAGACCGTCAGGGATTGATTGCTACCAGTCCCTATACCTATAGCAACGTTTGTTAAGCTAAGGCCCCAACTAGAAGTCCGCGATTGGTCATGATAAAGCCCGTAGGCAAGCACGTTGGCGCCATTAGTCATGCGCCGGTCCGTTGGTCCGTCACCCGCGGGCTGGAGGCCAGAACCAATACCGATAGTATATTCCGAAGCATTGGTACAGGAAACATCGATCGTAGCTGTCTGGTCCACCGGTCCGACAATGGTAGTATCAATGACGCCAAAATCCATATTTGATACGCTGATCGTGCAGCTCGCGATCAAAGTTGCGCTGACATTGAACGAGCTTGTTGCACCGGATTGGTTGCACTCGGTTTCGCCATAGGAAATCCCAACATCAGAGCCTGGCTCGTAATGGGAGTGGTATGACCCAATCGTGGTCTGGGCTCCCATTGATGTCACCTCGGCGTAAAGCGATGGCGCAATCATGGCGCTACCATTCGAGTTAAGAGGAATGGCATAACTCACGGTCTCCCATATAATTCCGCCGCTGGATAGGAAGTTTTGAGCGGTCAGCTGATAGTTCAGCGCCGCCGTACCATCGCCGATCATCGTGCGGGGCGATTGGCTAGGGCCACTCCCGCCACTGCCGGATCCGATCGTCAGGCAAGCCCGTACGGTTGTGCGTGGCGTGCCGCCAGAACAGGAAATCGTAACTGGGCCGCTGGTCTGCTGCTGAAGTCCATCGCGGTCGGTGATGAGTCCGAAATCAAGCGAGACGATATTAGCCTCGCAAACCAGTGCCGCGCTAGCCGGGAGAGCGCAGCTATGTAGGAGAGTAATAAATGCGAACCTGTGAAGCATCAGCGGCACTCCACTGCATCAATATAGACCTGCTCGCCGGGAGTTTTGACATAAGAAAATTCCGCTGTGCATTGCCCAGTGGCGGTCACGACCGTTATTTGATTGTGAGCGTCAAGATCCTCGATCCAAACTTCGCCGTCATATCCCACAATGAACTCTGTAGACTTCTGGGTTAGGCGGACTGCTTAGGCTCAAGTTTCAAGTGCAACACCCACGGCCCTCAGGGCATAGGATGTTGCAATGGACAAACGATACAAGCACCTCAACGGCGAGGAACGTGGC
>Ga0209284_10006617_pt1 | contig 11006 bp, 7 predicted proteins | sample FRY03_FD_187211 | JGI IMG/M metagenome (GOLD analysis project Ga0209284, IMG submission 187211) | Freshwater microbial communities from Lake Fryxell liftoff mats and glacier meltwater in Antarctica - FRY-03 (SPAdes) (version 2) | ecosystem: Environmental > Aquatic > Freshwater > Ice > Glacier... | reverse complement strand
CGCGTAAATCTTTCCCTGTCAACTCCATTCTCGGTGCTGTTTCGATGATCTGGCTCATTCGTCTCTCCCTTTTTTAGGAAGTTTTACCAGATTCATCCCACCTTTTCAAAGTCTCGTTGTAGTACTAAGACTGACGGCAGAATTGATTAGTACACGTTGGGTGAACGCAGGCACGTTGGCCGATTCAACACCGCCGTGCCGTGCGTGTATCTACCCCACGACCCTGCTATCCCTGCACAGGGACAGAGTTGTGAAATTGCACAAATACCCAGTTGCCGTTTCGATTTTCCAAAACTCCAGTCAACCTTTGCCCGTTGTTCTGTATTGGCTGGCCTTGAACTACCAAATCCCAATCCCATACCTGGGAAAACCAGGCCACTTGGCCGGAAGGATTGACATTGATGGTTTGATCCCTAACGGCGATTTTGATGCTATCGAGAAAAGGCAGCATATTTTCGATAGATTCTTGCAGGTCTTTCCAGCCGACGAAATACTCGCCAGCGTCCGTGCCGTAGTTGACCATATCAACATCGTGGGCCATGATTTTCGACAACAAATCCATATCCTGTGTTTCCCAAAACTGCGCAAATTGATCGACCACAGCCTTAGCATCCGCCTTTTGCGCTTCGATATCAAGAATACCTGCTGGCATAAGATTCTCCTCCTGGAATGATTGTAGCGGGATACAAAGTCTGTTATCCCTTGTCGCTGGATAGATCAGCTATCTACCCGTTGCCAGTATAGGCCGACGGATTGTTCACTTTCCAGACCAAAAAATATTCACTTATGTCTCAAATGGAAGGTATATCAGTCAGAAGGAGAAAGGCAGAGGGGGATTGGCGTCAACGGGCGACTATCACCAGCAGGGCGGAGATCAGAGCTACAGTCACATCAGTTACGATGGCCCGCCCCCGATAGACAGACGAAGGGTATGGAAAGACGAAGAGCGGCAGAACCGCAAATCCAGCCCAGCGCCCCAGCCAGAGAAAGAGAGCAAAAAGCGAGGCCCGCAAAGCGATGCGCGCCCAGCGTCTTTCCACTATTTCGCGCTGATAGTCAGGCCTGGAGTGGTTGAGTACCCGTTCGGAGATGTACCAGACGACTGTACAAAAGGTGAGACCGATCAGCAGCCTGACCCAGCCGGGCGAGAAAAGAAAAGACTGGGCCAATGCAGCAGATTCGAGGGTTGCGTCAATCCAGAGGGCGATGGCAATGAGGGAGAGAAAATGAAGGAATTGGTCAAAAATATATAGACCGTTGATCCATCGGGGACGTACATTGCTCAACCAATTTTTGAAATAGTCGATGATATAGTGGGTGATGACCAGCCCCACCAGATAGAGCCAGATAGTAGGCAGGGTTGAACCGGCCAGAATGACCAGCATCAATAGATGTACGCCCGCGTGCAGAGAGAGTCCCCACCAGGTGCGCTTGACACTGATCAACCAGTCAGTTTGCAGGGGGTAGTCCCCAATCAGATGAGCTAATAGCAGTATCCCGAAAATAGCGTTCATTGCCCTGGCGTTCCAATGAGACGTTTGTGCGCAGTCCGCATACAACTATTCATCACCACATCCAAACCGGCGTTGCGGGCTAGCAGCGCGGCTTCTTCGTTGACAACCCCCTCCTGCATCCAGACCACCCGCGCACCAATGCGGATGGCCTGCTCCACAATCGGCACGACTTCATCGTCCGGTCGAAAAATCTGTACCATATCCACCGGCTCCGGTAGAGCCGGCAGATCGGGCCAGGCTTTTTCGCCCAATGCCTCGTCCATATTGGGGTTGACCGGAATGATCCGATAGCCCTGGCTTTGCAGATAGGCCGGGACTGTATGGGCCGTTCGGTCCGAGTTGGAGGAAAGTCCCACAATCGCAATCGTTTTCGTGTCGGTCAGAATGCGACGCAACTGCTCGTCGTCGTTGTGTACAGCCGTGGCTCCCGTATGTATGGGGCTGGCTGCTGACTCGAAGTTCAGAGGCAGATCGGCCTGGAAGCAGGTGACGCCGGGCTGGGAAAAGAGGCGCAGGTCGCCCCGGTGTTTGTTGACAATGATATTGTAGCTAATCTCCAGCCCCAGCCCCGTCCCTTTGCCCGGCTCTTTGGTGGTGAAAAAAGCGTCGAAAATCCGACCCTGAATATCCTCTGGAATACCCGGCCCGTTGTCCTGCACCCGTACAGTCACCCAATCTCCCCGCCGCTCGGTCTGTATTGTAATCGTCGGATTCTCCCGGCCTGCCAGCGCGTCCGCCGCGTTGTCCAACAGATTCGTCCACACCTGATTGAGTTCGCTGCCATAGCCCTGGATTTTGGGCAGGTCCGCCGCGTAGTCCCGCACAACGGGTATCTGCTTCAGTTTGCTGCGCAGGATCAGCAATGTATTGTCCAGCCCTTCGTGCAAGTCCACCGCTTGCACCGGGGCCTGGTCCAGATAGGAGTAGGCTTTGAGCGCTTTGACGATCTCCGAAATACGCCCCGCGCCGTGACCGATCTCGGCCAGCAGATTGTAGACGCCGTAGCTGGCGCTGAGCCAGCCGACGACCGCGGGCAGATCGTCCGGGCTAAACTGATCGGCAAAGGTAGCCAGCCCGTCCACATTGTAGCCCAGACCGACCAGCGCGGGGGCCAATTCCCAGGCGTCGGGTGCGCCCCGTTCATCCAGCCAATCTTCCAGCGCATATTCGAGATCGCTACGAGCCAGCGCGTCCAAACCAGCCTGGGGTTTGCCCGCGCTCGTCCGGGTCTGTTCGCTTAATTTGTCCATCACCGCCTGCTGTTCAACAGACAGACCCAGCGCGCCCAGCCGGGCCTGGGCCGTACCAAAGGTGGCGATGGCATCTTCCAACTGGTCTGCGCCCCGGCGCACCGCGGCTGCCGGGTTGTTGAGTTCGTGGGCCACCCCCGCTGTGAGCGTACCCAATTGGGCCATTTTCTCACTCTGGCGCAAGGCGGAGTTGGTCGTGCGCATCCGATCTACGACCGTACGCATCAGCACTTGGGAAGCGGTGGGACTGGAAACCAGTAAGTCATCGAATTGTTTCTGGCCGATGATCAACATCCGTGTTTCGGTCCGTGTACGGACAGTAGCCATTCGGGGACCTGCCTCCAGTAGGGCGATCTCACCAATCACATCCCCGCTGCGCCGCACGGCCAGCAGCACAGGCCGATTGGCCGAATCTTTGATAATCTCAACTTCGCCCCATTCGATGACATAGGCTTTGTCACCGATACTGCCTTCAGCAAAAAGCTCCTGGCCGGGCGCGAGTGTTACCTCCTCGACCATCTGACAGAGGCGTTCCATATCCTCGTCCGGAAGACCGGAGAAAAGGGGAACTTTGCGGAGAAATTCGTACATCGCGTGCTCCCTTACAATTTCAACCACGAAGGCACGAAGAAAAACTTATCCTCTTTGTGTCTTCGTGTCTTCGTGTCTTTGTGGTTCAGAATCAGACGGTTTTCAGGTATTGGTGAACTTGACTCACCGCGTTTGCGCCTTCCCCGACTGCGGAAGCCACCCGACGCACCGCGCTCTGACGGATGTCCCCCGCGGCGAAGATGCCCGGCACACTGGTTTCCAGGGGGAATGGGTCGCGCTTAAGACGCCAGCCATCGGGTTTCTTGCCATCGGCCACCAATTCCTGGCCGGTGGGGATAAAGCCCGCGCTGTTGCGAGCCACCAGCCCCGCTACTATTCCAGAATGGGGCACAGCGCCGATAAAGAGAAAGAGCGCCCCGGCGGGGAACTTTTCAACGCTGTCGTTTTCTTCAATCGTAGTGCGGAGGGTCAGTGCATCCAGACGTTCTGTGCCGTGGGCTTCGATCACCTGTGTTCGTGTACGCACGTCGATATTCGGTGTGCCTTCGATCTGGTCAATGAGGTATTGGGACATACTGGCTTCCAGTCCCTCGCCCCGCACCAGCATCGTCACCTGACTGGCAAAACGGGAGAAGAACATCGCACCCTGGCCCGCCGAGTTGGCCCCGCCCACCACAAAAAGGTGCTGGCCGGTGTAGTTGGCCGCTTCGGTCAGGGCAGCGCCGTAATAAATGCCCGCGCCGGTCAGCCGCTCAACCCCCGGCACGTCCAGCCGCCTGACGGTGACGCCGGTGGCGAGAATGACCGCTTTTGCGCCCACTTCCGTGCCATCGGCCAGCGTGACGTAGCGGTAGGAATCTTCGGCGCGGATGTTCGTCACCGCCTGTGCCGTAATCGTTTCCGCGCCCAGGCGTGCGGCCTGGGACGCGGCCCGGTGGGCCAGGTCTGCACCGGAGATTCCGTTGGGGAAGCCCAGATAATTTTCGATGCGGGAACTGGTGCCGGCCTGGCCGCCGGTGGCCTCTTTGTCGATCATCAGGGTGCGCAGCCCTTCGGACGCGCCATAGACGGCCGCGCCCAGCCCCGCCGGACCCGCGCCCACAATCACCAGATCGTAGAACGGCTGGGCGGCCTGGGTGCGCAGACCGACTTTTTCGGCCAGCGTGCGCAGGTCTGGCTCAATGAGCGTGGAGCCGTCCGGGAAGAAGATGACGGGCAGGCGGTGTTCGCCGTTGTTCACCCGGTCTACTGTCTGGCGGGCCACTTCGTCCTGTTCGATGTCCTGCCAAAGATAGGGGATGCGGTTGCGGGCCAGGAAATCTTTCACGTCGTGGCTGCGTGGCGACCAGAGCGTTCCCGCTACCCGAATGCCGTCAAAGCTGGGGGGGGGTGGTGCGTAGCCAATCGCCGAGCAAATCGTCCAGTACCGGGTAGAGATTCTGCTCCGGCGGGTCCCAGGGCTTCATCAGATAGTAATCCAGCCCCACGCCGTTGATAGCATCAATGGCCGCCTGGGTGTCGGCGTAGGCAGTGAGCAGGACTTTGCGCGCATCGGGGAAGAATTTGCGGGCCTGGGCCAGAAAATCCGTGCCGGTCATATCGGGCATACGCTGGTCGGCCAGAAAGAGCGCGATCTGATCGCCCCGCTCCTGCAACTGGCGCACGGCATTCAGCGCTTCTGTGCCAGAGCCAGCCTTGACAATACGATATTCACCCCGGAAGTGGCGGCGCAAATCCCGCTCCACCGCGTTGAGCACCTGGGGTTCGTCGTCAACAGTCAACAGAATCGGTTTCGTCATAAGAACTCCAATGCAAGAATGGAACGCGGATAAAGCGGAAAGGACGGATTAAAGCGGATAGGCAAAAGAACATGGATGGCACGAATCAGAAGGATTTACACTGGTTTTGTACTGATCAGCAAAAGGCGAAGAATTTGGGACGCAGATTTACGCAGATGAACACAGATTTTTTGCTCTAAATCCGCGTCCCGTTCTTTTCTCTTAAATCCGCCTCAATCCGCTCGATCCGCCGAATCCGCGTTCTATTCCTATTCTTTCGCCAACTCGGCCAGCGCGTGGCGACGGAAAGCCTGGTCCAGTTCGCCTTCGGTGAAGTCGGCGGCGATAGAGTCGATAATCCCCCGCGCCCCGTCCCGCTGGTCTTCGGCTGCCCCGGCTTCGCCCAATGCGGCCAGGGATCGGGCCGCGTGGACTCGCGCCTGCCAGCCAAGCGGACGCATCCCCAGCCCGTCGGCCTGGGCAGCGGCCCGGCCAAAGGCGCCCACAGCCTGACTCTGCTCACCAGTATAGGCGAACACCTGCCCGGCTGTCATTTCCACCAGCGGGTAGAGATGGCGCATCTGCCGCTCCTCCACATAGACGCGGGCGTCGCGGGCATATTGGGTGGCTTTCTGCCCGTCGCCTTTCTGTATCGCCAGCATTGCCATTCCCGTCAGGTAGCGGGGTCTCTCCAACTGTCCAAACATCGACGGCTCACTCATCCCGCGCGCAAACATCTCCTCGGCCATTGCCTGTTCAGAGATTTCCAGCGCACACCAGCCCATATCGGCCCAAGTTGTACCAGCACCGGAGATGCTGGCCGGATTTTCCAGCAGTTTCAGCGCGTGGTGGTGGAATTTATGCACATCTTCGGTAAAGTGTCCGCTCACTTCCAAATAAACCGACCCCAGCGCGCCCAGAGGCTGCACCACCAGAAAGGGCATAAAATTTTCCAGGGGCATAGCCACGGCGATAGCCTTCTGCTGGTCAGCAATGGCCGCTTCGTACCGTCCCTGCCAGCGGGCAATCTCACCCCGCAGCCAATAGCCATAAATCTGGGCATAGATAGAACTGATGCGATCAGCGATTTCCAGCCCCAGCCCCAGCGTTGCCTCCGCCCCGGCCAGATCGCCTTCACGAATCTGAACCGAGGGGATCGTCTGTGTGAGAAGCGATGCCTCGTGTAAGCGATCCCCGATCTCCTGCGCCATTGCCAGACCAGCCTGGGCCTGCTCCCACGCCTCATCGAAACGGGTCATCAGCAGCAGACTGCCAGCCACGTGCTCCGTCCCCATCGCCATAAATTCTTTGGAGCCAAGAGTCTTGCCGACCTCGACCAGATTGCCCATATGTTTGATCACACTCTCAAAATCTGCCTGGGCCGTACACATCTGGCAGCGGATCAGGCTGCTTTCGGCGATGCCTGCTGGTTCTTCGATTCCCTTCGACAGTTGATCGGCCCGCACCAGATAGGCCTCGGCCTGGCTGAATTGGCCCATCTTTAGCCCCACCACACCGGCCAGTTTGTTCAGCGCGGAAACCTGCATCCCGCAGTCGTCGCGTTCTGTGGCCTGATGGAGCATCGCCTGGAAGGTCGCCATCGCTTCGGGAATCTGGTTGGCGTGGTTCTGCGCGGTCCCCAATCCTTCGTAGGCCCGGCGAATATCCGGCCAATCCTGCACTGTTGCGCGCAGGTCGATGGCCTTTTGATAGTAGCCGGTGGCTTCGGCGCTGGCATAGGCTTTGGCTGCCTGATCCCCGGCGTTGACCAGATGGGGAATGGCCTGGGCGGGCTGGCGGGCCTCGACAAAGTGACGGGCGATCTCCCCAGCCCGCTCTGGCGTGTGGCTGGCGACGGCATTGGCTGCCTGCAAATGAACTTCCCGCCTACGGCTGAGCAGCATCGAATTGTAGGCCGCTTCCTGGCTCATTACGTGCTTGAAGCTGTAGATGCGCCGGGGCAGGCGGCTCTTTTCCCGCACCAAATCCTTGCGCACCAGATCAGCCAGATGCCCTTCGATCTGGTCTGGCCGATCAAAAAGAGCGGTAAGAGTAACGAAGTCAAACTCCCGCCCGATAACAGCCGCGGTCTGGGCTACGGAGCGGGTGGCATCGTCCAGGCGATCCAGCCGGGCTGTGATGACGCCGTTGAGGGTGTCTGGCACGGCGATATTGACGATTTCTTTTGTGGCCCGCCAGTGGCCGTTCTCCCGCACCACCAGTTTGGCGTCGAGCAGAGAACGGATTACCTCCTCCACAAAGAAGGGGTTGCCCTCGGATTTGTCCAGAATCGACTGGCGCACCTTTTCCGGCAGGTCTTCCACGTGCAGCAGATTGCCCACCAGTTGGCGTGCATTCTGTTGGTCCAGCGGTTGCAGCGGGATAGCGGTATAGCGATGGCTGAAATCCCGTTGGGCTGTCTCGTGCAGCCCCCAGGAGGGTTCCTGGCGACGAGGACGAAAGGCCAGCAAAATGAGCAGGCTGCTCCGTTCGGTCAGGGGCAGTAGATTCTGCAAAAGTTCCAGCGACGAGGGATCGATCCAGTGTACATCGTCGAAGAAGAGGACCAGCGGCGCGTCCCCGGCCAGCCGCTCGAAATAGCCCGCCACGTGGGCAAAGGTCATTCCCCGCAGTTGGGGTGGCTCCAAAAAGCGCAGCCGTTCGCCGTCCATTCCCGGCACCGGCAGACCGATGACAGATGCCAGAAAAGGGGCCACCTCGTCGGCGTTGTTGGGGAAGAGCGCTGTCACGTTGCGCTTGAGTTGGCTATAATTGGCGGCGTCGTCCCGGTCTGCCTGAATGCCCAAGCAATCGCTCAAAATATCCACAAAGGGGGCGTAGGGTGTGGCTGTCTCGAAGGAAAGAGAGCGGCCTTCCAGCCATTGAACCCGGCCATTGCCCGCGGCCGCCGGTTCATCCCGCAGTTCGTCTCGCAGTTCGGCCACCAGCCGGGATTTGCCCAGGCCTGCCTCACCCATCACAGAGACAATTTGCCCCTGGCCTTCCTGCACGGCTTCGATGGCGGCGGCCAGTTGGGCCGTTTCCTTGCCCCGTCCGACCAGTTCAGAGCGTAATCCACTGATACCCCGCAGGTTGCCCGGCTGGGCTTTGGCTCGTAACGCTCGCCAAGCCAAGACAGGCTCGGCCTTACCTTTCACATCCAGCGGGGGCAGGGCTTCCACTTCAAAAAGGGGCGCTACCAGTTTGTAGGTGGCCTCGGCGATCTGGATTGTGCCAGGCTGCGCGGTCTGTTCCATACGGGCGGCCAGATTAATGGCATCGCCCAGCGCGGTATATTCCATCCGCATATCGGAGCCGACCGCGCCCACCACCACCAGCCCGGTGTTGATGCCCACCCGCACATCGATCTCCAGATTCCACTCCTGCAACACCCGCTCCCGATAGCGGCGCACGCTTTTCAAAATCTCCAGCCCGGCCAGCACAGCCCGCTGGGGATCGTCCTCGTGGGCGATGGGTGCGCCGAAAAAGGCCAGAATGCCGTCGCCCATCAGCCGGGCTACTGTACCCTCGTAGGTGTAGATAGGCGGGATCATCTGGTCGAATGCGCCGTTGATAATCTCGGCCCACTCCTCCGGGTCGAGGGAAGATGCCGCTGCGGTAGAGCCTTTTACGTCGCAAAAAAGCATTGTGACGACGCGTCGTTCGCCCTGCATTCCGCCACCAGAGCGGGCTGACTCTAATTTGGAGAGCAGCTCTTTGGGGATGAATTGTTGCAGACGGCTTTCAATCGGCCTGGCTTTGGGCGGGGGTGGCGCAACCGCTTCTACAACAGGCGCTGGCGCTGCAGCGGGCAAGACGCCACCCATCTGGTGGCCGCAGTTGAAGCAGAATTTGGCGGCCGCTGGCAGGTTTGTGCCACAGTTGGGGCAGATCAATGCCAACGCGTGGCCGCAATTGAAGCAGAATTTCGCTCCGTCCGGGTTGGCGGTGGCGCAGTTTGGACAATTCATTCCGTTTCTCCTCTGGGCGATGGGGTGTGCGCATTCGGGCAGATTGGGGCTGCTTGTCTGGCGCAACGTCAGAATACACCGGCGGATTGCTTACATTCCAGGTCAGATAATGCCCACTTTGCGTTCAATAGCAATTGGACAGGAGCGGCAGGCGGTGAACAGAACGGATCGACGACGAAAGGGGTAGAGTATCAGATTATCCGAGAACCGAAATGGGTGGAAGAAGTATACACCCGGCAAGGGCGAGGGGCAAGGCGTGGAAAAACGATTGGACAGGATGGAAATAATAGTATACTGTTTTCCAATCTGCCTGATCGAAACAGCCACCTGATCGCCTGCGTTCGTTATCGCTGGCCTATAAATCCCGATGGCTCTGTTCGTGAAGAAAAGTTCGTGACAACGGCCTATTTTCAATTTCTGAGACAATGAACGATACACCCACCACCTATTCTATGAACTACGATGAAGATGCAGACGTTTTGTATGTCTCTTTTGGTCGTAGTGAATCTATCACCGGTATCGAGTTGACGGACAATGCTCTGTTGCGATTGGACATCGGTCGCACGACGGGCGCACCGCCGCGGGCCATTGGACTCACCTTCGTGAGCTTCCAGCGAATGATGGCCGCCCACAAAGATCGGCCATTGCGCGTTTCTCTGACCAGCCTGCGTTCCCTGCCCGATGAACTGTGGCAAGCTACTCTTTCGGTCGTAACCACTCCGCCTGTAAGCGACTTCCTCTCCGTCGATCTGGCGATTGCGCCCCATATCCCCCCGCTGCCTATGCCCGTGGCTGTCTAAAGGACACGCCTCGAATCGGTCTAGCGCATCGCTCCGCCAACCACCCGACCCATCTGAACTGTCTGCCCGCCGATTGTTAGATTAAGCATTCCATCCGCCCGGTAGAGAATGTCCACATCCCCGCGCACAAAATCTCCGGATTGCCACGCGCCGGTAGGGAAGTCTCCCCCGGCCAGGGGCGCGCTGACTGTTTCGCCGCCCAAAGAGAGAGTGAACGTCAGATCATCCGGCCAGTCCGCGGGGAGGGAATCAGGCGCACGCCAGTAGAGAGTGACGTGGAGTTGCGCGCCGGGAGATAGGGGACGGGTTGGGTCGTGGGCGAAACCTTTCGCATAGGCGTCAAAGCCCGCAAGTGTCACCGGGCCAATCGGTTGATTCAACCGAGCAGCCATCGGCACAATTTCGGTGGGCAGGGGATGGGGCGGGCGGTCGATGCTCACTTCCCCAAGCGCCAGTGCGTCCCCGTCGGACACTGGCAGCCGTTGTCCTGTCTCCGGGTTGTAGAGCGCCAGCACCAGCCGATAGCTGATGGGCGGCGCGCCCGGCGGCGCATAGAGTCCCCGGTTGTCCACAATTTCCGCGCCCGGTTGCCAGCCGTCGGTTGGGAGAGAGCCACCGCCCGGTGCGCTGTCCTGTTGGCCCACCACCTGATTCTGCGGGCTGAGCAGTTGAACGGTGGCGCTGTAGCGTCGGTCGATGGGTGCGTCTGTTTGCCAATGCAGCGAGACGGGCAGGCTCGCCCCGGCGATGACCGAACGTTCCGGGGGCAGGCAGACGCGGGTCAGTTGGATAGAATCGCCAAAGCGGACGGGTGGCGAGAGGTCTTCGCAGCGCAAATGGTTGGGCAGGCTATACTGGACAAACCGCACATTGCCCTGCCAGCTTTCCAGCCCTTTGAAGGCATTACGATTGAGCCAGCCCTCCACAATCCCTTGCGGGTCGGCCTGTTCGGTGGCCCAAAAAAGGGCGAACAATTGACGGCGATTCGCTACAGCCGCGGCCAGTGTCGCTTCAGTGGCCGCTCGATCCGGTGGGCGCAGGTGGGGCAAAGCCAGCACAGGCAGGCCCGGATTGTAGATGCGCCAAACATCCGCCTGTCCCGGCGCGTTGAGAATCACCAAATCACTCGACGGATCGCCCA
>Ga0209284_10006614_pt1 | contig 11011 bp, 17 predicted proteins | sample FRY03_FD_187211 | JGI IMG/M metagenome (GOLD analysis project Ga0209284, IMG submission 187211) | Freshwater microbial communities from Lake Fryxell liftoff mats and glacier meltwater in Antarctica - FRY-03 (SPAdes) (version 2) | ecosystem: Environmental > Aquatic > Freshwater > Ice > Glacier... | reverse complement strand
AAACGGACTGATTCCCGTGGCCGTAAGCGCCCACAGCCGGACACACCCTCGCTCATCGGCCGTTCACCGACCGGAAGACGCTTGCGGAAGTGCCATTGGCCGTCCTATCCTTATCCTTTAAGCCCAGAGTGTCAGCGTCCCCAGACGACAGACGAAAAGCGACTGGCCGAAATTGATTTCACAATAAGAGTGTACCGATGATTGAGGCCGCTGACACCGATCGAACAGTTCGTACAATCCGAAACCCTCCATTGGAATCTCCGACAGTACCCGTCTGGATGCGCCGTGTCCTGCTGGCCGCAGCGGCTTACAACCTGTTTTGGGGTGCGTTTGCGATCCTGAGTCCGTTGACCATCTTTCGGCTGACGGGGTTCAATCCATTGCCGACATATCCCGAACTTTGGCAGTGCATTGGGATGATTGTGGGAGTATATGGCATTGGCTATGGAATTGCGGCCCTGGATCCGGTGCGTCACTGGCCCATCGTGCTTGTCGGTCTGCTCGGAAAGATTTTGGGGCCGATCGGTTTCATTGGTGCCGTGAACTCCGGTCGATTTCCAATCGCGATGGGCTGGACGATTCTCACCAATGATCTGATCTGGTGGATCCCGTTTTCTCTGATTCTTTGGAAAGCCGCTCAAGCAAACATCCGTAGCGGCAAGGACGCAAGATCGTAACAGTTGTGACACTTCCGGCCGAAACTCCTGCGACTTCGTCGAAGTTCTGTTTAAAATCGGATGGAGTGCCCGGCATGCGATACGTGTTAATCTCTTTGCCGAATTGCGGTTTCGCCTTGAACCACTGTGCAAAGTCAAAGCGAGTCAAAGATGCAACCAAATCACACAATTGAAATGTTCTACGACGGCGACTGTCCATTGTGCATGCGGGAAACTCGGCTGCTGGGGAAGATGGACCGCAATCAGAGAATCCTGTTTACCAACATTGCAACGCCTGGATTTGACGCATCTTCCCTCGGCAAAACGCAGGACGAACTTATGGCTGAAATGCACGGTCGATTGCCAGATGGAACGTGGGTATACGGCGTCGAGGTGTTTCGACGCCTTTACGCTGCTGTCGGCTTCGCCCCGGCAGTATGGTTTACGCGATTGCCGGTGATCACACAGCTCCTGGATTTCGGGTACCGCTTGTTCGCGAAAAACCGACTGCGGCTGACGGGTCGCTGCGGCGAGGCCTGCTCGATCAGAGAACCTGGAAGAATTCAGTGAACGAATCATGGCTAGTGGCCATCCATCTTGTTTTCACGCTGATCATGGTCGGGATTATCTGGTTTGTACAGATTGTCCACTACCCACTCATGGCGTACGTGGGTGCTGAGCATTTTCGCGAGTACTCGAAACAGCACCAGAGGCTGACAACCTGGGTCGTTGGCGGACCGATGCTGCTCGAGGCCGGGACTGCCGCTGCGTTGGTCTGGTATCAGCCCGCTCGCATTCTGGCTCCGGTATTCGGCATCTCCTGCGGCCTTCTCGTGTTGATCTGGATTTCGACGGCGTACTGGCAAATGCCACATCACGAGAAATTACTCGAAGGCTTCGACGAGGTTCGCATTGAAAAACTAGTGCGATCAAATTGGTTGCGGACCTTCGCCTGGTCCATTCGCGGCCTGTTAATTGGTCTCAGTGCGTCATGGTGACTGCAATCAAGATTTATTCCCGAATCGAAAAACAGTGCTTGAAAGAAACGAACGGTGACCCATGGAGCGTATCGCAATCATTGGAGCGTCCGGTTCAATTGGCAGCGCTCTGGCTCGCCGACTGGTCCAACAGGGTCGCCAAGTCCTGCTGATTGGTCGCAACGAGGAGAAACTTGAGTCACTGTCGCGTGACCTGAGCCAGCCTTTCAAAGTTGTCGAAATGAGTACTTCGGCACCGCTGGAGGAGACGCTGAGGCGGGATGCAGAGTCCAATGGAGGCTTCTCCGGGCTGATCAATTGTATTGGATCCATTGTACTCAAACCGGCTCATGTCACCTCGGATGAAGAATTTCGTCAGACGTTTGAAACGAATTTGTTCACCGCGTTTGTCACAGTGCGTGCGGGTGCAAAACTGCTGCGGGAGCGGGGTGGATCGATCATCCTGTTCGGGTCAGCCGCCGCTGAAATCGGGATTCCGAATCACGAAGCGATTGCTGCGGCCAAGGCTGGTGTCATCGGCCTCGCTCGTTCCGCTGCCGCCACTTACGCGGCTTCGAATATCAGAGTTAATGTTATCAGTCCTGGACTTGTCAGGACTGAACTGACCCGTAGAATTTGGGAAAACGCAGCCTCAGCCGCCGCATCTTCCAGTCTGCATGCGCTTGGTCGTCTGGGGGAACCTGAGCACGTTGCATCACTTGCCGCGTGGCTGCTTGATCCGGAGAATCACTGGGTCACAGGGCAGGTGATTGGCATTGATGGCGGTTTAGGCCACGTTCTGGCAAAGCGATAGAGGCTTAGGTGCCAAATCGTTTCGCGGAGAACTCAACCCCAACGGGGTTTCACAACAAAGCCTGGGGTCGCCGTGACAACGGCGCACCCCAGGAAAAACGGGACAAAACCGTTTGAACCCCAACGGGGTTCCACACTGCCAATCCCATCTTTCGTTTCAGTTTCAGCATTCGAAGCATTCGAAGTTGTGGAACCCCGATGGGGTTCGGGGCGATCCCCATTTTCTGACCTGGGGTGCGCCGCGCGGCGGCGACCCCAGGCTGTGTTGTGAAACCCGTTCCGGGTGTGAAGCACACGATTTTTCTCAGAAGAATCCTCCTCCTCGGCGTTGCGTTTCTCGAGCAACTGCACCATCGATAATCATAGCCGCTCATCTCTGGTGTTGTCGCATGCCACAAACTGCGTGCGTGCCGACTTTTCAACTGCCTGCCGAAGGACTCTCGGCACACCACTTTGCTGGCTTACCGCGAAATGGGCCTCGATTGAAGAAGTTGAGTTAATTTCCGCGCGTCCCGTCGGATCATCCATTGAACGATTTGAACGTTTCTTCTTTCCATCTGACTCTGGGAAGGCGCTCAAACGTACCTTCTGGAGAATGCAATGAGCACACAGCACACAACCAATTGGCCCGACCTTGCCTCAGCACTGTTTGAACGCTTGACAGGTCGAAATGCTGAGATTGTGTACGAGTTTGAGAATATGCACGTCAAAGTGCCAAGCGGAACAGGAACGCAGGCGGAGCATGCTGAGTGGGTGCTCAACGGCACGATGAAGATCCGCACGAGCGAGTCACCATCCGTCCCAAACTGAGACTGGCCGGCCAACTGAACGCAACATGCGATGGCCGGCCGCTCAGAATCTCGGCGCGAGAAACAGAGATTTCTCTCCGGATGGGTATTGGTTGCGCACTGCATCTTTACCGATCTCGAAGAAATTTCAGACCAATACAGGTTGTTCTGAAAGGATCAGGAATTCAACTGAAACTGGATGTCGGCTGGCTCGGTTGCTGGCAACTGGCCTGAAGGCTTCGTATCAATTGTTTTAAAGTTCGTCCGGGCGATGCCCGTGCCGGTGGCACAAAGCTGGTAACTCACGTGGGAACAGGTAACCTGAATGAATCATGTCGATCGCGGATTAATACTGCTGACTGGAGCGACCGGTTATGTTGGAGGACGGCTGCTATCAGTCCTGCAGGACCGGGGGAGGCCCATTCGCTGCCTGTCACGTCGCCCCGAGGCACTCGCTCGGCAACTCGTCGCAGGATCCGGAGTGGTCGCGGGCGACGTGATGGATCGAAGTTCTCTCGATGCTGCAATGGTCGGTGTGGACACTGCTTATTATTTTGTGCATTCGATGGGTGCTTCAAAAGATTTTGAGGAAGAGGATCGAATTGCAGCGACAAATTTTTCGCAGGCCGCTGCTGACGCTGGTGTGCGACGGATCATCTATCTTGGAGGTCTCGGTAATCCGGACCACGAACTATCGAAACATCTCCGCAGTCGACAGGAGACAGGCAATGTCCTGCGTGCTTTCCATTCGCAGGTCATCGAGTTTCGAGCATCGATCGTGATCGGTTCAGGCAGTCTCTCGTTCGAAATGATTCGTGCTCTCGTCGAGCGGCTTCCCGTGATGATTTGCCCGAAATGGGTCCATGTGAAAGCGCAGCCCATTGCGATTGAAGATCTGTTGGCTTATCTGTCCGAAGCGCTCGATTTGTCGTCTGAGGCGTCCCAGGTTTACGAGATTGGCGGGCCGGACCAGATGTCGTACGGTCAAATCATGCAGGAGTATGCGCGGCAGCGTGGTCTCTCACGGTGGATGATCCCGGTGCCATTTCTGACTCCTCATCTTTCCAGTCTCTGGCTGGGACTCGTCACACCTCTTTATGCACGTGTGGGACGCAAACTCGTGGAAAGCCTGAGAAATCCGACACTGCTTTCCAACAATCTCGCCGCCCGCACATTTTCCGTAGTGCCTCGTTCCGTTCGCCAAGCGATTGCTCGCGCCCTGCAGAACGAGGATCGTGAATTCGCTCAGACGCGATGGTCAGACGCATTGTCATCCGGTGGAGCGGTGCGAGCCTGGGGAGGCCAGCGTTTTGGCTCACGACTGGTCGATTCGCGGACGGTCACTGTTGCATTAACTCCGGAGCAGGCTTTTGCGCCGATTCGCCGCATTGGCGGCAACACTGGATGGTACTACGGCAATTGGCTGTGGACGCTCCGCGGCTTTATGGATCTGCTCGTTGGAGGAGTGGGAGTGCGTCGTGGTCGCCGAGACCCGGAAGAGCTCCGCGCAGGTGATCCACTCGATTTCTGGCGTGTGGAACGGTATGAGCGACCTCAGCTGCTCCGCCTCCATGCAGAGATGAAGTTACCTGGCCGAGCGTGGCTGGAATTTGAAGTGACGCCTTGTGCGGAAGGCAGCATCATTCGCCAAACCGCGATGTTTGATCCGGTGGGACTCGTCGGAATCCTTTACTGGTATGCCGTCTATCCGCTGCATCAGTTCGTATTTGCCGGAATGCTGCGAAACATAGCCGATGCTGCAGGGAGCATTAACGCGGAAGTTTCCCGGTCGTTGTCAGGTGAGTTTCACAAAGTTGCGGCTTCTCATGCGAATCCTGAAAGCACAGCAAAAATATGAGCTTAGCCCGGGCTTCGCCTGCAACCCAAAGTAGCCATCACGCTCCGCCGTGATGAGCTTTTGTCAATCGACATTCATCAACCGAGACAGGCCTCGTCACGGCGGAGCGTGACGGCTACTTTGCGATTTGCCCGTCACCGAGGCCGAGCCCTGGGGAGGACGAAGTTTATGCACGAGAACAACCTCTGCAAACCGGCGCCTGCAAATCTTCTCAGGAAAACAAAATCTCTGTCATTTGCAGTGCAAAGCCTGTCCATTCAGGGAGCCATGGTCAGTGGGCGCAGGGCCGCTGAAGCAGTTTTGCTGGATCTACGCAGTCATAAGAAGTTGGTTTAAGAAGGATTTTATCATGACGCAAATTGAATCAATGACGTTGCCACAACCAGTCATTGAGAAAATGCAATGCATGGAAGTCTGGGGCGGGAATCGTGCCACGTGGTCCCAGTTTTCTGTGCCAGGGCTGGATCTCTGGGTTCACAGTGAGCCGTATCTCAACAACAATGAAGGTGGCGACGTCTACTACCTCTCTTCGTGCGCTTCCGGGCGAATCACCCGTGTGTTGCTGGCTGATGTGAGCGGTCACGGTGCCTCTGTATCGCCAATCGCGGTCGCCTTGCGCGATCTGATGCGGAAAAACATCAACTTCGTCAGACAGTCGCACCTGGTGCGGTCAATTAATGAAGAGTTCGAAAGCATTTCAGCGGAAGGAGCGTTCGCAACTGCTCTAATCGGCACATTTTTTGCGCCGACAAAGACACTCTGGCTCTGTAACGCTGGCCATCCAATGCCTTTGATTCGCCGAGCGAGCAGCGGTCGATGGGAGTGCTGCGATACAGGTCTCAGCGAAACTCCGATGCGAAATATGCCGATCGGAATCATTGACTCGGTCATTTATCGCTCAGGGAAACTGCTTCTTGATCCCGGAGACATGGTGCTTGCTTACACCGATTCATTGTCAGAATCTCTGAATGAGCTTGGCCAATTAATAAGCCCGCAGGGAGTCCGTGATCTGTTACAGGACATCGATGTGGCGAATCCTGGACTCGTAGTTCCAGCCCTCCTGAGCAAAATTCAAGGATTGCACACAGCAAATCTGTCAAGCGACGATACGACCGTGATGCTGCTTCGAGCAAACGGCACAGGCGTAAGCTTTATCGAAAATTTCAAAGCACCATTCCGCCTGTTGCGTGGTCTATTTGGGCGGAGGGCGAGATGAAGGATGCAGACAGGATGTGAGCCCGAAAGGGTTGGGGCTGAACGCAAATTCGATATCGGCATGGACCGTTCCGCAATTGAAGCGACGATTGTCTGCCACCCAATGCTCACGCATGTAGCGGATGACAGGCGTGTCGATTTTTTGCACTTCGCGCTGCGATAGCCTCAGTCCCTCTGCGTAATTTGGGTAAACAATCGATGGCAGAGATTCTCCACACTGGTTTGCAGGCGCTCCTGGAAAAGATTGGCAACGGTTTCCGTCATCCGCTCCTGAACCTGCGGACGTCTGACATACTGATCTCTTTCTTAAATGTTTGGGTGCTGAAGGAATGGCACAAAAAAAGAGCGATCGACAATGCGTCGATCGCTCAGAAACTGTTGACTTAACAATCTTCTTACGGGAGGATGACACTGTCGATGACGTGGATGACCCCATTCGACGTTTCAAGATCGGTGACAATGACCTTTGCGGCATCGATCATCACGCTGCCTTCGCTGACTTTGATCGCTACCGACTTGCCATTGACTGTCTTGGCGTCAGTCAACTTGACTACTTCACCCGCTACGACTTTCCCAGGGACTACGTGGTAGGTCAGGATCGCGATCAGCTTGTCTTTGTTCTCTGGCTTCAGCAGGTCAGCAACAGTGCCTTCGGGCAATTTGGCAAATGCTTCGTTTGTCGGCGCGAAGACCGTGAACGGACCTTTTCCCTTGAGCGTCTCAACCAGCCCCGCTGCCTTCACAGCGGCGACCAGAGTAGTGAACGACTCATTCCCGCCGGCCGTGTCGATGATGTCCTTGTCAGCTGGCAGCAACACGCTGTCGATCACGTGGATCACGCCGTTGGAGCAGGCAATATCTGTCTTCACGACACTGGCAGCATCTACGGAGACCTTACCATCCTCCACCGCGACATCAATCTTCTGGCCCTGCACAGATGTGGCTCCAGTCAATTTGACGACGTCTGCTGCCATCACTTTGCCTGGAACGACATGATAGGTCAGGATCGCCTGCAACTTCGCCTTGTTCTCCGGCTTCAGCAGTGCCTCAACAGTTCCCTTTGGCAACTTCGCGAAGGCTTCGTCCGTTGGAGCGAAGACAGTGAATGGGCCTTTGCCCTTAAGTGTCTCAACCAGACCAGCGGCTTTGACAGCCGCCACAAGTGTTTTGAAGGAACCCGCTCCGACAGCAGTGTCTACGATGTCTTTCTCCGCAGCCGCATGCACGGGTGCAGATGTCAGGACGTGAACTCGGGTGTTGGCACGATGAGTCACCACTTTCCCATTGCACTTGGAGCCTGCCTGAGCAGTTGCAGACAGGGCCAGAAATCCAGCGCCCAAAATCATTGTCAGCTTCTTCATAAAAATCTCTCTTCTCTATCCAGGGGTGTAAAACGTTCAAATCGCTCTTTTAAGTACCGGTATAAACGTCCACACGTAACAAGGTTTTCAAAAAGAATTCGTAAAAGGCTGAAATGATTAGAAATTCTTAGAAGATTCAGCGTGAAAGACCACGTGGCCAGCAGAAAGTTTCGTTTCCAGGAGTCTGTCCCGATACACAAAAACAGTGAGCCGCAAGGCGCTAGCCGTGGGTAATTCGCTTGCAAAAAACGGCGGATAGCGCCTTGCCGCTCACAAAACAGAGGTAAACAGCCCAGACTCCGGGTGCCGCCTGTGGCCCGGCTTTTGACGTGGTGGAGCTCTGAACCTCAGTTGGCGCGATCGGGTCTTTTTAAGGCGAGCGGCAGATTAAGAACTACCAGGCCGAAGAACCGGACGCTAGCGCGTGGCGGCTGATTTTATTAGCCGCAGGGCGCTAGCCTCGGTTTTCGAGGGTAACCAGAAATCTGCCGCTCGCCCGACAGGAACATGTTCACCGCCTCAAGGATTTCGGCCCATTGAATGCAGAGCGTCAGGGTAGCGGCAAAATTCGCATATTCGTGAACAACGCAGGAAATTTAATTTTTCAGCAGCACCGAAACGTTCACTCAGATCATCGACCATCGACAAGGATCGTGCTACATTCACGCTTCGACAATGCGTCGATTCCTTCACACCTTCAATTTAGAGCAGCACAGAAACAATCACCTATCCAGCAATCAAAGTTAGGACTCGTGAATTAACACGTGGTTGCGATTCCTGCAGTTTTCAGATCATAACGTCATGCTTCGCGCGCCATTCATCGCGATTACTGTTGTTCTGCTGCTGAGAAGTGGCGCACGGGCTCAACATGCTCCGGAGTGGCAGCAACCTGCTGGCGATGACCAATTGTCGGTCGTAGCGACCATCGAACCGCCGCCGCCTTCAAACGAGGATTCCTTTACCGGGGAGTTGTTTGTTGAGCCTGCCGAGTTGCCCGTTCAGCGATTTAAGAAACAGCCAATTCAGACAGTGACCTTCACTGGCGGTTGGCTCGACCTGCAATTCCCGCAATCACGTTTCGCCTGGCGTCTTGCCAAAGATGGCAGCGCGAGCGAAACGTGGATGTCCCTGTCGTCAGGAATTGGTGGCAACACCCGGGCCGTGACTCGTGCGAACGGGGAAACCGACGAAGTGTCTCTGGGCGACATCCGATTGTTGTCGGGACTTGAGCACATTGTCGATGGCGGAGGCGGCTGGTTTGCTGACACCGGGTATGCCTTCAATCGACACTACGAATTCCAATCCGACCAGGTGCAAATCGGGCTTAGCGACGGAGTCCTCGTGCAGGCGGGATGGCGATACTGAAATGGCAGTCTGCACTTTTTGAAGTGGTTGGCCTGAAGCATAAGATGCAAGCACCATGCGATTGAAATGGGTTCTTGTTGACAACGTCCGTCAGGCGATTCTGATTGTCCAACTAAGTGTACTCGACCTTCGTGCTGTCCGATATCTTTGTTCGCGAAATCCGATTTCCTTCGTCGTCGATAGTCACTTCGCTTATCGCAGCGAACTCGGTGGAGCCTCAGATTTTCAAATATTCGCGAGCAGAATCGGTGCCGATACGAGTGAACTGCGACTTCCATCCCTGGATGAACGCACACTGGTTGATTGTCGATCATTCCTATGCAGCGCTCACCGACAAGGACGGCAAGTTCCAAATCGATAATTTGCCAGTCGGCGAGCACAATTTCCGTATCTGGCATGAGCGAATCGGCGACACCAGCAAAAAGTACAAGGTATCCATTACCGCCGGTGATCGCGTCGAATTGCCTGCCGTTTCCATGAGTCTCGACAAATTGACGTCCCCGTAACGAGCTCAGCTACGCTGCCGCCAGCGATTTCGGCACGGTGAGTTTCAATTTTGCGAGGAATAAACCGGGTTTGGGAGTTCGGGGTGCGTAAAATTAAGAATGCTTGACAGGGTTACCGTTCCTTTGTCACCCTGAGAAACAGTCGATGCAAGTCGATGTCCCCCACATAAATTCCTGCCTTCAAATATCAAGGTTGACCGCCATGACCATGACTCGCTGTGTGGCCGCACTCGCCGTAACGGTCATATTGACGACGGCTGTCGATGCCCAGGATTCAATCCAGTTCAATCGTGACATCCGCCCAATCTTCATGGACACGTGTCTGACGTGCCATGGGCCGGACAGTGCGGCTCGAAAAGCCGATCTGCGTATGGACAAACGCGACGCGGCAATTGAGCATGGTGCAATCAGTCCGGGCAAACCGGATGAGAGCGAAATGATTCGCCGCATCCTGAGTGAGGATCCGGAAGAGATCATGCCTCCGCCGGAACTCAAAAAGCCGCTCAGTCCTGCACAAAAAAAACTGCTTATTGACTGGGTTCAAAGTGGAGCCGAATATCAGCAGCACTGGTCCTACATTGCGCCAGTGCGGGCGGAAATTCCCGCCGCCACGGCCGACAGTGCGATCATGCGGCACGCGTCCCGGTTGACCAACTGGGATAGGCGCAACCCGAGCGATTCAAGGCGAAGCGGCCGACTCTCGGCATCGCGAAGTTCGGTGACGTTTCCGTTGTATTGCACCGAATGCGCTTCGTCGAAGATCACCAGCGACAACCGATTGAGCATTAGCGGACCGACGAAGCGGATGAGTGCTTCGGCCTTTTCGTAAGTGCAAATCAATATGGTCGGCTCATCGACTGTCAGCCAGGCGTCAGTCGGTCCCCAATCCATTCCGCCATAAAGGCCCGTCACGACAGTGCGCTGGGTCGATAGGCGGCGAAATACCGTAGTAAGTTTCCCCTCAACTTCAGCCGCGAGCGCCCGACTTGGCACGAGATACATCGCCAACGGAGCGTGCAAAAATGCAGACTCGACATCTTGATGCGCGAACATTGCAGAAATCAGAGCTATCTCGGCAACGCTCGTTTTTCCAGAGCCGGTTGGTGTGCAGAGTGCGAACGATCCATCTCGAAGCAGGCGAACGATCCCTTCCTCTTGCGATGGCCACGCACGGGGACGTCCGTGGAAGAACGCCAAGCGACAATATCGGTCGATTGCTGTCTTGCCCTCCGGCGAAACTGTGGCTTCGAGATCGCGAAGAACAGTTCTCCAAGCATGAGCAGAAAACTCCTGCGCCACAGAGCAGGTTAGGACTCGCGCGACAATATGTCGGTCAAAGCTGACGTTTATAAGTTGGGTCGGATTTCATAATTCCATTCGCCATGGAACTTGTTGCGGTGAATGTTGACTAACTCCAGCTCCGCGTCACTGACTTTGATCTTCAGGGGATAATCTTTCTCGTCCAGCGTTGC
>Ga0209284_10006600_pt1 | contig 11035 bp, 6 predicted proteins | sample FRY03_FD_187211 | JGI IMG/M metagenome (GOLD analysis project Ga0209284, IMG submission 187211) | Freshwater microbial communities from Lake Fryxell liftoff mats and glacier meltwater in Antarctica - FRY-03 (SPAdes) (version 2) | ecosystem: Environmental > Aquatic > Freshwater > Ice > Glacier... | reverse complement strand
CTTACTAAATCCAAAAGAGGAGAATAAATCCGAGTTTTCGAGAAAAAACTGCCTTCTTTCTGGAAAAAACAGGCTAAATCGAGTGAGGTTGGTTATTTGTCGGTCGACATCTGCTTGCGAGAAATCTGGGTTCACTGTTAAATCTAAATTCAAGGACGACGAAACAGCCACTTTTGCATCCGCGCCAGCGCTAAACCTTGTTTTAGTTCCAGTTTTAGCAATGAAATTATTATTTGCCTCGGAAAGCACATATGGAATGATTGCTAGGTTCTTTCCCGCTTTAGGCGGATCCTCCTGCCAGTTTAACTCGCCCGTAAAGGCTAAAGATGCCGAGTTAAAATTTCGAGGGATAAAATTCCATACAGATTTCTCGTTACGTTTTAAATCTTGTCGCACAAAATTGATTCGCCAGTTTCTGTTTCCTGGTGTAAACCTAAAGCTTGTGAAAGGAATAGCCATTTCGACGGTCCATTTTCCAGGTTCACGTTTTACAGCCGAAAACCATTTATTGTCCCATTCGGAGCCAGCACCAAAACTTCCGCCGTTGGCGATTAATCCCTCATATTGAGCATTGAATGGATTTACTCCGAAAATAAAGCCATTATTAGCATCGTTGAAAGGATCAATAATTACTCGGAAACCATCACTTAAGGCTGGATCAAAATCGCGCTTTAGCGACCGAACTACAAAATTCCCATCTAATTCATCATAGCAAATAGCCGATATGTGAAGATGGTTGTTATCGTAAACTATTCTAACCTCGGTTTTGCTTTTGGCCTTGGAGCTATCGAAAGGGAATTGCTGGTAAAAATCGCCAAGAATTTCAGCTTTCTGCCAAACAGGTTCATCTAAAACACCATCAGTAGTAATGGTTGTTTCAGATTTAATGATGTTGGCTTTCCTCGAAACTGGTTTTTGTGCGTTTTGTGCGTATGTACCACAAGCAATAAAAATGGTGAAAAGTGTTGCCTTAGCGGCCTTCATAGGTGTATATTTCTAATCGCGCCGGACAATCGCCTTCTGCAAACGTGCATATATATTTTTCTAATTGCTCATAAACGCGCTTCTCGCTGTAGGGAGAAACTTTTAGGGCATCGGCTGACCAATAGGTTGTTTCAATGTATGGATCTCCATCAGCTGGACGATAAATGTAGCGTTTTACACCGTCGGGAAGTCGCTCTACCAATGCTTCAGTCACATAAATTTTAGCATAAAGTGCCTTGCCTGAATACGTATTATAACTCTGCATACGGTCATAAATTCCAGCAAAACTCAGTAGAGGTAACACGGCAAAAAACACAAGTGCTAATTGATGATATCTGAATTTCGGCGACCAAAAGATAGACTTAGCATCATTTTCAGTTTCAGCAAATAACACGTAGGTAAATAAAGCCATTGCAGCGTTGTAGGGAAGAATAGCATGATTCCAATCGTTTGCCAACGGACTCAATGCATATAGATAAAATACATTGATAATGATACCTGCATACATCGAGTATAAGCGAGTTTTCTTAAATAATAGTCCAATACCTGCGGCAATACTTATGAATGGGAAAATATAACCACCACCTAGAATGTAAGGTTCAATTTTGGCTGGAAAAATAACGGCCAAAGGGGTAATCATCCAAGGAAAAATTTGTTCTATGAAAATTGAATTAACCTCCTGTACTCCGCTATATATTAAATAAATAACAATAATCATTTGAAAGGTCCGCAATAATTCTTCCTTAAACTTTGGATAGAAAAATAAACCTATCGTCATAAATAAATACTGAACGTTATATGGCTGCCAGCGCATTTGGTCGCCAATCATTAAGAAAGTTAAAACGGCCACCAACGCAATTTTGGTGTTACGGTTTTCGAGGTACATGACCTGATAGATTGCAAGCACAATCAGAATGCTGTACATAAGGTAATCGATGGGCGAAGGGAGAGAAGGAATTCCGTCGATAATAGGTACAACTGGGAAATTCCGATCGGTCATCCATACCTTATTCGACAATAACCAGGTTCCAAGCATGGCCATTAAAAGAATTCGGAAGGTCCACTGAAGTCGGGTTTGTATAGATTCGATCATGGGCAAGATTTGAGGCAAATTTAACATTTCATTAGAATTGACCGCCTTTGATGAAGAGAGATATATTTGTAAAATGAAAATTCTTTTAGTTGTTGCCACTTTAAACGAGGTAGAACCGTTTTTGTTGACCTATCCTCAAACTCTAAATGACTATCATTCAGTTGGTAGCAATGAGATTAAAGTTTTAGTTACTTCCTCGGGAATTTTAGCCACCAGTGTAAATTTGTGTTTAAGTTTACATGCACAGAAGCCAGATTTGGTGATGAATGTTGGAATTTGCGGGGCAATTAATCGCGATTTAGTTTTGGGCGAAGTCATTCGGATCGATTCTGAGGCATTAGGCGATTTTGGGGCGGAAAGTAAAGATGGCTTTATTCCTGCCGAAAATTTGGGGTTGATAAAGACAAATGAATTTCCTTTCAATAAAGGGAAAATTTATGCTGATGGAAATGATTTACTAGATGGATTGAAACATTTGAAATCTCAGCATGGTATAACGGTTCAGAAGGTTCATGGCGATGTTAATTCGATATCAACGTTGTTAACTTATTTTCCAGAAGCAGAAGTCGAAAGCATGGAAGGGGCTGCCGTGTTTTATGCATCAAAAAAACTTGCAATCCCTTGTTGTCAGGTTCGTTCAATATCAAACTATGTTGAAGCAAGAAATCGTGAAAAATGGAACATTCCATTAGCAATACAAACATTGAACGATTTCTTATTCCGAGTGTTCTAAGTCTAATTTCTATCTTGCGCGCATGAAGTTGTACTCAAATTACTCATACTTTTTCCTTTTCATTTTTGTTGTTTTCTCAAATGGTTTAAAAGCTCAACCGGGAGATATTCTGTTGAAAATGAACCAATTTCAAACGGTCGGAAATGTGCTTTATATCGCAGCTCATCCCGATGATGAAAACACACGATTGATCAGCTATTTGGTCAATTCGCGTTATTTTAGAACGGCATATTTGTCAATGACAAGAGGTGATGGCGGACAAAATTTAATTGGAAATGAGCAAAGTGAAGAACTCGGATTAATACGAACTCAAGAGTTATTAGCCGCCCGAAGAACTGATGGAGGCGAGCAATTTTTTACTCGCGCAAATGATTTTGGATACTCAAAAAATCCGGAGGAAACATTTGAAATGTGGGGCAAGCAAGCAATTTTAGAAGATGTTGTTTGGGTAATCCGCAATTTCAGACCAGATGTAATTATTACACGTTTTCCAACAACAGGCGAAGGTGGACATGGTCATCATACCGCATCTGCTATCTTAGCCGTCGAAGCTTTTGAGGCTGCGGCTGATCCGAAACGCTTTCCTGAACAATTGAAATATGTTCAGCCTTGGAAAACTAAGCGCTTATTTTGGAATAATTTTATGCGTTGGCGGAATCCAAACGCTGATATGTCGGCTACATTGCCCCTCGAAATTGGCGAGTATTTACCATTAAAAGGTGAGTCTATTGGAGAAATCGCGGCTAAAAGTCGCAGTTGGCACCGAAGTCAAGGCTTTGGTACAGCGCCTCAATACGCAAGTATTTCCGAGTTTTTTAGCCAATTGGCGGGAGATTCAGCCAAGACGGATATCATGGAAAATATTCAGACCAATTGGACTCGCATCCCCGCAGGGAAGGCTATAGAAGTCGGAATCCAAGCGGTGATTGATAAATTTGATATACAAGCTCCATCTGCAAGTATTCCCGGATTGATGAAAATCTACAATGAGTTACAGCAAATCCCATCATTTCCTGAGAAAATTTACAAACTGGAGCAACTCACGGAGATTATAGGACTTTGCAGTGGTATTCACGTTGAGTTTAATGCCGAAAGTGCGGTATGCTTTCCTGGAGCCGACTTAAAGGTAGATGTAAGCTTTATTAATCGCGACAAAGAAAACTTATATGAATTAAGACAAATTCAGATACAAGGTATCGTAAATCAGAACTTTGATTCGACTTACATTTGTGAACCAGGAAAAGAATTCAAGAAAACGTTCAAGCTCTCCATTCCTGAATCAACGGTCGTTTCAAACCCTTATTGGCTTGCAAACCCTCATAGTGAAGGCTTACTAAATGTTCCTGATCGCAATGATATACTTCTTCCTGAATCTCGACCTGTTTTAACGGCGGTTTGCGTATTCAATTACAAAGGTCTCGAAATACCCATAGACGTTCCAATAGAATATCGTTGGGTTGATCCTTCGAGAGGGCAATTAAACAAGCCATTGGTTGTTACAACAACTCAAAGTGCTAAAATAAACCAAGAAATTTTTGTGCTTTCGGGCCAAGACGAGCGAGTGGTGAGTATCGAACTTAGCGGAAAGGTTGAGCTTGGGAGTGTTTTTTCGTTGGATTTACCTTCGGAAATTTTTGTATCTGAACCAAGAGAAATTATAGTTTCGGATGACCTTCTCAATCGAACGTTAAATTTTACTTTATCTATTTCGCCAAACAGAATGTTAAAGCCAGATAAAGCTTGGGACGTCCGCTTGCAGAAAAATGTGAATGGGAAGACAAGCTACGTTAAGTCTGTCACAGAAATTAACTACGATCACATTCCACAGCAAACTTGGATTAAAGATGCGCAATTGAAGTTAGTTCATGTAAATATGGTTCGTGTTGGACAAGCAATTGGATACTTGAACGGGGCAGGGGATAAGGTTGCTGATTGTCTTACAAATGCTGGTTATACTGTTACAATGCTGGCCGATGATGAGTTGCGAGCAGATAAATTGTCTAAATATGACGCGATAATTGTTGGAATTCGCGCCTTTAATACAAGAACTGATTTACTGAAAGTTGTTCCTGAACTGATGAAATACACGGAGAATGGAGGGAATTTAATTGTTCAGTACAACACCAAAAATTGGATTAGTAATGTAGAAGTTGAACCAGGACCTTATCCTCTGACAGTCTCTCGTGATCGAGTAACAGAGGAAAAAGCGCCAGTAAAAATATTGGATAAAAATCACCCTATCATAAAAGGGCCAAATCAAATAACTGAAAAAGACTTTGAAGGTTGGATTCAGGAAAGGGGATTATATTTTCCGGATTCATGGGATAAGTCATACACAGCGCTGTTAGCGGCTCATGATAAAGGTGAAAAAGATTCAGAAGGCTTGTTGTTGGCTACAAAATTTGGAAAAGGACATTACGTATACACAGGACTTTCTTTCTTTCGTGAATTGCCGGCAGGAGTTCCAGGTGCTTACCGTTTAATGGCGAATTTAATTGCTTGGGGAAATGAAGCAAACTGAACACAACGACGAGGAAGCTCCATTTGGGATATCTTGGAAGTTGATCTACTCAATGGTCGTTTTGGCTTTGGCAATACAGATTTTTCTTTTTTTTCTATTTACTAGGCATTTTTCATGAGTGCGATAGACTGGATTGTATTGTGTGTAACCTTGGCGGGAATAATTTCTTATGGATTATATAGAAGCCAAGCCACGAAAGATTTGGATGGCTATTTCCGCAGTAACAAATCAATGCCTTGGTATTTGGTGCTATTAAGTATTATGGGCACGCAGGCAAGTGCCATTACATTCTTATCAGCGCCTGGACAAGCCTATACAGACGGGATGCGTTTTGTGCAGTATTACTTTGGTTTGCCTCTAGCTATGGTAGTGATAGCCGCTGTATTTGTTCCGGTATTTAGTCGCTTGAATGTTTATACAGCTTATGAATATTTAGAGAATCGTTTCGATTTACGGACACGTACATTAACGTCATTGCTTTTTTTGATATCTCGAGGTTTATCAACGGGAATTTCAATTTTTGCACCTTCAATTATACTATCTTCTTTGTTTGGTTGGAATATCTATTTCACAAATATTGTGATGGGAGGTTTACTGATCATTTATACTGTCAGCGGAGGAGCCAGAGCTGTTGCATATACCCAACAATTACAATTTGTTATCATATTTATTGGGTTATTTCTTGCAGGATATTTGGTCGTGAATATGCTCCCAGAGAATGTCGGATTTGTTGATGCCTTGCATGTTAGCGGCAAATTGGGGAAATTAAATGTGTTTACTGACGGATTTAAAAATGGCCAATTCGATTGGAGTGATAAATACAATATTTGGAGCGGAATTATTGGAGGTTTTTTTCTTGCACTATCGTATTTCGGAACCGATCAAAGTCAGGTTGGACGTTATTTAACAGCCAAATCGATGAAGCAAAGTCGCATTGGCTTATTAATGAATGGCTTAGTAAAAGTTCCGATGCAATTTTTTATTCTACTAATTGGAGCCTTAGTTTTTAGCTTTTATCAATTTTATCATGCACCCGTATTTTTCAACCAAAATGAAATAAATAAATTACATAATTCTTCTGTATATGCTGATTCTATTGCAAGTGCAGAGTTAGAATATTCAGAGTTAAATACACGAAAATCTATTGCTGTAAATATATACGCTGAGAACCGCGGACTTGATAACTTGCAAGAATCTTCAAGCGTTGCCTCACTTATCACTATAAATGACGAAGGAAATCAAATCAGGAATAAAGTAAAATCATGGATATCATCTTCAACTATCCATGGAGATTCGAATGACGCGAACTATATTTTCTTAAGATTTGTAATCGATTTCTTGCCCAAAGGCTTGGTTGGATTATTAATAGCCATTATTTTCTTGGCAGCTTGGGGCTCTATAGCAGCAGCATTAAATTCGCTGGCATCCTCAACCGTTATTGACATTCATAAACGATTATTTCCTAAATCAATTACTGAGCAAAATGAATATGCCTGGTCGCGCCGCTACACCTTATTTTGGGGATTATTCTGTATTCTCATAGCTTGTTTCGCATATAATATTGGAAACAGTTTAATTGAAGCTGTGAATATTTTAGGTTCATTATTTTACGGAACATTATTAGGTATTTTCTTAACAGCATTTTGGTTGAAGTGGGTGAGGGCAAGCGAGGTGTTTTATGGTGCAGTACTTTCTCAAATTATGGTATTGCTTTTATATAATTTAACAGACATCAGTTTCCTCTGGTATAATGTAATTGGCTGCATAGGAGTGATGGGATTTGCGGCAATAGGAAGTCTGAGGAAACTAGCTAATTGAAGGTGAATTTACAACTATTCAAGCGGCCTGAAAACACCGGTGTTATTGCCAAATTGGACTGCAATATGAACACGTTTTTTTTCTAGTTTTGAAATAATCAAAGAGCTATTGACCGCTACAGTGCATTTTAAACAACGACCGTGAAACAGATAACAAACTTAATATCCGTAATGACTTTACTTCTTTTCACAGCTTGCGGACAAGGACAAATGAAAACACCAGAAAACGCAATGACAAAATTTGAAGAGTTTAAAAACAAAGAAAAATTCCTACAAGACGACAAACTACTTTATCCTGGAATTAGTGATGAAAAATTAAAACCAATATTGACCGAGAAAATTAATCTATCGGCAGACGACTTTAAAGAACTTGCTGAAAAAGGAACTTCAACAGATAAAGAATATCAGGACGCTATTAAAAAAGGACTTGACCGTTTTGCTGAAATTTATCTTGACCTTGACACGGAAGATAGAGAACGAGTTTGTAGTTATTATGAAGCACTAATGGACATTGTTGGTCTTGAAAGTTCAGACGGACACTTGAACAACTTTATGTATGGATTCGACCCGACAAAAAAATGAGATGGTTTCTATACATATTGCAATCAAAGACCTATCATTTATGATATTTTACTTTGTAATTATGAAGTTTAATTTGACTAATGAAACGTATTTGCCTGAAACGATTAGCAATTTTCCAGGAGCACCAAAAATGACATTTGGAGATAAAACCTGTCATAGGCCTCCAAAATAGTACAGTTTTAAAGTAGAATTAACGATTAACTTTCAATTATTTTCAAAAACGACTATTTAACAATTTAATAATTGAATTTGTGAATAGTAACTCCTATGTTTTTCTGAAAACCACTTTTGTCAATCCGCTTTTTTCCAGTGCTCCATAAACTGAAACATTTTTTCTTGTAACTTCATCCTGTTTTTAGGAAGAAATCCGTTAATTTTATGGGTTATTTGAGATGTAGTTGCTGGGGCGGATGCGGTTTAGGTGCAATAACAAATCACTTATAGGATAAATTACCTTACTATCTGCTCATTCCAGTCCAACTTGTTGAAATTCGGTAACTTGTTAACTTAAGAAATCTATACATAATAATTCATCTGTATTATTATTTATAGATTTATAGCTTTTGTTATATTTTTGAATTTGTTCAATCTCAAACATCTACCTATTTATAGCTAATTATCCGTATTGTCTGAATTTTTATATATTAATTGTACACTTATATCACTATTGATGCATTTCGAACTGAATTACCAATCACATGTAAGAAATGTTTCGTTTATTCAAATAATTGTGCTTAAGTTTATCATCCCAATAAATCTACCTCCATGGTAAAACGTTACTTACTTGTCTTATTGATTATCCTATCCTATGTCCAGGAAGGTTCCTCTCAGGTGCCTTTTTGGCTCAGAAATGTGCCTGGTCCAGGGAATGATGAAGTATTCGATATGGTTTCATATCAAACCGACTATTACATAACGGGTTATTACTCAAATGCTATTGCAATGGGTAGCACCGTCTTACAATCTATTCAGGATGGTGATGCGTTTATAGCTAAAATGAATCGAGATGGTGAGTTTCTATGGGCTAAGTCTATTTCAGGCGTGTTTTCTGAACGTGGAATCTCAATATCAACTATGAATAACGGGAATGTTGTAGTGAGTGGACACTTTCTTGGAACGATATTCCTTGATGGATTTCAATTGTCTTCCAATGGTCCTCAACAAGATATCTTTGTTGCATGCTACAACCCAAATGGGGACATACTTTGGGTGAAGAAATATGGTGGTTTGGGAATTGATATTCTATCAGATATTCAAGTCGACAGCCAAAACAACATCCTAGTAACTGGTCAATTCATTGGTAAAATTATATTTGGAAACGACACATTAACATCTGGTTTATTCCTCAGTAACAATAATCCTTCGTACGATATTTTTCTTACTAAACTTGATAATCAAGGTAATGTCATATGGAGTAAGCATGGCAAATCAAATAAAAATAATAGGTCCGGAAAAATTGCAATTGCTCCCGACAACTCTTTCTTCCTAAGCGGTAATTTCTCAGATACATTAAACTTTGTCAATACCTATCAAAATAATAGTCTCAATATGGGATTCCTTATGCGATTTAACCCTAATGGAGGCGTTATGTGGTTTAGAAGGATACAAAGCTCGGTCACTGAAATTGCAGATATTGCGTGTAACCAAAATTCTGTTTTTCTAACAGGAAGGTACACTGGCATTCAACGCTTCGCCAATGATAGTTCAACTTCTAATTGGCAAAATATTGAGCCTAATGCACGTCCAAATAAATATTATATCGCATCATACAATTACGACGGAATAATACAATTTAAAAAATCAGAAGGATCTGAAAATGAAGTAAATGTTAGTTCAATAAAACCAATAAGTACTGGTGGATTTGCTCTTTCTGGTGAATTTAAATGTTTCCATTCAGACTATCAAGCTGCATACGGAGAAGCATTATTTTTAAGTAGAGGATATGAAGATATTTTCCTTTCTAAATATGATCAAAATGCCAATAGAATATGGGCAAAACAACTAGGAGGAATTGGTCAAGACGAAGTGAATTGCATGTCAATTAATTCTTTCAATAATCCTGTTATTGGTGGAAGTTTTACAAATTCAATTTCAAGTCCTGCGAAACAAAGTTGGGGTGAAAAACTTTGGTATCAGCACTTTACCACGAGTGATGGGCTAGCTCCATTGAATTATTGCGGTGATCCGGAATACAATTTTTATGCAGTTGTAAATGCCCTAGGGAGTAAAGATATTTTAGTGGCAAATATTGCTGATACAACGCGTTCAACCATGGATGTTTTTAACAGGAACCCTGGCTCTTGTATTCAGAATGTGACCTATGGAGATTTTACTTTGGCAAGTGCTGCTAGTGGAGATGCATGTTCGGTTGATTCGATTCAGGCTAATACAGTAACTGGGAATGTAGCAATTAATGGTTTATCCTATAAATATAAATACAACGGAATAAATTCTTCTAGCAATAAATATCCCATTACTTTTTCAGCAATGCATCAGTTTGAAGCTATTGCAAATAATACTTGTTATTCATTCGCTCAAAGCATGCAAATTGAGGCCTATACTCCTGTTCCTGAGATTGTTGTTACATCTCCAGGTGGTACTTTTTTATCTATATCATCAAACCCCTCTGGTTGTAAGCAAATGCTTAATAGGAATACGTCATCTCCTGTTATTCTTAATGGAACAGTTCCACCTGCGGGAATGATAAACGAATGGGTCTTGCCAGATGGCTCTATCGTTCCTGGAAACGCTTTGTCACTTTTTGGTCCATCTGATGAATTCTATACTTATCGCATAACAAATCCATTAAGTGGTTGTACAAAAGCATTTTGCACGCGAGTTAGGATTACTGTTCCGGATACTTTAGGAGAAGTAGGTTATGGCGGAACTGGTTACTATAATCCTGCTAAACTTTTGTTTAAAATGGGCGATCGTCTTATTTTGCCCGGGGATACTATATATGGTTGTCGAAATGATTATTTTGATTTAACTCTAGTTAATACGAATGAAAATCCTTTAGGTGATACAGCACATATCTTAAGGTACGGTTCATGGATTTATTCAAATAGTAATTTAGATTTTATTACTTCTGAGCCTCAATATACATTTGATACTCACACATTTCGTTACAAAATTAATACTGATGATATTAATAATGGCAACGTAATGATTGGTGTATATTTCTTCAATGAGAATCTTTCATCTTGTTTATTGAAGATAACTTATAGTGTTCATATTATTGAATATCCACGCCCTGATTTTATTTATAATTTATCGGGAGATTTTGAAAGCATTTGTCCAGGATT
>Ga0209284_10006599_pt1 | contig 11036 bp, 7 predicted proteins | sample FRY03_FD_187211 | JGI IMG/M metagenome (GOLD analysis project Ga0209284, IMG submission 187211) | Freshwater microbial communities from Lake Fryxell liftoff mats and glacier meltwater in Antarctica - FRY-03 (SPAdes) (version 2) | ecosystem: Environmental > Aquatic > Freshwater > Ice > Glacier... | reverse complement strand
CTGACCAAGGGGAATAACGTCGGTTCGGAAGGCACTGCTTTTTGCCATTAACGATGTCGAGGTTCCGAAATCAATTCCCTTCACGAGGCGGTCCTATCTGTTAGCCGAGGGACTCCGAGACGAGAGCCTTTACAAGAACTATATTTTCCTCATCCCATTTATATCCACCACGACCGACATCGACTTTGCTTCCGAAACCAGGCTCACCCCCAGGCGAGTGGTGGAGGAGCGAGTCAAAATCGACCGTCATACCGGTCTCCGCAAAACAACTCACACCGTGTCTGGCGATTTGCGCTCGCACTTTGGAGACAACAGCCGCGTTGTCTCCACCCAGAGAAATCTTCTCAAGCGACGCGGCCACCTCAGCTAATGCGCGTTTAGCATCTATCACCAACTGTCGACGCTCGGACGTGAGCATTTCCGAAGACTCGTTCTTCAGAGCAGATATTTTTCGCTCTAATTGAGCCTGCGCAACCCCTCGAGCTTGACTGTCAGCCTGGGCGTGGAAAAGTTCAGCCTCCTTAGACGCAAGTGCTACCTCGAGGGCTTCCGACGCTTTTCTGAGGCTTTCAAATTCATCCTTTCGAGAGACTGCATCCAACCAGCCCGAAAGTAGAGGGTCATGTTTGGCAGCTCTCACGGCAGCGCTGGCGAATGATGCCGGCTCAATGAGCTCAGCGACTATGCGCTGACCGGAGAGTGCACGGGCAAGGAAGTCGCGAGTAGAGATTGTCTTAAGGAATTCGTCCACAGGGGGCTTCCGCACACTATTGGTCAGCCCTTCGCTCATTAGAACATCTAACAACTTTGTGTTTCCGAGCATTTCAATGTCTGACCAGCTGCAGCCGGGCCACCAATAGGTGTTCTCCAGTTCGGCCGGGATCGCATCGTTGAGAGCGATCATGATGGCGACGCGGGGGCCGTTTTCCACAAGAGGTACACCCTTAAGCACCTCGGCGATTTCCTTTGGCTCTATCTCCAGAGCAAGTTCAGGCCCCCTGGCCGCCAACTCATTCGCCAAGTAACCGAGAAGGAGGTCTTCAGCTTTCTGGGTGTTTGAAGCTTTAACTCCCTGGATTAATTGGGTTGCGCGGAAAACTTCCTGGAAGCCTAAAATCGGAAGGTGGTTATGTGCGGCCCAAAAAAGTACCATTTCCAAAAATGCTCTTCTGTCGCCACCGAGACGGGACTCGCTCAATTTTCGCGAACTGAGGTCCTCTCTCAATTGAACAAGAAGGTTCGCGGCTATTTTTGTGGGAGCCCAGGATAAGTTCTTCAGCAAGTTGTCCGCCAGTTTTCCCGGCTTTGTCGCGAGAGTTGCGAGCATGAGTTGATCCCGACGTGACGTGTGGAGCGACGCGAGTTGTTCCCATTCGGCGGCTGACAAGTCGCGCGAAAGGTCTACGAGATCCCAGAACTCTCGTGGCGAGATGGCAAGCCGCGGTTTTCTCTCGCCGCCAACGATTTCGGACAACAGCTTTTCCACAAATGAGTTGTGATTGTCCTCTATGAGTGGTGCCACAGGGGTTTGTTTCTTCCTGATTGCCTCGAGAACGTGCCGAAGGCCAACTGTTGCGTTTGGGAAGGTCAGCCGCGCCGGTTTTGAGGCACCGGTGGCTTTAGCGGGCGGGACTCTTTTTTCGGCGAGGCTGTAGGTTGCACCAGGGGTAGGATTTTTTGAACCCGAAAATTTGACATCGCTCCTCGTGGCCAACGCTCCGAAAGACTTCCCCCATGCCACGGCAATGGTTTTCTCGTCAAGTCCAAGCGGCGCCAAAATCGCGGCGAGGTCTCCGATGGTTTTTCCGCTTGACCCGGGTGCAGCGAGCGCCTCGTAAAAGATTTCTTCAGGCTTCTTCCTGAAGAGTACGAGGATGTCTGCTTGTTCCGAATAGAGGCGATGGGTGAGGCTGCCAAACGCAACGTCAAGGTCTTTGGCATGGGGCATATAACTGACGACCTTTTTCGAACCTTCCCAGCGAATCTTTAGTTCACCATTGTCGGCAGAAACTACGACAGCGCTTTGGTAGCCCGTTGGCGTCGGTCGGATGAGAACCCGCTGTGATGTCATATATTTATTGTAACGGGAGGCATTTGGGCTTCAGATGGTGCGGTCAGGTAATGTCACGACACGACGTCAACATCGGGGTGAAAATTATATTTTGGTGTTGGCGGCCACGGCGAGAAACAATTTGGGGATGAAGCTGATGCCGCGTTACTGGTGGGTGAGCCAAAACAAAACCTTCAACCATGAAGTCGGTGGTGGCTATTTATGGTCGCCCTTTACCAACAACAATGGTGGACGCAACCCTGCATACGAGAAGATGGCGCAGATTGAGGCGGGCGACATTGTCTTCTCGTTTGCTGGAACGTATATCAAGGCAATCGGCGTTGCGCTGGGGGAAGCGTATAAGGCCGAGAAACCCATAGTTTTTGGAGCGGCGGGTGATCTTTGGTCGGCAACGGGCTGGAGAGTTCCTGTCGAGTTCACCACTATTGACGCACCGATCCGTCCCGCAGACCACATGGAGATTCTTGGCCCTTTGCTTCCTGCGCGCCACTCGCCGATTCAAGCAAACGGGGCGGGAAACCAGCGATACCTCTTTGGAATCCCGGAGAGCATGGCATATGCGCTGTTGAAGCTTTCTCGAAATCCTGTGCTCCCTAGCCGAGATGACCTTCTGCCGGTCATGGACCCACTGCTTATGACTGCCCTGGATCAGGAGATCTTGAGCGAACCGGGGGCAACCGAAACAGAAAAGACAGCGTTGGTGCTCGCGCGGCGAGGACAAGGTTTATTTCGTAACCGGGTCCGGGCGTTTGAACCGCGGTGCCGTGTTACCGGTGTGAGCTCGGAAAAAGTGCTTATCGCGAGTCACATTAAGCCGTGGAAAGGCTCAACGAACGATGAGCGGCTCGATGGGAACAACGGCCTCTTTCTGTCGCCCCATATTGACAAGCTTTTTGATGCTGGTTTTATCACCTTTACGGCCAAGGGATCCATGCGGGTGTCACAGTACCTAGACGAAGAGGTTCTGCCCAAGTGGAAGATAGATCCTTCGATAGACGTCGGCCCGTTTTCCTCTGATCAGGCATATTTCCTGGAGTACCACCGCGAAAGGGTTTTTGATGCCGCAGGTGTTTGAAGGCCTTTCGCTGCGCTGATGGTCCTCGATTGCTGGGCCGAAATCACGTGCCCGCCGCTTGCCACCGAAAGTGCGCCCCGGTATCCTGAGAAAACTTCACGGCGTCCTTCCCGAGTAAAAGAGGTCATTACGTGGCACAGTCATTAACGATTGGTGTGGTTTCCGTCACTATTGATCAGGACCCGGTCACCATCGAAGATATTCCCAGCAGGGGAAAGCCTGCTGAAAACGCAACAGCTGCTCAGCCGGCAACCTTCGAGACTGTCGATGGGTGGTTGGGAAAATTTGGCTTTTTCGAGTATCCGGGGGAGGGGACGATTGTGGGCAAGTTTTATTGGCACCGTGATCCGCTATCGCCGCCCTACGACCGATTGAAAAATGCGGGCTCCGTATCCGTGGTGGAAGTCCAGGATCGCTGGGTTATCCCCCTTCGGGCGATGATGATCAAAGGTAAAGACTGGGCAACGCTCAATCGGGTTAGTGACCTTGAACTTGACGCGTTAGCCGGCACGAGTTTCCGCGACTTTGTGGGTGGCCTCGGCGACTCGGTTGTGGGAATCTATGGGGACCTGGTGCCGCAGGCGGGAAAAAATGTGGCTGCTGGTTTGGGCATGTCTATCCCTGCAGGCCAGATCGCTCCGCTGATGGGCATGATTGCGGTTACCAGGCCTCTTGCGTTGGTCAAGAAGTTGTCTGCGTCCTTATGATTCTCAATCCTTATGTGCCCCAGGTAGCAAGCCTCCACGAGGCGATGTATGTGTATCTTTCTGTCGAAAGAGCGGTGTTTGGGGATCTTCAGATTCTTGTCACCAGTTGGGCCAAAGAAAATCTTGGTCCGCATTGGCGCCAAGAGATGGTTAACGATCCCCAGAATCACGCCCTGAAAGGGTGGGATTCGGCCGGAGACCCCTATTTCATTGTCAAAGCCCTGGCCAAAATCCCCCACACGCCGTTCTATGCGGCACTACCTCTTCACCCACACCTGTCTGACTTAGCCTGGCGAATCTTTCACAACCGCAACGCATGGGCCCACTACGGAAACGATGAGCGGATGAATTCCATCAAAGATGACATTCACCAGTTGGTGAAGTTTGCCAGTGCTGCAGAACTAGCCGTGGGAGAAGCCGCAGAGCACGCATACGCCGTCTTAACTCGCTTGACTGTTGCCGCGGCAACACTCGCAGTTCCCACACCTGCCGCGCGGCGGCAGACCGAGAGCGCGACGGTGACGGCGGCCAGTATGGCCACGTCGAAGAGCCTCCTGCCGCGACCTCGAATCGGTGCGTCCTGGGGAGGGCCTCTGCCCGAGACAAAACTGGAGCTCAACACCAAGCAGCGAGACATTCTTGACCCCCACACCGGAAACTCCGCCAGGGATCGCTGGCCCACACCAGAGTTGGCCGAGCAAGCGGTGACTCGCTGGTTTGAGCTCACACCCTCCACTCCGTATGTTCACGTGGATCCTGTGGATGGGGCTACAGTTGGATTCCTGGACGGCCACCCCTATCTGATCGGTTATGTCGGGGAAGAACCTGCCACACCGGAGGGTCAATTCCGCGGGTTCCAGTCCAAAGCAATCTATGTCTATGACGGCACCGGTTTGGCAACAAAGGAATACGGAACACCTGCTGATCTCACCCCCGACCAGGTGAAGCAAGTCGTGGCAGAAATTGATCGACGCGGTTTGGCCGAAGGTGAAGCTTTCCGAATCACCAACTACGGCGACCTGGTTCACCAGGGTGAGGATGGGCCTGTGCGGATTCTGACCTTGTAGTTCCTTGGGTCTGCCTACGCTGCGGCCTTGTCGAGTGGGATAAGAGGTTTTGAGTAGCTACAAGCGGGGAAGCTGCGGCAGCCCCAAAAAGGCTGGCCTGTTTTCCTATTTGTTTTCTGAACGAGAGTGCTTCCGCATTGCGGGCAGGACACTGACTCAACAGGTTCGCCTGACGCGGAAAGCGTGGGGACGTTGAAATCATCGATAAGTTCCCGAATGAAGGCTGACGGCGTTCGCTCATCCGCGATCAGAGTGACCGACTTTTTTGCCCGAGTCATGGCGACATATAACAATCTTCGTTCCTCTGCGTAGGCGAAGCTTTCTTTGCCGGGCATCACGAGGTTTAGCACAAAGTCATCTTCGATGGCGCTGGGGAACCCGAACTTGTCATCCGCATCGACTCCCACCACAATGATGTGGTCTGCTTCGCGGCCCTTAGAGCGATGAATGGTGTAGTAGCCGTAGTCGAACGTTCCGTTGAATTCGGATAAATCTGGCCTATCTTTCAGTTCGTGGTTATACCGCCCAAGGACGATGAGGGATTCTTTGCCGGGCCCGTCGCCTCGGAGAAGTTTTTCTGTAGCGAAGTGGATTGCGGCTTTGCGGTTCGCGGCGGATTCCTCCCGATTATTGCCACTGGCGGCAAAGTGGATTGTGATGTGGCTCTCGAGGAAGTTGGGCTGGCCGGTCACTGATTTGGTGAGCTGCGCGGGGTTCTTCATTGCGAACTCACTGGAAATCTTTGAAATCTCTTCGGGGCAGCGGAAGGTGCGAGTGAGGTTCAGCGTGCTGGACTTCCCGACGGCCTTTTCGAAACCAGTGGTTGCGGAAATGTCGGCCCCTGCAAACCGATTGATGCTTTGCCAGTCATCTCCGACCGCCGTGACATGCGCCCGTGTTCCGGCCACCAAATTTCTTACCAAATCTAAACGGGCGATGGAGGTGTCCTGAAACTCATCCACCAGAACAAGGTCATAGTCTTGCGGCGCATTTTTGTCCGCAAGAAGATCTGCCGCGAGTCCCAGCATGTCGTCGAAGTCGACGGACTGAGAATCCTTGAGGTCTTGCTGCCATTGCGTAAAAAAGGCAAGAAAGACGTCGACGAAGGTTCGGTGTCTGGGGTAATTATTGAAGCTGTGTTCGCTATCAAGTCTCGCTCTCAGCGTGGTCTCGTCGAGGCGACTGCTCTTGTAGTGGGTCAGGAAGGTCAGCAATTTTTTCAAAACCTCTGAGTCCTCTATTGGTTGACGGCCCACTGCCGCGCGATCAGGCGCGAAGGTAGGTGAAACACCCCTGGATTCAAGCTCCTGTTTGAGCTCTGCGAAGGGGCTCTGGCCTCGTATTCCGGCAGATGTCGTTTCGAAGAGTGAAGTCCCATGGGTTCGATGCACATCCCTCTTCCACTCAACGCCTTCGCGGTACTTGACGAAACTCTCTGGTGGGTTGCCATTTTCATCAAGAGCGAAGTGTTCGTGATAGAGCTGTGCATCGGGGTAGTAAAAATCAGGTCGGTACTGCCCGTGTGTGCTGTTGGCCAGGTCGATCTCGTAGTCCCTCTCATACTCGTACCGGACGCCATGCATAAAAAGCCAGTCGCAGATCATCTGCTCCTCGCGCGACTTAACGACCTTGTCGTCCAGAGTTCTAAAACCTTTCACTCCGGTCGATGGGTCCCAGTACTCATCCACGGGGTCCTCGTCCCAGGCTGGCAGGTCGCGCGCATACACCGTTTTCAGGAGGGCCCAGTTCTCTGCGAACATCGAGTCCGCGGAACCGAGCCTCTTCACGATGGTGTGAGCATGTCTGAGACGAGTTGCGTCTTCGGCAAACTTGGCAAGCCTGGGTTTCTTCCCGGTAGCCAGGCCAATCAAGGAAAGCCCAAACGCGTGAAAAGTTGAAGCTTTTACGTCGTCTGGGTAAAATCCAGCTCGTCTCAGATTTAGGTCGATTCTTTCTTGAAGTTCGTCTGCCGCGGGCTTATTGTAGGCCAGCAGAAGTATGCGGTCTGGCGCCACCAAATTGCGGTGCAACGCATACGCAGCCTTGGCAACCATCACGGACGTTTTCCCTGAACCAGCCGCAGCGACGACCTGCACCCAGTTATCCATGCAGATCACAGCTCGTGCTTGTTCTTCAGTGAGGGGTGATTTTTCAACACTGGCGAAAAATTCAGAACACTCTTTGAGTTCGCGGAGAGTGAATTCCTCGTTGAGTCTGTTGCAGAACGTTCCAACACCTTGGTTCCACCGAGCAATGTATCGGCCCAGCTGTGCCTCGGTGATGTCGCCTGAGCGCAGGTAGTCCTTTCGCGCTTTATCGCTCGGTTTAGAGGAAGTCGGCCTTCGCGATGTCCATATTTCTTCAAAATCCCTGTCAAGCCAGCGGTATCGCTTGATTGAGTCCTCCGCTGCTCTCCCGAAATCGCGCGCCCACTCGACAATGGTGTGAACCTGTGCTGTCGAAGCTTCCCTGGCGCGGCGGGATTGGGGCGTGGCTGCTTGGCTGATGGCAAAAATTACGACCAGCGCGAGAATGAAGAGAGTAAAGATAAGTTCCATGTGCAATCTCCTTCAACCAAACATCAGTATCGCCGAGAAATGCTCATCGGTAAAGGCTAGGAGGCAAGAATACGTGGGCCAAAAACCCATCAGTATGAAAAATAGTAAAAAGTTTGTAGTTTTGAATGAAACGTGCTATCTTTTTTATATGAACGCAATCATAACAAATATTTCGCACCGCGCAGCTGCCCGCCAGGGCCGTCGGGGGTCTGGGAGGACTATTCACCTGATCGACATCGAAAACCTTTGTGGTTCATCCCGCGTTACACGAGATCAGGTCGCCCAAGAACGGGAAACATATAAGCAAGCGGTTCTGATTGGTCATTCGGATCTCGTTATTGTCGCGTCCTCCGGAGGAAATCTGTTGAGTAGTTATCTCGGCTGGCCTGGCCCCCGCTTCCTCGCCAGAGACGGCAAAGATGGCGCAGATATCTGCCTCGCCGAAGTGATCGCCGAAGGAGGCCTTGCGGGCCGCTTCGAAATCGCTGTTGTCGCTTCGGGTGATGGAGGCCTTGCTCCCTCTGTGGCGTCTCTGGCGGAGCAAGGGCTACACACCATTGTTGTCTCTAGAGCAAACTGCATTTCTCGCAGGATGAGGATGGCTGCTCATGAATCCATCCTTCTCGGGCCCAAACTCCAGGAAAGAGCGTAAGGAAAAGACATGAGCAAGAAGAAGATGATTTCACCCTCAGAAATAGCTGGTTTGGCCGGTGTGGCATTGCCGACAGTCAGTAACTGGATGCGGAGATTTGATGACTTCCCCGCAGGAGTGGCGGTTGAAGGTGGGAAAAGGCTGCGCTACGACCACGACGAAGTGAAAGCTTGGTTGGAGAAACGCAAACTTGCCGACACGGGCACCCGGGAGAGAATGGAGCTTGCCACACTTAATCCCGATGTTCATCGCAACCTCCTGGGATCCCTCTTCGTTGCGTTTCACAACATTCCCGATCCTGCGAAACGCACTGAAACTGAAGTTCTTCGCGTTTTTGAAAAAATATCGGACCTACACGCCAACGAATTAGTGAACGGGGACTTCATTGGTCATCTGGGGGTTCTCGGAGACCTTATTGATCGCTACAGACTGCTTACCGACACAGAGCTAGCCGACGTCCTCATCGCACTTGAAGACAGCGTCTCAACGCGGTGGCGGTCCGAATCCAGCACGCCGCCGGTTTTGGTCGAATTCTTGGGGGCTGTTGTCAATGAAGCCCAGGGCTTAGTTCTTGATCTCGCAGCAGGCCAGGGCAGGATTCTCGAACATTTTGCGTCGCGGTCTATCGGGGATTCTTATCGCGGTCGCGACATCAACCGCTCGAGTGTTATCCACGCCAGACAAGTGGCCCTGCTCAGAAACCTGGACATCAGCTACGAGGTGGGTAATGGCCTCGCAGCTGTGACGCCCGGTTCCGCAACGGTGGCCATCGTTGATCCACCAATCGGTCTCAACGTTTCTCGGGATGAGCTCACCCAGTACCGCTGGCCCTACGGGGTGCCTAGTGAGAGGGATGCGACGACAGGCTTCATCCAGAGGGTGGTGGAGTCGCTCGCCACCGGGGGAATCGGACTGGTCCTGAGCGCCACCGGACTTCTTTCCCGGGGCGGTTCGGCTGCGGAATTTCGCCGGGAACTGCTGATGGCAGGCGCAGTGAAAGGAATTGTTGCCTTGCCGGCGCGGTTACGCCTCAACACAGCTATTCCGCTTGCTCTGTGGATTCTGGGTCCGCCAAACCCCCACCAGGAATCTGTTGTTATGGCCGATGCTTCGCAGGCGACCGCTGATGATCTCGCTGCCACTGGCCCGGTGGTGGCGGCATTGAGAGCAGCGCTCGCGGCAGACGTGATGAATCAGAATGAAACCTATGCGGTTTCAGTGCCTATCAAAGATTTACTCACCCGTGATGTCGCGTTGCGGCCCAATTCCTGGGTGGCAAAGCAACGCGACTTGATTGAGCCCCAAGAGCAGGTTGCTCTGGCACACGCGGCTATTGAGGGTCTCGGCGCTGTGCTGGGGGATCAGGCGCAACTGTCCGTGGAAATTCAGGTGGCTCGGGTAGAGCCGTCTCTTGTGAGCCTTGACGAGTTACAGGAACGGCGTTTTCTAAAAATCGTGCGGGCACCTTTTGCGAAATCTGCTGAAGACGGGAAGGGTGCTCCCGTTCTCGACGCGCGAATTATTAAGGATTTCGACAATCGCGACAACGCCCGCAGGCTCCTCGATGTCAATAACTTGGGACTCGTGATTGAACGCGGGGACATCGTCGTGGCATCGATTGCTCACGGAGTGATAGCCGCCGTTTGGCAGCACGATGGCTGGGTGGCGGGTCCCGCCGTTCAGGTGATCCGTGCGCGCCAGGAATTTATCGATCCTGACTTTCTGGTGGCCGCAATCGAGCATCCTCGCAATCGCGCTCACATTGATGCGGGCGCGCATCGTGTTCAAGCAAATATCAGAGAGTTTGAGGTCCCGGACATTCCGCTGAGCGAACAACGTGCGCTCGCAACTGTCCTCGCTCAACTCAATGATTCCCAAGCTAAGTTGTCCGCGCAGCTTCACACAATTTCCTTGGCCCGACGCCAAATCTCTGACGCCTTCGCCAGCGGCACACTGTCGGTTACCCCTGCCGCAAAATCCAACAATCCCTGATGTCAGGGGTTCACGGGAACGTTGGACAGAGGAAATCTCAACTAGATTCTTCGACAAGCATTGACACAATGCCCACACAGAAGGAATATCCATGGCCCTCGAGGTAAGAGACAACCAGCGCGCTGAGCTGCACAAGACCATTTGGCGCATTGCCAATGATCTGCGTGGCGCTGTCGATGGCTGGGATTTCAAGACCTATGTGCTCGGAATGCTGTTTTACCGATTTATCTCGGAAAACCTCGCCGCCTACCTCAATGAAGGCGAGCGTAAAGCTGGGACGCCGGACTTTTCCTATGCAGACCTAAGTGACGACCAGGCGGAGTTTGGTCGTGTGGAAACCGTGGCGGAGAAAGGTTTCTATATTCTCCCCAGCCACCTGTTTGAGAATGTCCGAAAGCGTGCCTCGAGCAATGAGAACCTCAACGAGGATCTTGAAGCCATCTTCAAAGCCATCGAAGGCTCCGCCATCGGTGCGGAAAGCGAAAACGACCTCAAGGGTCTTTTTGATGACCTTGATGTCAACTCCTCGAAGCTTGGTCAGAACGTCGCTAAGCGCAACGAGCGGTTGGTTAAACTCCTGAACGCGATCGGCGATCTGGGGCTCGGCGACTTCGGGGACAACACCATTGATGCTTTCGGTGATGCTTACGAGTATTTGATGACCATGTATGCCTCGAGTGCCGGAAAATCGGGCGGTGAGTTCTTCACTCCTCAAGAGGTGTCTGAACTCCTTGCCCGCATCACCGTTGTGGGGAAGACAGAAGTGACCCGGGTCTACGACCCCGCCTGTGGATCCGGTGCTCTGTTGCTGCAATTTGCCAAGGTTCTCGGCAAAGAAAACGTCACCCAGGGTTTTTACGGCCAGGAAATTAATCTCACCACCTTTAACTTGGCCCGGATCAACATGTTCCTGC
>Ga0209284_10006596_pt1 | contig 11037 bp, 14 predicted proteins | sample FRY03_FD_187211 | JGI IMG/M metagenome (GOLD analysis project Ga0209284, IMG submission 187211) | Freshwater microbial communities from Lake Fryxell liftoff mats and glacier meltwater in Antarctica - FRY-03 (SPAdes) (version 2) | ecosystem: Environmental > Aquatic > Freshwater > Ice > Glacier... | reverse complement strand
TGGCGTTGTCGTCCCAGCGTACTTGAAACACGCCACCCGGCGTAGCAACGCGCAGGTCAGCGCTCTGTTTGGGCAGCACTGCAATGGCTCCTTGGACCGCATTTGCGAGTGCTGTTTGTGGAAATTTCTCTTCACCCATTGGGTGATCCTCCAAAATGGTCTGCAGCCCGCATTAGGCTTCAGTTTGAGCGAATTTTAGTAGTACCAACTGAGGAAAATAGGTTGATGTCACCACCGGGCGGCACCAGTTGCTGGTCAAGGGCGCAGCGGGCGATGTGCTCGATCTGGCCGATGGCACGGGCACCACCGGCTGGACGCAGAGCGTCGGCGCGTGGGTTAACGGCGGTGTCACCTACGACGCCTGGAACCACAACACCAGCCTGGCCACGGTCTATGCGCAGCAGGGGATGAGCGTGATTTGATGGTTGTTTTTGTCGGCTTGCCCGTTTGCAGATTTTTTAATGGTTGTAGGGGCGATCCCAACGGGTCGCCCAGGTATTTGGCAAACAATCAAAAACAGCACGGCACGATTTTTGATGTGATCGTCTGGCGGCTGCTGCAGCGCGAGATAGCTACCCGTTATTTCGTAATCTAATAAACAATAAACTATGCGTATGTGATATATAATTATCATTATGCATAATATTATAAGCTTTGAATTTGCTTCCGCTGGCGAGATTCGGATGGCTTTGGCCGAGCGTCTGAAAGCGGTTCGGCTTGCCCAAAATATGCAGCAGAGCGAGTTGGCTGCGGCCGCCGGGGTTGCGCGGGGGACGCTACAGAATCTGGAATCCAGGGCGCAGTGTTCACTGGATTCGTTCGTGCGGATCGCGATGGCTTTGGGGGTGGCTGCTGATCTGGAAGCGGTGTTCGCGCGCAGGCCGACATCGATCGCGGAGATGGAAAAGGCGGCCAAGCCGATCCGTCGGCGTGCCTCCAGCCGAGGTGTCCGGTGAAGAAACTGACGGTTCTGTATTGCGGCTGGGGCGAGCGCTGGCCGCTGGCTACGCTGGCCGACAGTGGCGAAGCTTTGCTTTTTGAATATACCGAAGAGGCGCTCAGCCAGCAGTTGGAGTTATCGCCGAGGATGCTCAAGCTGCGCGGTGCGGCGTATGGCGACTTCCCGGATCACATGCTGCGCTTGCCCGGCCTGGTAGCGGATGCGTTGCCGGATGGGTGGGGGCTGATGCTGATGGATCGCGCTTTCCGCAAGATGGGCCGCCAGCAGGTATCGCCGCTGGATCGGCTGGCATTCATCGGTGATCGGGCTATGGGGGCGCTGTCTTTCGAGCCTGCGGAGAACGAGGCACTGCCGGATGAAGATGTGAGGCTACTTGAGATCGCGCAGTCGGTGCAGGCCTTCCTTGAAGGCAAAGATGCGCAGGTGTTGCGACAACTCATCTTGCTTGGAGGCTCGCCGCAGGGCGCGCGACCGAAAGCGCTGGTGCATTACGACCCCATGTCTGGCGCTATGCGCACCGACGCGGGCGGGGCGGGCGATCCATGGATGATCAAGTTTCCGGCAAAGGGCGAGCACAAGGATGTGTGTGCGCTGGAATACGCGTATTCGCAGATCGCGGTTGAGTGTGGTCTGGAGGTGCCTGAAACCGGATATTTCGATCTGGACAAGCGCTATGCCGCATTCGGCATCAGGCGCTTTGATCGCGTGGCTGGGAAACGCATCCCGATCCATACGTTGGCTGGTTTTTTGCATGCCGATTTTCGGGTTCCTACAGTGGATTACACCACGTTCCTTCGTGCCACGCGTGCAATCACGCGTGACGAGCGTGAGGTGGTGAAGGCGTTCCGGCGGGCCGTGTTCAATGTCGTGATGAACAATCGCGATGACCACAGCAGGAATTTTTCTTTTTGCCTGGATGCACATCGGCGCTGGAAACTGGCACCGGCTTATGACTTGACGTTCAGTGAAGGACCGAGAGGGGAGCACCAGATGGATGTGTGCGGCGAAGGGGCGGCGCCGGACAAGCGCGACCTGCTGAGACTGGCGGCCGAGGCGGAGGTGGCAGCGGAGACGGCGCGGGAGATCATCGGCCGGATCGTGGAAGTGGCTGCCAGCTTGAAGGAACGTTTGGCCGAACATCCGATCCGCAAGACGCGCCAGCGCGAAGTGGTTTCGGCGGTCGCTGCCAATCTGGACAGAGTCGGTTGAATGACATTCAGGAGAACGACACCCTCACCAGCAGCGGCGCCACGGTGCTCTATGGCGGCAGCGGCAATGACACTTTTGTGCTCGATGCAACCATGATTACCGCGCTGCAAACCAGTGGCCTGGTGAATGGCGTTTACGCCCGCATCGACGGCGGCGGCGGCATCGATACGCTTCAGGTCAGCAGCAACCTCGACCTCACCAGCATCGCCAACCAGGGGCAAAGCGCCAACGGCAGCCATTCGCGTATCAGCTCGGTCGAAGTGATCGACCTCATCAGCGCCGCCGGCAACCAGACGCTGACGCTCAAACTCATCGACGTGCTGGACATGACCGGCTTCAACAGCTTTGCCACCACCGGACGGCACCAGTTGCTGGTCAAGGGCAATACCGGAGGGGGCGATGTGCTCGATCTGGACGACGGCATCGACACCGCCGGCTGGACGCAGAGTGGCACGTTGGCTTACGGCGGTGCCACCTACAATGCCTAGAACAACAACGCCAGCCTGGCCACGGTGTATGTGAACAATACAATGAGCGTGATTTGATGGGGGCTCTATAAATTATCGTTCGCCCTAAGTTTGGCGAATGCAATTCTAGTAAGTGATTATTTTTATTTGACCGTTATCCGGTTAACGGGTAATATAATCGCATGCCAATTCAGTCTTTCAGTTGCCCTGCTACGCAGGCGCTATTTACCACCGGAAAGTCTGCTAAATTCGCCAGCATCAAAAAGGTGGCCGAGCGCAAGCTGACTCAATTGGATGCTGCACCTTCGATTTCATTCATGGGTTCGCCGCCCGGAAATGATCTGAAAGAGTACGCAGGTGCCTGGCATGTGCGGATTAATAGTCAGTGGAGATTGACATTCAAATGGGGTGTGAGTGGCCCATTTGACGTGTTTATAGAAGACCCTCACTGAGGGTAAACAGTTTTTTGAAAGTCATTATGTTCAAGAATGGAATGCGAGCAGTTCACCCCGGCGAAGTTCTCCAAGAGGATTACATCAAGCCCTTGGGTCTCAGTGTTAATGCACTTGCAAAGGCGCTTGGCGTTCCCACGTCACGCATCAACGACATTGTTAATGAACATCGCGGTATTTCTGCGGACACGGCACTGCGTCTGGAGCGTTACTTTGGTGCAGAGGCGCAGGGCTGGCTGAATATGCAAACTGCCTATGACCTCAAGATAGCTCAAAAGGCTGGCGCAAAAGCCATTGAAAAAGCCATAGTGCCCATGGCGCTTGCTGCATGAGCAGTTCATGAATGACAGCCAGGGCACATCCCTAGAATTGCACTATATACGCACAACGGACGGCCATGAGATTGACTTTGTCCTGGCCGATGAGACTGGACGCGGCACGCACTTTAATGAAGCGAAAGTGGGTGACACCCAGCCTGCACATCTGCTGCGCAAAACTGCAGCACAGCAGCCACAGGCATCCGCCATTCAACTGGTGCGACGCACCCCCCATGCGTTTGACGTTGCCGGTGTCGGTGTGCGCCCCGCTGCGCAATGGTTGTCGGATTTGGAAGCATGAAAAACAACGCACCCAAGCGGCAGCAAGGCATCGCGCTTGGCGCCGATCCTGCACAATATGCTTATGCCCCTTCAAAAATATCACTCCTCGTTGATCAGGCGACAGCCCCTCGTCATGCTCGCCCATTACATCCCAATCCTCATATTCTTCTCATAGGGGCATGTGGATACATCGGCAGTTATCTAACAGAAGCCTTGCACCGCGATGGCTACGCCGTTGATCAGTGTGACCGACTGGCTCAACCGGGTGTTCTTTACCCCGGCGACTACGCCCTGTTGAGTCGAGACACACTCGCTCCGTACACTCACGTGCTCTGGTTTGCGGGTCACTCTAGTGTGAGCCAAGCGGTCAAGGAGCCTGTTGATGCCTTGCGCAATAACTGTATTGAACTGTTCGAGCTGGCCCAGAAGTTGTCACCTCGTACTCATTTAATTTACGCCAGCACCGCTAGTCTTTACTCGAGCAATCAGGTTCATCCGGCGGCGGCACTTGAGAGTGACTTGGTTGTTCCAGGCAACAATGCTTACGATACTTCCAAGTTCGCCTTTGACTACATCGCCTCAAACACAGTTACAACAAGTTGGCGAAATTTCGGACGGCGCCTACGTTCTTTGGTACGGGTTTTCGCCTTGGACCGAGCCTTACCGGCAACGAAAATTATCATTTGGAGCCAAGATATCAGCATCTGACCGCAAGGTAGGGTTTGGTTGGCAGCATCTATTGGGCGCTAAAGACCTACAAACCCAGCACCGACAAATGTTGCCTTACGCCAGTGATCTGCGCGATCAGCTCAAATAAAATTATCCCCGACGTCAATGCTCTCTGACGTGCATTAACGCAAGCCGCCCGGCACAGAAGAGATCAACATGACGCCCGGCGAGCAGTCGCAAATCTACCGCGCGCTGGTGGGGCCGCAGCTCTCCCGCTCACCGCTCGTCCTGAAAAAAGATGTCTGGGTCTGCTAGGTGCTCCAGACCCTGTTTACGCTGCCTGGCCGTCTGCCTATGGCGTTCAAGGGCGGTACCTCGTTGTCCAAGGTGTTCGGGGCCATCGCGCGGTTCTCTGAGGATGTGGACATCACGCTCGACTATCGCGGACTGGACAGCAGCTTTGACCCATTCGCAGCGGGCCTGTCGAACAGCCGACTCAAGAAGTTCAGCGACTAGATAGCATCAGGATTGCCATAGGGGAGGTATGTCACAAGTACGTGAGGTACAATGTATCTCAGTTTACAAAAGGAGGCTGCTATGGCTGCCACTACTACGATGGTTCACGTCCGGGTGGACGAACAAGTGAAGGCGCAGGCCACCGAAACACTGGCCGCGATGGGTCTTACCGTCTCCGATGCGGTGCGCGTGTTCTTGATGCGGGTCGTAGCGGAGAAACAATTGCCTTTCATGCTCAAGGTTCCGAACGCTGAAACGCGCGCCGCGATGAGCGAAGCCGATGAGATTTCGCGCACGCACCGCGCACGCTTTGCTACTGCCACTGCGTTGTTCGATGACCTCGAAAAAAACAGCGTCAAGTAAGCGCACCCCGCTGCCGCGTGCAGCAGACTACGCCAAGTCCTTTCTCAAGGATTGGGAGCGGTTATCACGATCTGGCCGGTACAACATGAACCGACTCAAGGAAGCCATGCTTTTGTTGATCGCCAACGATAGCCCACTCGGTCAAGAATGGCTCGATCACCCGTTGGGTGGCGATTGGGTGGGGCATCGAGAGTGCCACATTGGGGGCGACTTTTTGCTGGCATACAAGCTCAGCGACGAAAAACATGGTTTGGTGGTTTTCGTGCGCACAGGCACGCACGCCGATCTGTTTGAGTAGTTCACAGGCAAACAATGCTGGCCTGCGCCGTTGAATGCAGGCTCAGTGGCATTTAATCCTGGCCGCAAAATGCGCTGATTGCAGGCCGATGGGTTTTTAAATGCAAGTCTCTACACATAGACATCCAGAACCAATCATGAGCACTGAACCGCTGGCTTCTCCCGCCACCCCGATTTCACCCGCAGCCGCGAGCGCCTTCAACGCCGGCAACGCCGCCTGGCGTGCCGACGCCTGGGACGAGGCGCGTGCCGGCTTCGAGACCGCATTGGCGCACTGCCCGCAACTGGCCGCAGCCCATCTGGGGCGTGCCCGCTGCTTGGTCAAGCTGGGTGAGTTGATGGCGGCGCGCGAGGTGTTTGCCCATGTGCTGCGCCTGGAGCCGGGCAACTACAGCGGCTGGCTGGAAACCGGCCATCTGTGCCGCCAAATGGGCCTGATGGAGCAGGCCGATGCGGCTTACCGCCGCGCCATTGCCGCCGCGCCAGCGCGTTACGAGGCCTGGCTGGGGCTGATGCGCACGCTGGAAATGCAGGGCCAATTCGAGGAGGGCGAAGCGGCCCTGCAACAGGCTACCGAAGCCGCCGCACGCATCAATCAGCAAACCCTGCGCCAAGCCTGGCACCGCGCCGGGCAATACCGCATGGAGCAGGGCGACTTGGCTAGAGCATTGCCAGCGCTGCGCCAAGCGCGCTTTTTCGCCCAACAAGACCCCGACCCGGCGAGCGCCCGCGACGAGGCGGCGGAAATTCTCATCGATATCGGTGAGTTGCTGTTGCGCGACAACCAGCGCGAGCGGGCGATGGAACTCTTCACCGAGGCCAGCGCCGCTGAACGCGAGGCGACGCTGGCGCGCTTGGGGCAAACCGCCTTTCGCTTCAATCTGTGGCAGGAGGCCATCGCCATCTTGCGTCGCAATCTGACGCTGCACCCGCACAGCCCTTGGGCGCACTGGAATCTGGCGCATCTACTGGCCGAATGCTGGCAAATGAGCGAGGCCGAAACCCTACTGCAACAGGCCGAGGCAATCGCACCGATGCCGGGGGCAATGACACTGCGTGGCGCGGTGGCAGGCCGCTTGGGTGAGGCGGACAAGGCACTGGCGATCTACCAGCGCTACCACGCCGAGCACCCGAAGGATGTGAGCATTGCATCGAGCATTGCCATGTGCGCCCTCTATTGCGACAGCCTCAGCCCGCCCGAGGTGGCGCAGTTGCACCGCACACATTTCGCGCCGCTAAGTGTTGGCGCACGCGCACGCGAGAGCTTCGTGCGCGCACCGCTCGTTGCGCCTGACGGCACGCCCCGCCGCCTGCGCGTGGGCCTGGTCACGGCAGATTTTCACTTCCAGCACCCGGTCAATATCTTCATGCAGCCGGTGCTGCGCGAGCTCGATATTAGCCGCATCGAGCTGAGCGTCTATTTCACTGGCATTTCCAGCGATGCCCAGACGCTGCTGGCCAAAAGCCGCGCCGAACACTGGGTAGCGGCCACCGCCTTGAACGATGTGCAACTGGCGCGGCGCATCGATGCCGACGAGATCGACGTGCTGATGGATTTGTCCGGCCACACCAGCCACAACCGCATGAAGCTGTTTGCTAGTCGCGCCGCACCGGTGCAAGTGACTTATCTGGGCTATCCCGGATCGACCGGTGTAGCCACTATGGACTGGCTGTTTGGCGATGCCGTCGTTACCCCAGAGGGCAGCGACGATCTGGCCAGTGAACAGGTCTGGCGTTTGCCCGGCACGGTGTTCTGCTATGCGCCGGAGGAGGATTATCCGTATCCGACATTCACCAAGGCGCACGCTAAACGGCCGTTGACATTCGGCAGTTTCAATAATGTACCCAAGCTCACACCGCACACGCTGCGCCTGTGGGCGCGCATCCTCAGCGCCCTGCCGATATCGCGCCTGCTGCTCAAAGCGCCGAGCTTTGCCGACCCAGCAGCGGTTACCGCCTTCACCGCGCGGCTCAAAGCCGAGGGCATCGCGCCAGAGCGGGTGGAATTCCGCGGCCCGGTGGGCCTGGCCGACATGATGGCCGAGTACGCCGACGTCGACATCGCACTCGACCCGGTGCCCTACAACGGCGGCACCACCAGTTTGCAGGCCTTGTGGATGGGCGCGCCGGTGGTGGTGAAGGCGGGCGGACATTTTGTCTCGCGCATGGGCGCCTCGTTCATGACGGCGGCCGGGCTTGCCGACTGGGTCGCCGACGACGATGACGGCTACGTCGCCATCGCCGTGGCCAAGGGGCAAGATCGTCAGGCTCTGTTAGAGATCAAGCGCGGCCTGCGCCGTCACCTGCAATCCTGCCCGGCTTGGGATGTCCAGGCGCACACGCGGGCGATGGAAGCCGGGTGGTTGGCGATGGCGGCGGTAAGCGCGGCGGCTGCAACAATCCGCTGATTTGTACAATCAATGATGTCAGCTCTCCTGACCTACCTTTTCCCATGAAACTACCCACTCCAACATTTCGATACCAAACCTGTGTGCTGGCTATGCTGCTTGGCTGCATGGCCAGCGTTCAAGCAGCCACCAAAACCCCGGCCCCACCAGCCAATACGCTCGCTGCATCAGCCGCAGCATCCGCTACAACCACCGGCAAACCGCTCATGTCCACACTACCGCTGTTCTACCAATCTCTTAGCGCCTTTAACCAAGAGCAACACGGCCAACTCAGCTTTCCGGCGCAGGCCCCAAACTACGCTTTCGCGGCCCAAGCCAACATCGTGCCCCTGCTGGTCAATGAGGCCAGCCAAGCCGTGCGCCACTACCCACTGGTATTTGTGCCGGGTGGCAAAGACGAACCCCTGGTACTGGCCGCCATGGTCGGCCTGGGAGACGACGTGAACCGCTTTGTCGATGGCAACAAACAGTGGCGCGCCGACACCTACATACCGGCCTACGTGCGGCAATACCCGTTTCTGGCAGTGAATACGCCAGACGGCAAAGAGAAGATTCTGGGCATTGACCTCAGCGCCGACTGGATCAAAACCACCGGTGCCATGGCCTTTGTAGGCACTGACGGCAAACCCACAGTGCGGCTGCAGCAGACGCTGGCATTTGCCCGCGAGTTTCAGATGTTTGCCCAGCGCACCAGTGCCATGGCGCAGGCGCTGCAAGAAGCCGGTGTGCTTGAAGAAGGCACGCTGACACTGCAGGCCAATGATCAGCCACAAGGTCAAGCCGCAGCCGAACCCCGCAAGGTCAGTGGCTTTGTGATCGTCAGCGAAGCCAAACTCAATGCGTTGTCTGATGAGGCCGTACTCAAACTGCACAAGTCCGGCGCCATGGGCTTGGCCTATGCCCAACTACTGTCGATGAGTAATTTGGGCAACGTGTTGTAGGCCGTAGCACCAGCGCCAGCCAAAACAAAACCCGCCGCAAGCAAAAAGAAAAAATAGCACAGGTAAAGTCGTCCATAATGCAGTCAGACTGAATATTTGACTAGATTGATTGCATCATGTCCGCCAGCTACCTTCCTCGCACACTTGAAACCAGCATCACCGCCGCCAACCAGCAATTTCCGGTGCTGATGTTGAGTGGCCCGCGCCAGGTCGGCAAGACCACGCTGCTCAAGACGCAGAGCGAGAAGTCGCCCAACAACACCCCACGCAGCTACGTGACGCTGGACAACCCCATGCTGCTGGCGCTGGCGCGCGACGAGCCGGCGCTGTTTTTGCAGCGCTTTGCGCCGCCCGTGCTGATTGATGAAATCCAGTACGCACCCGGCCTGTTCCCCTTGGTAAAGGAAGCCGTGGATGCCCAAGGAGGCAAAGGACTGGTGTGGCTGACCGGGTCACAGCCTTTTCATCTGATGAAAAACATCGGTGAGTCACTGGCCGGTCGCGTAGCGGTGATGCAATTGCAAGGCTTGTCGATGGGTGAGCGGCTGGGTTTGGGCGCTCAGGTCAAACCCTTTTTGCCCGGCGGGCCTCTAAGCGCCAATGTTTTGCCAAAAGAGGCGGCATCGCCACTGGCGTGGATGTTCGATTGCATCTGGCGTGGCGCTTTTCCGGCCATGCAAGGCGTATCTGCCCCCGACCGGGACCTGTACTACTCGTCCTACCTGCAAACCTATTTGCAACGCGATGTGCGTGACCTGGCGCAGGTGGGCGATTTGACGCTGTTCACCCGGTTTGTGCGCAGCGCAGCCGCCCGCACCGCGCAACTGCTCAACATGGCAGACATGGCACGCGACGTAGGCGTGGCGCCAAACACTGCGCGGCATTGGCTCTCTATTCTTGAGGCTTCGGGCCTGGTATGGCTGATGGCGCCCTACCACAGCAACCTGAGCAAGCGCCTGGTCAAGGCCCCCAAGCTGTATTTTCTGGACACCGGGCTGGCCGCTTATCTGACCGAATGGAGCAGCCCGGCCACGCTAGAAGCCGGCGCCATGGCAGGCGCGATTTTCGAGACCTGGGTGGTCGCGGAAATTCTCAAAAGCTACTGGCACTGCGGCAAGCAAGCGCCGCTGTACCACTACCGCGACAAGGACCAAAAAGAAATTGACGTGTTGATCGTGCGCGACGGCACGCTGTACCCGATTGAAATCAAAAAAACCGCCCAACCCGGCCGTGACGCAGTCCGGAATTTTGGTGTTATCACCAAACTGGGCCTGACCATTGGGCCGGGCGCTGTGATCTGCCTGTGCCCCGAGCGCTTGCCGATCACCGCCCATGTGCAAGCCGTGCCCGCCTGGCAGGTGGCGTAACCCACAGCAAGGGCGAGCGGCCACGTTGGCCATTGCAAGGTTTTGTGGCCAGCGCTGGCTGCTCGCATCAACAAGCCGACTGCATTACAATGTAATTCACGCAATGTAAGGAGAAACGATCATGGCAGCAAACCAGCTTGTGCAGACCCGCATCGACGGGGCAATCAAAGAAGAGGCCGCCGCCGTGTTGGCCGCTATGGGACTTACCGTGTCCGACGCAGTGCGGCTGATGCTGACCAAGGTTGCGCATGATCACGCCCTACCTTTCGATCCGCTGATTCCCAATGCCACCACCATTGCAGCCATGCGCGAGGCTCGCCGTGGCAACTTGGAGTCTGTGACGCTCGACGAACTCCAAGCAGTACTCGAAAAAACCAGACGATGAAACCTTGCGGCTCGTGCGGATCGGGTCGCACAGCGAACTTGGCTTGTGAGGCCGTAAAAAACGAGCACTACGGCTTTATCGCCTGCACGGACAATCCCATGACCCTCTATCTACCGCTGGGTGACTAACTGTCGACCATGCAAGCGGAAGGCAGCATGGCCGCGTGACGATAGACAACATGATCCGCGTCACCGGCACCAGCCGGAACACGCTCAAAGAGCATTTCCGGCGCTTGCTGGCACCCAGGGGGGCGCGGACAAAAACTCCCTACTCAAACTACTCAAACAGGCCACTGCCTGGCAGCGTGCAGTACGCGTAGCACTCGCACCAAGTCGTCGGCAACGTCGTAAATCAGAATGTAGTTTCGATGCGCGACAAGCTCACGCGTGCCTTGCAGTCGGCC
>Ga0209284_10006592_pt1 | contig 11042 bp, 9 predicted proteins | sample FRY03_FD_187211 | JGI IMG/M metagenome (GOLD analysis project Ga0209284, IMG submission 187211) | Freshwater microbial communities from Lake Fryxell liftoff mats and glacier meltwater in Antarctica - FRY-03 (SPAdes) (version 2) | ecosystem: Environmental > Aquatic > Freshwater > Ice > Glacier... | reverse complement strand
ACCCCTCCCTGTTCATAGCCTACATAGCCTGGAGGTGCGCCTATCAGGCGTGAGACTGAATGTTTTTCCATATATTCAGACATATCAACTCTAAGTATCGCGTTACGATCATCAAATAAAAATAGTGCTAGAGCTTTAGTAAGTTCAGTTTTACCCACTCCTGTTGGGCCTAAGAATAAAAAAGATCCAAGCGGGCGGTTTATATCTTGAATACCAGCTCTGGACCTGCGTACAGAGTCAGCAATAGCTTTTATCGCCTCATCTTGTCCTATCACAGATTTCCCAAGGGCTTCTTCCATAAAAAGAAGTTTATCTCGCTCAGCAGATAGCATAGTGTCAACAGGGATACCAGTAATTCTTGATATAATATTTGCAATATCGTCTTCTGAGACGACTTCTTTTAATAATGTATTTCCTCCTTGCGCTTCTGCTGTTGCTAATTTCTTAGTTAGCTCTGGAATAATACCATATTTAAGCTCGCTAGCTCTTGCTAAATCTGCGCTTCTTTCAGCTCTTTCGAGTTCGCTTTTAGCTTTTTCTATTTCTTCTTTTAATTTTTGCTCAATATGAATTTTAGATTTTTCAGCTTGCCATCTTGCATTGAGATCAAGGGATTCAGGTTCTAGTGTTTCCAATTCTTTTGTGAGTTCTATCACTTTCTTTTTAGAATGTTCATCATTTTCTTTTTTTAAAGCAGCCAATTCAATCTTAATCTGCATTATATTTCTATCAAGTTCGTCTAATTTTTCTGGTTTACTTGAGACTTCTATCTTTAACTTGCTGGCTGCTTCATCAATTAGATCAATAGCTTTATCTGGCAGATAACGATTGGTTATATATCTATTAGACAAGGTAGCTGCGGCAATGATAGCACTATCAGAGATCTTAACTCCGTGATGAAGTTCGTATTTTTCTTTGATTCCTCTTAATATTGAAATAGTATCTTGTACACTTGGTTGGTCAACATAAACTGGTTGAAACCGTCGAGCAAGAGCGGCATCTTTCTCAATATATTTTCTATATTCGTCTAAAGTAGTTGCACCTATACAATGTAGTTCACCACGAGCAAGCATCGGCTTGAGTAAGTTTGAAGCATCCATTGCCCCTTCGGTTTTTCCTGCTCCGACAAGGATATGTAGTTCATCAATAAATAAGATAATTTCACCAGAGGCATTTTTTATTTCATTAAGCACTGACTTAAGCCTTTCCTCAAATTCACCTCGATATTTAGCTCCAGCGATCAAAGCGCCCATGTCAAGTTCAATAATACGACAATTAGCAAGGGTTTCAGGTACGTCTTGATTAACAATCCTTTGTGCTAACCCTTCAATTATGGCCGTTTTACCCACCCCAGGTTCGCCGATTAATACAGGATTATTCTTGGTTCTTCGTGATAAAACCTGAATTGCCCGTCTAATCTCCTCATCCCTGCCAATTACAGGATCAAGCTTGCCAGTTTCTGCAAGTGTGGTAACATCCCTGCCATATTTATTTAATGCATCATAACTTTCTTCCGCTGATTCGGTATCTGCAGTCTTTCCTTTTCTTAGTTCTAAAATTGCTGCTTTTAATTTATTACTCTCTAATTTATTCTCTTTGAGAATTTTACCAGCAATGGTGTTATCAAAGGATAAGCTTTCGAAAATTCGTTCTATAGTTACAAAGCTATCATTATTACTTTTTGATAGAGCTTCTGCCTTATCAAGTAATTTAATTGTTTCAGATGCAAAATAAACTTGGCCCCCGCCCTCTACATGTACTTTTGGCAATTTATTAAGCTCTTCTTCTACTCTTGCATTTAACAATGAAAAATCAGCATTAAGAATGGTTACAAGGTTATTAATTATACCTGCGTCCTCATTTAATAAAGCTTTAAATATATGTAGTGGCAAGATTTGTTGATGGTCATTTTTTGCGGCTTCAGTTTGAGCGTTAGAAATAATAAGTTTCGCATGGTTTGTGAATTTATCTATATTCATTTTGAACATCCTATTAATTATCTTCAGTACATATTATCACTAATTTATAAAATTCAAGGAAAGATTATAGAATTCATATTTATCACACGTGAAGGTGTATTAGTTTAAGGGATAGGAGCCATTGCCGAGCCGATATTAGTTCTGCCTGAGAATCTCATCCAAATGGAAACAAACCGTTATTATGAGATCACAAAGTGGTTGGGGCAATCCGCAATCCAGTCTTTCTCATGCTATGTATTACCTTGCATATGCTTGCAATGACGGTTGTGACAAGGAAATTAGTCAGGATAATTTTATTTTCTTAAAAAATCTATGATGATTATTATAATAACTATAGTGTAAGTAACAACTTGAAACCAGATAAGTTTTTTCAATTCGTCCATATTTTGTTCCTATTAATTTAAGTTTAAGTGCTAGGGGCTTCAAACAGTCATTGAAAACAATAACTACCCACTGCATTTCATGCCAGCAGCACTTATAGCAGTGGACCCCTAGCGTAAAACTTAAGGTTTAATAGGTAGTTTTTGCAATGATGGTTTGAAGTCATCACTAACTATTCGAAAATAGAAAAAATGTAGGGCAAAATCAAGATATTATTTTATCTAAGACTATATCAATAATTTTTTTATGTACTTCTTCTGGGTTTAGATTTTCTGCTTTTATAGTTATTATCCTTTCTGGAAAGCGCTGCGCAAGGGATTGGAAACCTTCGTAAACTTTTTGATGAAATTTTAGGTTTCTATCTTCAAATTTATTATTGTCATTGCGACCAAATGTTCTAGGTAGAGCAACTGTAGGAGGTAAATCAATAAAAAATGTGATATCTGGCATTAAATTTCCTATAATTTCTTTGTGCAGATTATAAACAAGATCCATTCCAATTTCTTCATGTTGCCCCTGATAACAGGCTGTAGAATCGACAAACCTATCGCAAATAACCATTTGGCCAGCTTCTAAGGATGGTAGGATTAATTTAGAAATATGTTCGTAACGTGCAGCCATTACTAGAAATAATTCAGATATAGGTAATATGTCTGAATGTAACATAATATCTCTAATTTTTTCGGCTTCTTGAGTGCCACCCATTTCTCTCGTATGGATTACCTTATAATCTTTGGATAGTAATTTTTCAAAAAGCATATGGCTTTGAGTCGTTTTGCCTGACCCTTCGCCACCTTCAAATGTAATAAAAAATGACATAAATTCCTACTTATTTTTCAAATATAATAATGTAGCATCTCCATAGCTAAAAAAACGCATTTTTTCATTTATAGCATAATTATAAAGATTGAACATTTCTTTATACCCTGCAAAGGCACAAGTTAGTATGAATAATGTTGATTTTGGTAAATGGAAATTTGTGATCAACATATTAACAATATTGAATTTAAATCCTGGTCTGATGAAGATTTGTGTTTCGAATTCCCCGCTATGTATGATTCCATCATAAGCAGAACTCTCTAAAGTACGGAGTGTGGTCGTACCTATTGCAATAATATTCCTATGCTCAGCTTTAGCCAAATTGATTTTGGCGGCCGTATCGATATCTATAGAATAATATTCAGAATGCATCTTATGTTCATCTATATTCTCAGTTTTAACTGGCAGGAAAGTCCCAGCACCAACATGAAGTGTTACAAAAGCAATTTCTATATTTCTAGTTTTTATTTTATTAAGTAATTCTTCTGTGAAATGTAATCCTGCAGTTGGTGCTGCTACTGAACCAGGTTTATTGCCATATATAGTCTGATAAGTTGTTTCATCTAAAGGTGACTCATCATGTCTTTTAATATAAGGTGGTAATGGCATTTGACCATATTTATCCAAGAAATCAAATATAGGTATATCATCAAGCTTAAATTCTATTTCAGTTTCTCCCATAAAGAGTTTTTTAGATATGATAATAGAGTGCTTGCCGAAGTGAAATATATCTCCTTCTTTAAGTTTTTTAGCTGGTTTTGCAAAGCCATTCCAAGAATTTTCACCTATTTTCTTATTTAAATAAAATTCAATTTTTTTGCCATTTTTTTCTAAAATAAGCTTAGCCTTTATGACTCTACTATCGTTGAATATGATTAGGTCACCATAACTTAGATAATCCATCACATTATAAAACTCAGTCTTAATGATGTTTTGATTAGGCTTCATCACAAGTAAAGTAGAATGATCGCGTTTATCAGACGGCGTTTGAGCTATCAATTCTGTTGGTAGATTAAAATCGAAATCTGTTAGTTTCATTTATTATGATCTTTAAATTTATAAAATTGCCATTTTAGCACAGTTTATCCGATGTTTTATTATTTTATTATGAGGGTTTTCGATTTAATTATTCAGTCATTATAATTTATGATTAAATATGATTTAATTTATTAACTAACATAGGGAAATTTATATGTCTTTATTTTGTTTTGACTTTGATAATACTTTAGTAAATGGTCAGTTCCATAACACTCTTAATGGACTAGGTGTACCATGGGGAAATGCAACCACAGAGCAAATTAATACTCTTTTAGATATACCAGCAATAGGATTAAAAAACCCTAAAGAGCTATTAAATGTTTTTCGCTCCGCTTTAGCAAATGGGCATCAAATTGCTATTACTTCTTATACTAATTACCCTGAAGTAGGACCTGTTGCATTAAAAAAAATGGGCTTGACTGATGATGAAATTGCTAAAATAAAAATAGTAGGATTTTTGCCAAAAAATCAAAGCCAAGGTAAGGGAGAACATATGCAACAAGCCATGGAGCATTTTGGCCTTCATGATAAAAGCGATGTCTATTTAATAGATGATAATGGAAAAAATTGTGTGGAAGCAAACAACGAAGGATACGGAGAGTCAACCTTAGTATCCAGCGCAGTTAACCCTCCTCCTGCATATTTAGAAGAATTACAACAAATGGCTGATAGGCCTGCTGTTCCTAGAGAATTATATGAAGAATTAGGTCGTGTACAGGAATTACATGGCCCTGCAAAGCCAGTATATAATCAACTAAGAGGGCGATGTTAAACCTGGTTATGCACAATTGCGGCCAATAGGTCATACAGAAGTTCAACGTGATAGTGCTTTTCTATATCTCAGAACCAGGGCGAGGTAATGCATGTAGAAGATGAACCGCCGCCAATAGGTCTTACAGCTAAGCCACCAATTAAAAAAGCTCCAGTACATGAAGAAAATAGAATGAAACCACCACCACCTCCAGTGCCGAAAAGGCTTATATCACCAGCATTACGTGCTGAAGCACAGCATGTTGGTAAGTCTATGGCACCTAAACCTATACATGTCGAACCTTATAAAGCAGTTATAAGTTCTGAGTTGGTTGCTCAAGCTGAAAAGAATAAAGCAGTTATAGACGTAATTCAACAATCTATAAAAGAATTAGAAAAAGGTGGGGCAAGAGTAGATGATAGAATGAAAGCAAAGATTATAGAGCATTTAAGCCCTAGTGTAGGAAAATTAGACCTTGATTATTTAAAGCATAATGGACCATATGTCGGAGAAGAATTAACGAAAGCTTTAAATAAAAACAAAAGTTTAAGTGCAAATTTTGGTAATTATACTATTTCAAAGACTTATTTAGCCAAAGTTGGTTCAAAATTGCTTGAGCAACACCAACCTTTAGCCGATTTAAGAAAAGCTAATCCAAGAATGATGGATGAAGGTATCAATTTAGTGAGAAGGAAAGGTCCTCCAAAAAACTTAGGTAACAAAAATAAGGGGTTTTTGGTTTGATAAGTCATAATACCATACACTTAACATGATAAGTGTATGGTATTTGATCTTTATAAATAAATTTGATTATTGAAATAGTCCAGCTTTTGTTTCACCTTTAGCATTAGAGAATGCAAATTTATCAACAACACTATTAGTATCGAACGATATTTTTAAACGTTTGATATTATCATTTGTACCAGCATAAAAACTATTTGCTATTGGAACAAAATTTACGCCTTTAGCAGAGGAACGTATAAACTTATATACCCAAACTTCTCTCCCATCATCGCGTAAATCAACATCTTCTGGATCACCAAACATCTTAATCACTTCTACTTTGGTTGTCTTCCCGTGTATTAATTTAGTTGAAATTTCTTCTTGCGACATTTTTTCTAGAAATGTATGACCAGTTTTAGCTGCGCATCCAGAAAATAAAAGAACTGATAATGTAAGAATCATAGTGGTAGAAATATTTTTCATAATTTAGCCTTTGAGTATTAATATTTAGATAATATAAAGTTACTTGAAATAACAATAATCTACAAAAATATTACAACTAAAAATTTGAAATTTAAATAATTATTTTACTTTTTTATAATTTATCCAATATTAATCAAGCTATTTTAGTTTTAAATTTTTTCAAAAATAGCTTGTTTTTGTTAATGCTTTACTAGATATTAATGAAGGACAAAAATATAAATAAATTTATTATGCCATTATCGAAATATAAAAGAGTGCTACTAAAAATATCAGGCGAAGCATTGATGGGTGATAAGCCATTTGGGCATGAATATCCTATAATTCATTCGATTGCAGAAGATATCAAAGAAGTAATTGATCTTGGTGTAGAAGTATGTGTTGTGGTTGGTGGTGGTAATATTTACCGGGGAATTGATGCCCCATCTCTTGGTATGGAGAGAGCAGCTGGTGACTATATAGGAATGCTTGCTACTGTGATAAATGCACTTTCTTTGCAGAATATTATGGAAGCTGTTAATATTCACACCAGAGTATTATCAGCAATACCAATGATGAGCATATGTGAGCCATATATTCGTCGTAAGGCAAAAAGACATATGGAAAAGGGTAGGGTGGTTATTTTTGCAGGTGGGACAGGAAACCCATTCTTTACTACTGATAGTGCTGCTGTTCTAAGAGCAATTGAAATGAATTGCGATTTACTTCTTAAAGGAACAAAAGTTAATGGTATCTATGATTCTGATCCCAAAAAGAATCCTTCTGCAGTAAAATACAGCGATATTAGTTATATAGATATCTTAAAGAAAGACCTAAAAATCATGGACATGTCTGCAATTGGACTAGCCCATGAAAATAATTTACCAATCAAGGTTTTTTCTATAAAGGAAAAAGGTAATTTTGCTAAAGTCCTGCTTGATAAAGGTGAATGTACTAACATTTGGTAGTTTACTTAGACTGAAGTGTATATTACCCGCGACCCAATGCTTCTTTTCGAGAAGCTCTAAGTGACGCCAAACAAACTAAATAAATACCAATTAATAGCATTGGAAGTGACAAAATCTGTCCCATAGTTAGTCTATCAAAAATAAAACCAATATGGATATCAGGTTCACGGAATATTTCTATAATAATTCTTGAGGTAGAATAGAAGGTTAAGAATAACCCTAAAGTTAGACCATAGAATTTTAGGATTTGATATCTAAAAACGAGATAAAATAACACTAAAAATATTATCATTCCTTCAAAAAAGGCTTCATAAAGTTGGCTTGGATGCCTTGGTAACATATCGCTATTGGGGAAAATAACGCTCCAAGGGACATCTGTAATTCTGCCATATAATTCACCATTGATAAAATTGGCGATTCTACCTAAAAATAACCCAATAGGGGCGGTCATAGATAATATATCAGCTAAAGTTAGAAAATTGATTTTATATTTTCTGGAAAATAAATAAGAAGAAAACCCTAAACCTATTAAACCTCCATGAAAAGACATACCACCTTCATAAGTTTTTAAGATTTCAATTGGATTAGATAAATATTTGCTAGGGTCGTAAAATAAGCAATAAACAAGCCTACCGCCTATTATGATTCCAATAATAGCAATATTTACAAAATCTTCGATATTTTTTTTTGTTATTTTAATATCGGGGAATTTTTTTATAATTTGATTGGCGTAGAACCAAGCTAGTAATATACTCACTACATAAGATAGGGAGTAGAAATTGATAGAGAGTTTTCCAAATGAAAAAATAACAGGATTAATATTGGGAAAAGGGATAACAAACATATATTAGCTTCTACCGAATAATTTTTCTATATCTTTCAGTTTTAGCTCAATATAAGTTGGTCTACCATGATTGCATTGGCCAGAAAAAGGAGTTTGCTCCATTTGCCTTAATATTTCATTCATTTCTATAGATGATAATTTACGTCCAGCCCTTATTGAATAGTGACAAGCATAGGTTTCTGTAACATGCTCGATTAATTCAATTAATCTCATATTCTCACCAAATTCAGATAAATGATCTCCTAAATCGTGAATAAGTTTACTGATGTCAACATCACCAAGAATACTTGGTGCTTCAGATACAATGATAGATTTATCACCAAATTTTTCTATAGTAAGTCCAAGCTCTGATAAATCATCTTTCCGTTCGTAAAGTATATTGGCGCGTTTTTCATCTGGGAGTTCTATTATAGCTGGTATCAACAGTCTTTGCTTAATTAAACCATTCAGTTTGATTGTTTCTTTAATTTTTTCATATCCTAATCTTTCATGAGCAGCATGCTGATCTACTATAATAATTGAATCCTCTGTTTGAGATATAATATATGTAGCATGGAGTTGCGCCTTTGCTGAGCCCAAAGGAAAATCATTCTTTTGTGTATGCTCTTGCTCAATTCTAGCCTCGGGCTGGGTTTTAATTAATGGTTCTTGTTGATAAATTTTTGGCTCCAGAATTGGTTGATATCTATAATTATTACTATTACCCTCTGAAATATAATTGGAAGGGTTTAAAGATCTATTTGTCTTTTCAGTAGTATAATTTGCTTTTGGCAATAGGTAATTAGGCTTATTAAAAAGCTCTAACGCCTTATCTCCTATAGTTGTTGATACCTTGTGGCTACTGGTCGAGAGAGCATCTTTAATAGCGCTTATTAGTAGATTCTTAACTAAATTTGGATCAAAGAACCTTACCTCAGTTTTTGCTGGATGAACATTAACATCTACCAATTCTGGATTAATTTTTAGAAAAAGCACTGATAATGGATGTCTATCTCTAGCAAGGTAATCCTGATATGCTACTCTTAAAGCTATCTGTAGAACTTTATCTTTTACTGGTCTACCATTAATGAATAGGAATTGATCTTCAGATGATGCTCTATTGAAAGTGGGGATACTAGTATATCCTGATATAGATAATTCTGGTCTTTCTAAGTCTACTTTGGATGAATTCTTAATGAAATCTTCTCCCATTATATCAATAATACGTTGTCTTATATTATCTATAGAATCATCGTCATATCCTTTAGTTTTTAATATATTTTTTTTATCATGGGATAATGTAAATGTAATATTTGGATGTGCAAGTGATATTTTTTTAATAACATCAAGAATTGCTGTAAATTCAGTTTTATCAGTTCTTAGGAATTTCAATCTTGCTGGTGTTGCAAAAAAAAGGTCTCGTATTTCGATTTTAGTCCCTTCATTATGTGTTGCAGGACTTATCTTTTTATCTGTACCACCATTTAGCTCAATTTGATATGCTTTATCAGCTAGCATAGCTTTTGATGTAATAATCATTTTACTAACAGAACCTATTGATGGAAGTGCTTCGCCTCTAAAACCAAATGTATTGATATTGAGTAAATTTGTTTCATCTAGTTTAGATGTAGTATGGCGTTGTACTGCAATTTCTAAATCTTCTAGCGACATGCCAGTGCCATTATCAGAAATTATAATTAAATTTTTCCCCGATCTTTCAAGCATAATATCTATTCTAGTACTACCAGCATCAATAGCATTCTCAACCAACTCTTTTACGACAGAGGCTGGTCTTTCAATAACTTCACCAGCCGCTATTCTATTGATTGTACTATCCGACAGGAATTTTATTTTCATCAGAAGTTTTCTTAAGAAATTTTAAACTCAATGATAGCATTATTATAGTTATTATAAAATACATAATAGGTAAATAAGCTATTTTTGTTTTATAATATAATAGTGCAGACAAAAATGCAGTAGGCGCAGATATTAAAATAGAACCAACAGCATGAGATAGACTTAATATTCTATATCTAAGTGCTACTGGTATAGATCCTGCCAATATTGCAGTAGCAGGAATAGTAACAAATGGTAGTGAAGCACTGCTTAAGAAGAATAAAGGCACATTTATAGCACTGCTAGATAAAACATAGATGTGACAAAGGCTTAAGATTAATATAAATATTATTGCTATATTTACGACCTTATATCTATTAAATCTATCCCCTACATATCCGGCGATTATTCCAAATAGAATATAGAGGAAAATAGCTATAATATTATAAAACTGCATATGTGATCTGCTGATATTTTTCAATATTTCGAAGTTATAAGTACTAAAAAAAATTATGAAAAATTGGTTTGTGCTGCCAATTGCTCCTGCAAGGATTGTACAATATAAAAATAACCTTATATTTTTTTGGACTATTTTCTTTATTGATAAATCTTTAAACGATTCAAAATTTAAAGATTTTTTTATATCAACTTGATCTTTAATTTGAAATTTCATCTTATAATAAATGAGTATTAAACACATTATACTACCAAGTAAAAAGGCAATTCTCCAACTATAATTCGGCATAAAATCAAGAGTGAAGAACCAAGCAGACATAGATGCAACAAGCGATCCTGAATGTGTAAAAACCACAGAGAGCCCCATGCTCAAACATTCTTTTTCTTTTCCTATATGTTCGTAAATATAAATTCTAACACCATCTGACCCTGAGGAGACAAGGGTACAAATAGCCATTCTTGCGAGTAGTAATATGAAAGATGAATAAATTCCAATTTGCTCGTAAGAGGGAATAAGGCTTATAATAACAGCAGCTATTGCACAGCCAGTTAAGCTAACATTAAAGCTATTTGAGCGACCATAAATATCACCGATTCGACCAAGAATAACTGCACCAAGTGGTTTGGCAGCCATAGTGATAAACATGATGAAATAAGTATTGAGTAATTGTATGACCACAATTTTGGATGGGACAAAATTACTTGCTATCTTTGCAGCTAAAAAACCAAACAAATGATAATTATAATATTGTACAAATATCGTCAGTGCAGCAATGACAAAGGATTTTCTATTCATCATTACATTTAAC
>Ga0209284_10006590_pt1 | contig 11048 bp, 12 predicted proteins | sample FRY03_FD_187211 | JGI IMG/M metagenome (GOLD analysis project Ga0209284, IMG submission 187211) | Freshwater microbial communities from Lake Fryxell liftoff mats and glacier meltwater in Antarctica - FRY-03 (SPAdes) (version 2) | ecosystem: Environmental > Aquatic > Freshwater > Ice > Glacier... | reverse complement strand
GCTGATGCGCGAGGTCGAAGCCTGGATTGAAGCCGAGATGCACAGGCTTGACCCCGAGGCTTACACGGCAACTAAAGCGCAAGCCCTGAAACAGGCATGATGCAGAGATGATGAACAAACTGCTTCAGTTCACGCTGGATTTGTTCGACAGCTCACCTGTAGCGGTCCCAAAGCCGCCGCTCACCTTCCGTCATCCACGCGCCGCGCGCGAAGTTCTGCTCGATGGCATAGCGGTGGCCTACCAGTTCAAACGTGGCAAACGCCGCAGCATAGGCTTTGCAGTCGGCGCAGAAGGCTTGACCGTCAGCGCGCCCAAGTGGCTGCCGCTGTATGAAATTGACAAAGCGGTGGTCGAAAAATCTGGCTGGATCATCAACAAGCTGCAAGAAACGCGCGACCGTCATGCGCGGCTTGAGTCTGCCCGCATCGACTGGCGTGATGGCACCATGCTGCCGTTTTTGGGCCAGCAAGTCATCGTCGTGCTGGACCCGCGCCATGCGTTTGACGGCATCGGGGCTGAACTGAAAAGCAATGATGCAGATACGCTGCCCTTTGTTACCCACCTCACGCTGCATGTGGGCTTGCCACACATGGCTACGCCCGAGCAGATTCGTGACGCGGTGCAGGCCTGGCTGATGCGGCAGGCCAAGCGGATTTTTAGCGAGCGGCTCAATCACTTCGCGCCCACACTCGGTGTGCAGTGGCGCAAGTTAAGCCTGTCAAGCGCCGGTACGCGCTGGGGCAGCGCCAGTGCTGACGGCTCGATTCGGCTCAACTGGCGGCTGATTCACTTCAAACAGTCGGTGATTGACTACGTGGTGGTGCATGAACTCAGCCACCTGCGGGTGATGGACCACAGCCCGCGCTTTTGGGACACCGTGCGCGCCGTGGTGCCGGACTATGCCGAGCTGCGCGGCCAGCTCAAGGACGAAGGCGTGCCGCGCTGGTAATGGGCACTTCTATAAATTCATTTTTCGGGCGAATTGCGGCGTTGGGCGGTACTCGCAATCCTCACGTACTGAAGTACGCTCCGGTTGCTGCGTTCCGTCCGCCTTGCACTTCATCCCGAAAACCTGAATTTCTAGAAGTGCCCTAATTGCTTTGTAGCGCTTCTTGTCCTGAACCCATTATTCAATCACCATGGCCACTACGTACAGCATCAGCGATCTGGCAAAAGAGTTTGACCTGACCACGCGGGCCATGCGTTTTTACGAAGACATGGGCTTGCTGCTACCACAGCGCGAAGGCCCGGGCGGGCGCAACCGCGTGTACAGCAACCGGGACCGCACGCGCCTCAAGCTCACGCTGCGCGCCAAGCGGCTTGGCCTGTCGCTGGTCGAGGCCAAGGAAATCATCGACTGCTACGACAGCCCGCGCGACACCGCGCCGCAGTTACGCAAATTTCTTTCCATACTGGCCGATCACCGCAAAAAGCTTGAATCGCAATTGCTCGACCTGCAAGCTAATCTGGACGAGATACGTACGCATGAAAAAGAGGCCGGCGCACTTCTGGGCAAGACTGAAAATCCAAAGTCCAAAACGCCAAAACGGTGATAATTTACGTTTACGTAAATGTCAATCTAAAAAACAGGCGGCCAAAGCCCTTCGGGTTGTGGCGCGATGCCAAACTCTATGAAATTGGCGCTGGTACGAGTGAAATTCGCCGCATGTTGATCGGGCGCGAGCTGTTCGCCGAAACCTGCTGAGACCTTCCGGGAAAGACCAAGGCATCCGTAGCGAAGCGAAAGGCGATGCGCTGTCCCCAACTGATTAGAACAAACGTAATTCGGTAAAATTGCCCAATGACCTTCTCCGTTAAAAACCTCTTTACCCACAACCGCGCTTGGGCCGCGCAAATGGAGCTTGAGAAGCCCGGCTTTTTTACCAGCCTGGTTAAGCAGCAAACGCCCAAGTACATGTGGATTGGCTGCTCCGACAGCCGCGTGCCGGCCAACCAGATCACCGGGCTGGAGCCAGGCGAGGTGTTTGTACATCGGAACGTGGCCAATATCGTGGTGCATTCCGACCTCAACGCGCTGTCAGCTATCCAGTTCGCGGTCGAGCGGCTTAAGGTCAAAGATATCATGGTGGTTGGCCACTACGGTTGCTCCGGCGTGCAGGCTGCGCTTGAAGGTACCCGCATCGGCTTGGCCGACAACTGGATACGCCACATCCAGGATGTGCGGCACCGCCACCGTCAGATGCTCGACAGCCTGCCCGACACGGTGCGTGCCAACGCGCTGTGCGATATCAATGTGATTGAGCAGGTCGTGAATGTTTCCGTGAGCACCGTGATGGTCGATGCCTGGGCGCGCGGGCAAGACGTGACCGTACATGGTTGGGCTTTTGGTGTGCATGACGGCTTGTTGCAAGACTTGCAAGTGTCGGTTTGCAAACCAGCGACGATGGATGACTTGTACCGCAAGGCGATTGACCGTGTATGGGACATCTGGGCCAAGAAGACCTAGTAGTCTGTTTCGCCAAAAGGATTACGAGATGAAATTGATGGATTTTTGCGCCAGACTAGGCGCACAGCCGCAGCCAGACTGGACGTCTGGCAAGACTGGGCAACGACGTATGGCGCGAAAAGACGCGATTTCATGTAAGCATTTTGGCGAAACGGACTACTAGGCTTGAGGCTGTTCCCTCAGCGCCTTGATTCAACCTTGGCCTGCACCCTTGGCCATTCATTGACGAATGACGTGCCGCTTTGAAATGAGGAAACCGATGCCCGCTCTGGAGACAAAACTCAACGCCCGCTCTGCCGACTTCCAGGCCAACGCCACTGCCATGCGTGCGCTGGTGGATGACCTGGCCGAGAAGGTTGCCAAATCAGCCGCAGGCGGTGGCGATGCAGCGCGTGCCAAGCACATCAAGCGAGGCAAGCTGCTGCCGCGCGACCGGGTGCAAATGCTGCTGGACCCGGGCACGCCATTTCTGGAGCTCTCGCCGCTGGCTGGCTACGCGATGTACCCCGACCGTGACGGCACTGACAGCGCGCCGTGCGCGGGCATCATCACCGGCATTGGCCGCGTCAACGGCATCGACTGCATGCTGGTGTGCAACGACGCGACGGTCAAGGGCGGCACCTATTACCCCATGACGGTCAAAAAGCATCTACGCGCGCAGGAAATCGCGCAGCAGAACAACCTGCCGTGTGTTTACCTAGTCGATTCGGGCGGTGCCAATCTGCCGAACCAGGACGATGTGTTCCCTGATCGTGAGCACTTTGGCCGCATCTTTTACAACCAGGCGCAGATGAGCTCGCTGGGCATCGCGCAGATTGCGGTCGTGATGGGCAGTTGCACGGCGGGCGGCGCCTATGTGCCGGCCATGAGTGACGAGACCATCATCGTCAAAAACCAGGGCACGATTTTTCTCGGCGGCCCGCCGCTGGTGAAAGCTGCGATTGGCGAAATCGTTTCAGCCGAAGACCTGGGCGGCGGTGACGTGCACACGCGGCTGTCAGGCGTGGCCGACCACTTGGCGCAAAACGACGCACATGCACTGGCGCTGGCCCGTCAGGCTGTTGGCAGCCTGAACCGTAAAAAGAACCTGCAGCAGGTGCTGCGCACGCCTGAGCCGCCGCTGCATAGCCCCGAAGAGCTGTACGGTGTGATCCCGGTTGACACACGCAAGCCCTATGACGTGCATGAGGTCATCACCCGCATCGTCGATGGCAGCGAGTTTCATGAGTTCAAGGCGCGCTACGCCACCACACTGGTCTGCGGCTTTGCGCACATCGATGGCATGCCGGTCGGCATCATTGCCAACAACGGTATTTTGTTTTCAGAAAGCGCACAAAAGGGCGCGCACTTCATCGAGCTGTGCTGCCAGCGCAAGGTGCCACTGATCTTTTTACAAAATATCACCGGCTTCATGGTCGGCCGCAAGTACGAAAGCGAAGGCATTGCGCGCCACGGCGCCAAGCTGGTCACCGCCGTGGCCACGGCTAGTGTTCCGAAGTTCACCGTCATCATTGGTGGCAGCTACGGCGCGGGCAACTACGGCATGTGCGGACGCGCTTTTGGGCCACGTTTTTTGTGGATGTGGCCAAACGCGCGTATCTGCGTGATGGGTGGCGAGCAGGCATCGAGCGTGCTGGCCAGCGTCAAGCGCGACGGCATCGAGGCGCGTGGCGGCAGTTGGAGTGCCGAAGAAGAGGCCGCTTTCAAGCAGCCGATACTCGACCAGTTTGCCCACCAGGCGCACCCCTACTATTCCAGTGCCCGCATCTGGGACGACGGTGTGATTGACCCGGCCGACACGCGGCGCGTACTGGCGCTGGGTTTGTCGGCCTCGCTGAATGCGTCGATACCGGATACGAAGTTCGGCATCTTCCGCATGTAAGCGCCACACAGTAACTACAAACAAACGGACAGATATGGACAACATTTTCATCACCCCCGAACACGAACTGCTGCGCGAGCAGATTGCACGCTTTATCGCCCGTGAGGTCGAGCCCTTTGCCGCTCAGTGGGAAGAAGACGGCTGCGTGCCGCGCGATGTGCTGCGCCGCATGGGCGAGGCGGGGTTTTTTGGCCTGATGTATGACAGCGAGCACGGCGGCAGTGAGGCCGATGCGCTGACCAACCTGGTGTTTGCCGAGGCGCTGTCGCAGTCCACCTTTGGCGGCTTTATCGTCACGGTGTTGGTGCATACCGACATGGCCAGCCCACATCTATTTCACGCTGGGAACGCAGCGCAAAAAGCGCGCTATATGCCTGGAGTCATTTCTGGCGAGACCATTACCGCCGTCGGTATCAGTGAGCCTGGTGCCGGGTCAGACGTGGCAGGCATACGCACCACAGCTAAATTGGAAAATGGAGGCGATGGTGAGGAATGGGTCATCAACGGCACCAAGATGTTCATCACCAACGGTGTACATGCCAGTCTGTACTTTGTGGCGGCGAAGACCGGACCTGGCAAACGCGACATGTCGATGTTCATCGTCGAAAAAGGCACGCCCGGCTTCACTGTCGGCCGCGCACTGAAAAAAACCGGCTGGCTGTCGTCCGACACAGCCGAGTTGATTTTTGACAACGTGCGCATACCGGCCGACAACCTGTTGGGAGAAGAAAACAAGGGCTTTTATTCAGTCATGAAAAACTTCCAGACCGAGCGCATTGCACTCGCCGCGATGGCAGTGGGCCACTGCACCCGCGCACTGGAAATGACACTCGACTACGTGCGCCAGCGGCAGGCCTTTGGCGCAACCTTGTGGGACAAGCAGACCATTCGCCACCGCATCGCCATGCTGGATGCCAAGACCAGAGCCGCGCGCCAGTTCATGTACCACTGCGCCTGGGCCGTCACGCAAAACCGCGACATCGTGCAAGAGGTGTCTATGCTCAAGGCGCTGACGGGCGAGCTGGTCAATGAGGTGCTGCTGACCTGCCAGCAGTTTCACGGCGGTATGGGCTTTATGCGCGAGACAGCGATTGAACGGCTGTGGCGCGATGCGCGCGTGCTGGCTATAGGCGGCGGCGCTACAGAGGTGATGCTGGAAGAAGTGGCAAAGAGGTACTGAGATGACGTATTTGAATATCCACGTAGCGGGCGCTGTCGCCACCGTCACCCTAAACCGCCCAGATGTGCGCAATGCCTTTAACGACGAGGTCATTCTTGAAGTCACGGCGGCATTCAAGGACTTGGGCGCGCGGGCAGACGTCCGCTGCATCGTGCTGGCCGCCAACGGCACGGCCTTTTGCGCAGGCGCAGACCTGAACTGGATGCGCAGCATGGCCGACTACACGCGAGAGCAGAACCTGGAAGACGCTGGCCGCCTGGCGACCATGATGCGCACGGTTTATGAATGTCCCAAGCCAACGATTGCACGCATTCAGGGCGACGTGTATGCAGGCGGCACCGGGTTGGTGGCGGTCTGCGACATCGCTGTTTCGGTTGACTCCGCGCACTATTGCCTGAGCGAAGTCAAGCTGGGTTTGCTGCCCTCAACCATCAGCCCGTATGTGATCCGCGCCATGGGTGCGCGTGCGGCGCATCGTTATTTTTTGACAGCAGAGCGCTTCAGTGCGGCAGAGGCCTTGCGTATTGGTTTTGTGCATGAGGTGGTCACTTCCGATGCGCTTGATGCCAAGGTAGCAGAGCTTGCACAGACACTAGTCAAAGCTGGCCCGGCTGCAGTGAAGGCCTGCAAAAAGCTGGTGCAGGACGTGGCGGGCCATGACATCACGCCGGAACTGGTGGCGATGACGGTCGCAAGTATTGCCGGTGTGCGGGTGAGCCCCGAGGGGCGCGAGGGTCTGGAGTCATTCCTCAACAAGCGCAAACCGAACTGGTCGATCTGATGCAGTCGCCCGAACCGTTCTTCACCCTGAGTTCGTCTTTTTCAAAGACCGCCCCGCATGTTTAAAAAAATTCTTATTGCTAATCGTGGCGAGATAGCGTGCCGCGTTGCTGTGACTGCAAAACGCATGGCCATCAAGACCGTCGCAGTTTACTCCGATGCCGATGCCAACGCCAAGCATGTAGGCGTTTGTGATGAGGCTATCCACATTGGCGGTAGTGCCCCCAAAGACAGCTACCTGCGTTGGGAGCGCATCATTGAAGCGGCCAAAGCCACGGGCGCGGAAGCGATTCACCCCGGCTACGGTTTTTTAAGCGAGAACGAAGAGTTTGCGCGGGCCTGTGCCGATGCGGGCCTGGTGTTCATTGGCCCGCCACCATCAGCCATCAAGGCCATGGGCCTGAAAGCCGAGTCCAAACAGCTGATGGAAAAAGCCGGTGTGCCGCTGGTGCCCGGTTACCACGGCAGCGACCAGAACCCGGAGCTGCTGAAAAAAGAGGCTGACCGTATTGGCTACCCCGTGCTAATCAAGGCCAGCGCGGGCGGCGGCGGCAAGGGCATGCGCGCGGTTGAAAAATCCGAAGACTTTGCGGCCGCGCTGGAGTCGTGCAAGCGGGAAGCTATCAGTAGCTTTGGCGACGATGCCATGCTGGTTGAAAAATACGCGCAGCGTCCGCGCCATATCGAGATACAGGTGTTTGGCGACACGCACGGCAATTACGTGTATTTGTTTGAGCGTGACTGCTCGGTGCAGCGTCGCCACCAGAAGGTGCTGGAAGAAGCACCTGCACCCGGCATGACGGAAGCCATGCGCAAGGAAATGGGCGAGGCTGCGGTGGCTGCTGCACGCGCCGTGAAGTACGTGGGCGCAGGAACAGTTGAATTCATCGTTGAACAGCGGCCTGATGGCACGATGAAGTTTTACTTTATGGAGATGAATACAAGATTGCAGGTGGAGCATCCGGTGACGGAGGCGATTACGGGTCTTGACCTGGTCGAATGGCAATTGCTGGTAGCCGCAGGCGGTAAGCTACCGCTGGCACAAAGCCAGCTTGCTATCAACGGCCACGCGATTGAGGCGCGTATCTGCGCCGAAACGCCAGACAAAAATTTCTTGCCCGCAACCGGAACGCTACACGTATACGACAAACCCGCCTGCACCAGTTTTGAGAGTGGCGATGTGCGTGTCGATGATGGCGTGCGGCAGGGCGATGCTATTTCGCCGTTTTACGATTCCATGGTGGCCAAGCTCATCGTGCACGGCAAAACGCGTGAAGAAGCGCTGGCCCGGTTGGACGAAGCGCTGGCGCAAACCCGCATCGTCGGCCTGAGTACCAATGTGCAGTTCTTGCGTTACGTGGTGCGCAGCCCGTCGTTTGCCAATGCCAACTTGGACACGGCCCTGATCCCGCGCGAAAGCGCCGTGCTGTTCAACCAGGAGCCGGTGGGTCTGGCGATGGCGGCAGCTGCAGCGGTGGCGCAAACCCTGCTGAGTGAGAAAGCATTGGAAGGCGTTGACCCCTTTAGCCGCCGCGATGGCTGGCGCTCGCACGGTGTGAACGTCCGCCGCTTTGAGTTCGAATTTCACGGCGAGCCCGCCAAGGCCGAGCTGACCTATCTGCATGACGGCGCTCTGAGTTTGAGCGTGGGCGACGCATCTGGCCTGCTGGTGTTCGTCAAAACCGCGCAGGGCACCGATGTGCAGTTTGCCGGCCAGCGCAGCAACGCAATGGTGTACCGTCAGGGCGAAGTGGCGCATGTGTTTGCGGCGGCGGGTGCAACGCAGATCACAGTGGTTGACATGCTGGCACATGCCGGCCAAGGCCCGACCGAAGGCGGCCGCTTGAGCGCACCCATGCCGGGCAAGATGGTGTCGTTTGGTGTGAAGGCCGGCGACAAGGTTGTTAAGGGCCAGCCGCTGGCAGTGATGGAAGCCATGAAGATGGAGCACACGATTGCAGCGCCCGCCGATGGCGTGGTTGAAGAGCTGCTGTATGCGCCCGGCGACCAGGTGGCCGAGGGTGCGGAACTGCTCAAGATAGCTCTACAGGAAGCATCATGAAGTACCCATCCAAAGTAAAAATCGTCGATGTCGGCCCACGCGACGGTCTTCAAAACGAAAAAGCGCCGGTACCGGCGGTAGTAAAAATCGAGCTGGTGCATCGTCTGCAGGACGCAGGCTTGCTTGAGATTGAAGTCACCAGTTTTGTGTCGCCAAAATGGGTGCCGCAAATGGCCGATGCACTGGAGGTGATGGCGGGCATCAGGCGCAAACCGGGTGTTCGCTATTCGGTGCTGACACCAAACATGAAGGGCTTTGAAGCGGCGGTAGCGTCGCGGCCAGACGAGATTGTGGTGTTCGCTGCTGCCAGCGAAGCCTTTAGCCAGCGCAATATCAATTGCTCGATTGAAGAAAGTATCGAGCGTTTTAGGCCGGTGGTCGAGGCGGCTAAGGCGAAAAATATTTATGTGCGCGGAGCTATTTCGTGCACGGTTGGCTGCCCTTTTGAGGGCGAGATCGCGCCAGCGCGGGTAGAAATGGTGGCGCGGTTGATGAAAGGTATTGGTGTGCAGCACATGGGTGTTGCTGACACGATTGGTGTGGGCACGCCCCTTAAAGTGCAGCGTGCGTTAGAGGCAACGCTTAAGCACTACGACATCAACGATATATCAGGCCATTTTCACGACACCTATGGCCAAGCGCTGGGCAACACGCTGGCCTGTTTGCAAATGGGGGTGTGGCAATACGACACCTCCTCTGCCGGCCTGGGCGGCTGCCCGTTTGCCAAGGGCGCAACCGGCAATGTGGCGACGGAAGACGTGGTCTACATGCTGCACGGCATGGGCATTGACACCGGGATTGATCTCGATAAGCTGATCGATGCGGGCAAGTTCATCAGCGACTTTCTGGACCGCAAGCCGAACTCGCGTGCTGCAACGGCTTTGTTGAATAAGAGGATGAACTGATGCAGGATTCGGAACTGCTTGCCTCATCTGAAGGTGTTCTGCGCGTTGACGAAGTTGGCGAAGTTAACGAAGAAAAGTTCGCCCTTCAGCGTGCCATCGCCCTTGTGAAAATTCGCGCTCCCGGTATCACCGCGCAGACCGATATCCAGTCCCCCTGCATTTCGGTTTGCCGCATGAGCGACAGCACCGGCTTGTGCATGGGCTGCTTCCGTACGGGCGATGAAATTGCCAGCTGGAGCAGTGCAGGTGATGGCGGCAAGCGCGGTATCTGGAAGCTGATCGAACAGCGCATGGCAGCATTGCAGGCCGGCCCATGAAACACATCACCTTCTACCTCGACTTCATCTCGCCCTATGCCTACTTGGCGTTTGAGCACCTGCCCGAGGCCTTGCAGGGTTTGAGCTACAGCGTCAGCTACAGACCCGTGCTGTTGGCCGGCATGCTCAAGCACCATGGGCAACTTGGCCCTGCCGAGATCGCGCCCAAACGTGACTGGACTTACCGCCAGGTGCTGTGGCTGGCCCATAGCAAAGGCATCGCGCTGCAAATGCCAGCCGCCCATCCATTTAATCCACTGGCCTTGCTGCGCCTGGCCACAGCGTGTTCAACGTCGCTTGAGACTGGCACACCCAACCGCTATGTTTGTGAAACCATTTTTCGCCACGTCTGGCAAGGTGGGGCAGATGCGGTTGACGCACAGCGGCTTGAAACACTTGCGCAGCAGCTTGCCCAGCAAAATCATGTGCCAGCTGATGAAGCGAAAGCCCTGCTCAAGAACAACACCGATGAAGCGATTTCAAAAGGTGTTTTTGGTGTTTCAGCGTTTGAAGTTGACGGCAAAATTTTCTGGGGTCTTGATGCCTTGCCCATGCTGCGCTCTTTTCTGCTCGGTGAGGCCTGGTTTGCTGGCGAAGACTGGGAAAATGTCAGCAAAGTTTCTATTGGCATTGCCCGTAAGACTTAAGCGTTTTCCGGCGTGGTGCAGAGCCGTTACCATAGCGAGCTATATCACCCCCCGCTTAACTACACAAGAACTCTCATGAAAACTGCCCACGATCTCGTCGCCGCTGCAAAAGCCCGTATTCTGGAAGTCACCGTGGATGACGCCGAGCAGGCCATCCGCGAAGCCGATGTGCTGTTGGACGTTCGCGAGGCCGAGGAATACGCCGCCGGTCATCTGCCCGGCGCCATTCATGCCTCACGCGGCATGCTGGAGTTCAAGCTCAGCAGCAACCCGGCACTCAGCGCGCGCGACCTGAAAATTGTGCTGTACTGCAAGACCAGCGGTCGCGCAGCGCTGGCGGCCTGCGCCCTGCATGACATGGGCTACCTGAGCGTCAAATCGATCAGTGGTGGCTTCGATGCCTGGGTCAACACGGGAAAACCAGTCGTCAAACCCAGTCTGCCAACCTTCGAATAACAGCGTTGACTGTTTGGCTAAAACAAAGTGGGGCTTCAGCGCCGCCACTGCGACGCGGCCGTCCTGGCAAAAGAATAAAAGGGGTCAAGTCTCAATACTGTTCGTTTAAGCCCGTTCGCCCTGAGCTTGTCGAAGGGTTGCCAGCGAAGGCCCAAAAAACGCTTGCCTTTCGGATAGTGCCTAGAATCTTTGGGCATCACCAGAAAGACACCGCGTATGAGCCAGAGTGAAGAACAGCGTCAGGGAACCATCCGCATTCGCGGCGCGCGCCAGCACAACCTTAAAAACCTTGACCTCGACATTCGCACCAACGAAATGACGGTGGTGACCGGCCCCAGCGGTTCGGGCAAG
>Ga0209284_10006589_pt1 | contig 11050 bp, 10 predicted proteins | sample FRY03_FD_187211 | JGI IMG/M metagenome (GOLD analysis project Ga0209284, IMG submission 187211) | Freshwater microbial communities from Lake Fryxell liftoff mats and glacier meltwater in Antarctica - FRY-03 (SPAdes) (version 2) | ecosystem: Environmental > Aquatic > Freshwater > Ice > Glacier... | reverse complement strand
GCGTTCGGGTTCACGTCGTTCCGGAACTACCGGATCCGCTCCCTGCTCTACGCCGGCAAGCCCGACTGGGACCTACTCACCGCAATCACTCCCCACTGAGATCCGAAGAGCCGGGTTAGGAGGGCCAGTTCCAGTGGTCAGTGCACGATCGCTGCAGCGTAGAGGCTTGCGGGTGAGTCGAGCTGGAGTCCTCGTCGGCGTTGACCGTTGATGACATCGGCTGCGTGTTGAGCATCCGCGGGCGTGACGATCGAGAGGTCGGTGCCGCGCGGGAACCAGAAGCGCCACTGGCGGTTGAGGTTCTCGATCTGGCCGCGTTGCCACGGCGAGTGCGGGTCACAGAACCAGCAGTCGATCCCGTAGTGCTTCGCGATGGTCGGCCAGTTCGCCCACTCCGATCCTTGGTCGAACGTGATCGACGCGAGTAACCCGTCGGGGATCTGGTCGAGGCCTTCAACGAGCCCGGCGAGCATCGCGTCCGCGTTGTAGCCGTCGGGCATCGTGACCGGGATCGAGAACCGGGTGACGCGTTCGGTGAGCCACAACATCGAGGACCGGTTGTGCGCACCGATGATCTGATCGGCTTCCCAGTGACCGACCTCGTCGCGGTCGTTGACCGCTGCGGGGCGCAACGCGATGTTCGCCAACCCCGGGCGGATGTTGGCGCGCCGGGCCTGGCGGCTCCGCCGCCTCGGGCGTCGCATACGCAGACAGTCCGACGCCTTCACGTCGAGGGTTCCGGTGTACACCGCGGTGTAGATCGTTTCGACGCACACGAGCCCGTCGGCGTTCTCGGCGTCGAGGTCGGCCCAGATCGCGAACGGGGAACGACCATCGCGCAGCTCGGCGGTGACCCGGTCACGCAATGGCCCCGCCCGCGCCAACAGACGCTGTCTGGGACGGGCCCTGGCGGTGACCGCGGCACGCTCGGCGAGCGCCGGGCGGTAGCCGCTCCGGCCGCCGTTCGCGACAACGTCTCGGGCGATCGTGGTCGGGTGACGTTCGACGCGACGGGCGATGTGCACCCACGACACCGTCGGGTTCAACGTCAACGCGTGAGCGATCTCTTCGCGTTCGGGCAGCGACAACGGCGCGCCTGGCATCCTGGGTTCTCCAACGGTCGGTGGTGGTCAACAGCACCGGCAATCATGCCGGGACCGTGCACCGACCGTTGGAACTCACCGACGTCATCTGCGCCGAGCACCCGGACATCGCCGAGACCGACGAGGACTTCACAGACGCGCGTAGGGTCAACAATCACAGGGGTCCTCGGCTCTGTAGGCGTAGAGAACCGTCAGACTCGCAGGGCCCCTGTACCGCGCCCGGGACCCTCAGCCCCCGACCACTTCCCCCTCAGATCCGAAGAGCCCGTTATCTCAGATCAGTCGAAACGGGGGTGAGAAATAATAGGCACTGGACGCGGTTGAAATCACCAACTTGAGCGACGATGTGGACGTTATTCCCTTGGCCAACATTGCCGGGAATGTTGGGAGGGGTGAACTTGAATGCAGGTCCGCCGTTCGAGGACGTCTCACTGTAATCTCCCGAGTACACCAACATGTCGGGCTGCATCTCAGGGGCGTAATTGGCGATGTTCCCATCGAACTCGATCGTTCGGCCCGCATATGTGGCGGCGAAACTCTCGACCGTGTCGTTGCAGTAGTCCGGTTCGGTGAGAAGTGCTGCGAGATCAGGACTGTTGTCGACAGTCAGGATCTCCGCTACTTCTGTCGTCGGCGGTTCAGTCGGCGCAAGTGCGGTCGTCGGCGGTTCAGTCCGCGCGGGTGCAGTCGTCGTTGACGCCGTGGTCGGTTCGGCAGCGTCGTCGCCGCAGGACCTGTCGACTGTCAGCCGGGGGGCGTCTGTTACCTCTCGTCCTGCTGCTGGCAACTGCTCACAGACCTTCCAATTCGACTCGTCGACGACGCCGAACGTTCCACCCCCAAGTACCTCTACCTCGCCCTCGAAGCCCGCTCGCTTAACGTCGCTCAGCGCAACATCGAGCTGCTGATCGACGACGTCGGGCATGACCGTTGCCGGGGCTGCATCCTCTCCGCAACCAGCCAAAACAAGGACGAGCGCGAACCCAGCCGCCAAGCGAAGTGCCTTCATTTTCCCCCTCCGAGTGAAACTCAAGAACGGGTGAGGGTAGCGATCAGCCGCGCGGGCAAGCGAATCGTCATTTGAGCGTTGACGAGACCGCAGCCGCGAGACGGTGAGTTCCAACGGTCGGTGGTGGTCAACAGCACCGGCAATCATGCCGGGACCGTGCACCGACCGTTGGAACTCACCGATCCCTAAAGAAGTACTGCTAGAAGTCGAAGTGCTCGCCGTGCCAGCGCCCGAGGAATTAGTGCTAGCTGTGAGCGCTGCGATGGCAAAGAAGGGTGTAGCCAGAATGAGCGATGCCACAGAAGAAATTGCAGGAAGCACGGCTAACTCTTTATCTTCTCGCAATACCTGCCATGAAGCTTTTGTGAGTGACCAAGACCGAGCAAAAGTTCCCATAGCGGCAACGCTAACAGCGGGGCGATCAGATATTGCGTAACAAACCCAAGTAAACTGCGGTCACTATGAGCCTCGATACCCCTCGCACGAGCCCGATTGCTGATGATGACGCTTCAATTACAGATCTCAGCACCACAGAAACTGTCAGCACCACAAAAACCCTCAGCGCCACAGACGTGGTGATGCGTGTGAGCGATGATGCCCTAGCTACCGTTCGAGAGATCCGCTCGGCCGAGGACGACCCTGCCGCGCTTGCATTGAGGGTCGCAATAACGGGAACCAAAGGTGTGGAGTACACCTATGACCTCTCTTTTGAAGAGATCGACTCATTAGATGAAGAGCACGTTCGCTACACCGTTGAAGATCTGACGGTGGTTATTCCACACGACTCGGTTGAGCGACTGCGAGGTGCCGAGCTTGATTTACCGAAGTCTGCCGGCCAGGGCGGCCTAGTTATTCGGAATCCCAATCGTGCCGATCCGCTGGCTAACATCAACATTGAGTTGTCTGGTGATGTTGCAGAGAAGGTGAAGCAACTTTTAGAGGCCAGTATCAACCCAATGCTGGCGACCCACGGCGGGTTTGCAACCTTGGTGGGAGTGGATGAGATAAACAACGTTTATGTCACCATGGGCGGAGGGTGTCAGGGGTGCTCAGCTAGCGCTGCGACCCTTACTGAGGGTATTCAGCAAAGCATCAAAGAGAACATCCCGGAAGTACTCGAAGTGATCGATGCAACTGATCACGCCTCTGGTGAGAACCCGTTTTACAGCTAAGCTGGCGAGCTAATTCAGCGGCTTAAGACTCAGCTGAACGTGATTGGCCTGTCGCAGAGCGACTCCAAGCAATCACTTCGTCAACAATGCCATCTGCATCCAAGCCCAGCTTGGCCAAAATGCTGTCTGGCTTGCCGTGCGGAAGGTGCACGGTTGGCACCCCCAACACCCTGACTGAGGGTCCGTCTGTGGGTGCAAGCTGTGATAGTGAGTCGGCCACCGATGCGCCGATTCCTCCGTCTCGCAGACCATCTTCAATGGTGATCACAATACGGTGACCAGCAGCATCTTCGAGCATATCTGGGTCAAGAGGCTTCACTACTCGGGGGTCCCAAACAGTGGCGCTAATACCATGATCTTCAAGGCGTCCAGCTGCTTCTTCTGCGGCGGCCAGCATTTTGCCGACGCCAATCAAGCACACATCTTGGCCGGCACGAACCTTACGAGCGCTCAGCCCGGAACCAGTTGTGGTCTGGCCAGCTGGCGGCATGGTCTTTGAGAACCGAATGGCTGAAGGCCCATCGGTGCAGAGTTCGAGAGCATCGTGAAGCATCTGGGCAACCTCGGCATAATTCGAGGGAGCAAAGATTGTGCAGTCGGGCACCTTTGACAACAAGACCATGTCGAGGACCCCATGATGCGAGGGGCCATCGTCGCCGGTGATGCCAGCACGATCAAGTACAAACACCACAGGCTGATTGTGCATACCAACATCAAGGTTGACCTGGTCAATTGCCCTGGTCAGGAATGTGGCGTACAGAGCAACCACCGGCCGCAAACCGCCCATGGCCATTCCTGCAGCAGAGGTCACTGCATGCTGTTCGGCAATGCCAACATCAAACAGCCGATCAGGGTAGGCCTGCCCAAAGGGAAGTAAGCCAGTTGAATCAGGCATTGCGGCAGTAATCGCCACAAGTTCTGGCCGATTTGCACCTTCTTTGAGAATTGCCTCTGAAAATGCGCTTGTGTATGAGCCATCTTTGAGCTCGGACAGGTCGTGCATGTTTTTGATTGGATCGTTCTCTGCCGGGGCGTATCCCCGACCCTTTTGGGTAAGGCAGTGCACCACGACTGGGCCGTCCATCTTGGACGCGTTTCTTAGCGCCTCTTCAAGGGTCGCAATATCGTGGCCGTCATAGGGGCCGAGGTAAGTCACTCCGAGTTGTTCAAAGAACGCTGGGGGCTCAAACATTTCACGAATCGCCGCTTTGGCACCGTCTACGCCTCGTTCAAGGTAGGCACCTAGTGGCAAATCTGCGATAAGTCGCTCTACGCGTGCGCTCTGGCGGCGGTAGGTGGTAGACGAACGGAGCTTGGCCAAACTCTCGCTCAGGCTAGATGCCGTGGGTGCATAGGAACGGCCGTTGTCATTCAGGATAATGATTGCTTTTCGGCCAGAGTGGCCAAGATTATTGAGCCCTTCATAAGCCATGCCGCCAGTGAGAGCGCCGTCGCCAAGAACCCCCACGACTTGGCGATCATGTTCGCCTTGCAGATGTAGCGCAGTCGATAGGCCGTGTGCGTACGAGACCACGGTTGATGCATGGCTGTTTTCAATCCAGTCATGATCGGATTCTGATCGGCTGGGGTAACCAGAAAGACCGCCCTCTTGGCGCAATGTGTTAAAGCCTTCGCTTCGCCCCGTCAGCAGCTTGTGCACGTAGGCCTGATGACCGGTGTCCCACAAGATGATGTCATGTGGGGAGTGAAAGACCCGATGCAGAGCCAAAGTGATTTCTACGGCCCCAAGGTTTGAGCCAAGATGCCCGCCGTGGGTATTGACACGATCAACGATGAACTCGCGAATCTCGGCAGCGAGCAACTCAAGTTGTTGCCCGTCGAGTACACGGAGATCCGCCGGTCCATGAATCGAATCCAGCAAGTGAGAAGAAGTATTTTCCATCAGCACTGCACAAGTTACAGCCCATAAGGCTGTGCGTCATGTCTCCTCGGCGAGTTCGGACTGTTCGTGCCGCCTGCGGCCAAATGCAAAGCTTGGTGCTCCGGCCAAACTCGCCGCAACGAAGATCAGATAGACCAAAAGCCCCAAAGCAATTGCGTTGGCATCAGGAACGCCGAGGGCGCCAAAGAACAGCACAAATGCTGCCTCGCGCACGCCAAGGCCGCCTAAGGCGAAGGGCAGGTTTTGTGCAATCGCAGTGGGCGGAAAAAACGCCAGCGTGGCCAGCAAGGTCACTTGGTCAATATTCAGCGCCTGTCCTGCGGCATAGACCGAGACGCATTGCAGGAACTGAAAACCCAGACCAGCAGCGAGCACCTCAAAAATCCTGCCCCGACGGTCTTTGAATGCAATCACGCCCAAGTGGACTGCCGCCAGGTAGCGCCGCCACCCGCTCTGCCCGATTAGGCGACCGGCACCTTTCTTATGGCCCGCTGCCCACAGGATTGCAATCAACGCAGTCACGGTGCCGATATTGATGGTAACTGCCAAAAAAGAAGCAGTACCTAGGTGAAGGAACTCGGGGTGAATCAGCATTGCCGCTGTAGAGAGAAATGGCAGCACTAACCAACCGGTGAGCCGCTCAAGGGCAGTCGCTGCAAACGCGTCTGCGTAGTCGCCGGTGTCTTCCCCCTGCCGCCTCACTCGAACAACATCTCCGCCAAAGGATGTTGGCAGCGCATTCGAGACGAACTCCCCCGCAAGCAAGTGAGAGAACATGCGACTGAACGGCAGACCAATCCCTAGTGTGTTCGACACTGTGGACCAGCGCACAGTCTGCAGCCCGTAGGCAAAGATGTGCACCAGAACGGCCACCAGAACCCATAGCACTGCAGCACTAGTCATTTCGGGAATGACGTCACCCAGAGACACATCTGGAAGTTGCCAGAATAAAATGCTGAGGAATATCAAACTAATAAATAGACGTAGAACGACATTGCGCCAATTGTTCTCAGGTAACTGCGCCTCTAAACGCGTGCCGCCTATTTGCAGTAGTGCCTCTTTGCGCTCCTCCTCGTCCATACGTATCAGGACTCTACCGGCGCAGCAGGGTCCTTAACCGTTAGCGAGTTTTTTCTAAGAAGCGTTCGATGTTGACCAGAACCCGTGTGACTTTTCCGGCTGCAATTAGTCCGCGCTCGTCGCGGGCCGAAACGTGAAATATCAATCGACGCCCCTCAACCTTTTCAAGATGAGCCTCTGCAGTGACGATGCCGCCGACAGCGGTCGGGGAGATGTGTTCTATCTGCACCCGAACTCCCACTGTTGAACAGCCAGGTTCGAGTTCGCCCTGCACCGCAACAACAGCTGCCTCCTCAAGCAGTGCAATGACGCGCGGCGTGGCAAGAACAGGCACATCTCCCGAGCGAAACGCGATTGCAGTATCGCTATCAGAAACAGTGAGTTCGACGGTGGCCGACAGGCCGGGGCGTATAGGCACAACCGATACAGTAAACACTTAGTTGCGCCAAGGCACATCCATCTTCGTTGTGTATTGCGCTACCGAGCCTTTTTAGGAGGAGTCATTATGATTGAAGAGCCCATCATTCAGCGAGTCTTAGCGGCCGCTTCATCTCGCGGAGCTGACTTTGCAGAGATTTTTGTTGAAGAGAAACGCTCTTCCTCTGCGCTGTTAGACGATGGCCGGATTGAGGAGCTCACCTCGGGCAGAGACCGTGGAGCTGGTATTCGCGTGGTTGTGGGTGAGTCCACTGGGTTTGCTCACACCTCTGACTTGTCCGAGTCCGGGCTAATAGCGGCTGCCGAAACTGCTGCTGCTGCGGCTCGTGGGTCTGGTCAAGGAACCACCATTGTTGACCTTGACCGGGTGCACGCGAAGTCTCCTAACTCGGTTCGCATCATGCCTGGAGATGTTCCGAAAGCTAAAAAAGTCGAGCTGCTTCTGACTGCAAATGAGATGGCCCGAGCAGAAGGGGCTGCAATTACTCAGGTCTCGGCGCGCTATGCCGATTCACACCGGCGGATTTTGGTGGCAAATACCGACGGTATTCTTGGCACGGACGATCAGGTAAAGACTCTGTTCTCTATTTCGGCCGTGGCCTCTGGTGATAGCGGTATGCAAACCGGTCGCGAGTCGATTGGACGCACTGTTGGGTTTGAGCTGTTTGATTCCTACGAGGTTGCTGACCTGGCGCGAACGGCTGCACAACGTGCCATCACCAAGTTGGCTGCCAGACCGGCGCCATCAGGAGAGATGACTGTAGTTATCGGCCCGGGTGGCGGCGGAGTTATGTTTCATGAGGCTTGCGGTCACGGTCTAGAAGCCGACTTAGTCGGCAAGGGCGCTTCGGTGTTTGCTGGCCGAGTTGGTGAACAGGTGGCCTCTAGTTTGGTGACACTTGTAGATGACGGCACCATGGGCGGAGAATGGGGATGTTTTGCCATTGATGATGAGGGGCGCCCCGCTCAGCGAAATATTCTGATTCAAGACGGCATTCTGGTTGATTACATGTGGGACGGCCTGCGTGCTCGAGCCGAGGGACGCTCCTCTTCTGGCAACGGCCGGCGCCAGAGTTATCAGCACCTTCCTATGGTTCGCATGACCAACACATATCTACTCGGAGGCGCCTCTACGCCCGATGAGATTCTTGCCGATACTGAATCAGGCGTGTACATCGCCCATCTTGGAGGTGGGCAGGTCAATACTGCGACTGGCGATTTTGTTTTTGGAATGACCGAGGCATATCTGATTGAGGGTGGCCGGATTACCGAGCCGCTTCGTGAAGGCAACCTGATTGGCAACGGTCCAGGTGTGTTGACTTCGATTGATGCGGTGGGCAATGACTTCGCTATGGGAGGGCCAGGAACATGCGGTAAAGATGGTCAAGGCGTGCCAGTTGGCGACGGCGTTCCAACGCTTCGCGTTGTAAGTGGTTTGACCATTGGCGGCACCGCAGCGTGAACCCAGAGGAATTGCAACAAGTTGCTGATCGCATTGTTGCCATGGCCCAGCCCGGCGAGCAGGTCGAGGCAGTGGTCGCATGGAGTAGGGACACTGAGGTCCGAGCATTCGAGGGACAAGTTGAGCATTTCGTCTCGGCAGACTCCGCCGGGGTAGGAATCCGCATCATTAACCAGGGCAAGCAAGGCTTGTCTTGGGCTGGGGTGCTTGATGACGCTGCGCTGAACGAGTGCCTGGCAGAGGCCCGAGACAATGCCAGCTTTGGTTCGGTCGATCCCCACGCGGGCTTGGCAGAACCCGACGGTGTAGTCCCAGACGAATTAGTGCTGTACGACGAGCGCTTGCTGCAGGCAGACACTGAAGAGAAGATTCGCCTGGCTATAGAACTCGAGGCCGAGGTTCGTAAAGGAGACCCAAGAATCTTTGGCATTGAGTCAGCTGACTATGCCGATTCGGTGGTGAGTACCGCCATTGCATCCACTACAGGTATCAGACGGGCAAGCGCAGAGACCTCGGTATACCTCGGGGTCTATGCCTTAGCCGGAGACGATGACGAGACAACCACCGGGTTTGGCTTTTCGGTGGGCCGCTCCCTGCAAGAGCTAGATCTAGAGGCCGCAGCAGATGAGGCAGTACAACGCTGCGTTCGGCTACTCGGTGCGAGTAAGGCCCCGAGCGAACGGCTGACTGTGGTGCTTCACCCCTACGTAACTTCTCAATTCTTGAGTCTGATTGCAGAGATGCTTTCGGGAGAGTCGGTAATTCGCGGTCGCTCACCCTTTGCCGGCCGAGTTGGTGAAGCCATTGCCGCGCCAGAGTTCACTATGTTTGACGATGCAACTGATCGGCTCAGCCCAACTGCATCAGACACCGACGGAGAAGGTTTGGCTTGTCGTGCAGTGCCGCTTATTGAGTCAGGAGTGCTTACCGGCTACTTACATAACGCGTATACCGCTCGGGTTTCCGGTACCTCATCTACTGGCTCTGCACAGCGCAGCAGCCATCGCTCCGCACCGGGAGTTGGACCACATGTCATCAAGCTGCGTCCCGGTCAAAGCTCTGCAGAAGAAATTATCTCGCAGGTCGGTGACGGATTTTTGGTCTATGACATTGCGGGCCTGCACTCTGGAGTTAACCCAGTCTCTGGCGACTTGTCGGTAGGAGCCGATGGGATTCGAATCCGTGGCGGGGAACTTGCCGAGGGGATTCGCGAAGTCACGATTGGCTCCACTCTTCAACGCATGTTGAACGATGTCGTAGCTGTTGGTTCAGACCTGACTTACTTCCCGTGGGAGTCAACTGGGGTGACGTTGGCCATTGCTGATGTCACGATGTCGGGCCAATGACCTCAACCGCAAAACATTTAGAGCCCGGCAACTCAAGCGATCTTGTTGCGTTGGCGCAATCGATACTCAATCAGGCAACTAGCGAGGACCAGATAGAGGTGCTGCTTAGTCGAGCAAGCAGCACCACGGTGAAGGTCTACGCGGGCCACGTGGAGTCGTTGACATCGGCAGATTCTTCGGGTGCTGGAATCAGAGTAATTCGCGACGGCAGGTTGGGGTTTGCCCATTGTGGCAGTTTGGACCCCGCAGTGTTGTCCGAGACCCTGCGTGAAGCCAGAGATAATCTTGAGTTTGGTGAACCCGATGAGTTCAACGGGCTTGCAGTGCCAGATGGCGTAGCTGTGGTTCCCCAGAACAGCTGGTCGCAGGCCGTGGTCGAGTTCCCTGTGGAGAAAAAAATTGCGATGGCGCTAGAGCTTGAGCGGCGAGTGCTTGAAGCAGATGATCGGATTACTGGTATTCGGTCCACTGCTTACGGCGATGCGTGGGGCGAGTCAGTGATTTTGTCTACGGCCGGTATTCGTGCAGTCGATAGCGGCGGTTCTTGCTCAATCTCTACCCAACCGCTGTCTAAGGTGGGCGAAGAAACCCAGACTGGATTCGGCTATGACTCGGGTAGGGTTCCAGAACTTTTAGATCTTGATCATGCAACTGCCGAGGCTGTGGATCGAGCCACTCGACTACTTGGAGCTACCAAGCCACCTTCGGCTCGCATGACCATTTTGTTGGAACCTCGCCTTGCCATCTCTTTGATGGGCATTGTCTCATCAATGTTGTCCGGTGAGTCGGTACTAAAAGGTCGCTCTCCGTTCGGTGACCGTATACATGACCAGATTGCATCGCCAGGGCTGTCCTTAATGGATGACCCAACGCGATCAGAGTCGATTGGTGCTGAAGAAGTCGACGGTGAAGGGCTTGCCTGCCGCTCCAATTTGCTGATCACTGATGGGGTATTGCAGGGATTTTTACAGGACTCATACTCCGGCCGGCGAAGCGGGTTAGCCTCGACCGGCTCAGCCGTTCGGGGAACTCGAAGCTTGCCTGGTGTTGGTGCGCAGCTGTTGGTTATGCAGCCAGGTACCCGCAGCTTTGAAGAGCTGGTGGCAAGTATCGACTTGGGCCTGTACGTAAATAGTTTTTCTGGGATGCACTCGGGTGTGAACTCAATCTCTGGAGACTTCTCGGTAGGCGCCGATGGCCTGATGATTCGTAACGGTTCACTTGCCGAGCCTGTACGCGAACTCACCTTGGCCTCAACGCTTCAGCGCCTACTGCTAGATATTTCGGAAGTGGGCGGAGACTTTGAGTGGCTTCGTTCGGGTGATGGAGCCTGCTCCTTAGTTATTCAAGATGTTTCGCTCTCTGGTTCCTAACCAGCCCGCCTCCTAACAACCTAAAATTCAGACCTGCACCACTACGGCACTATGACCACTACGGCACTATGACCACACTGATTGGCGCTGTGGCAGCTGCTTTCACAAGCGCGTCAACTTGCTTTGTCTGCACCGCCAAGGTCGCTTGACCCTGACCTACCCGA
>Ga0209284_10006581_pt1 | contig 11069 bp, 9 predicted proteins | sample FRY03_FD_187211 | JGI IMG/M metagenome (GOLD analysis project Ga0209284, IMG submission 187211) | Freshwater microbial communities from Lake Fryxell liftoff mats and glacier meltwater in Antarctica - FRY-03 (SPAdes) (version 2) | ecosystem: Environmental > Aquatic > Freshwater > Ice > Glacier... | reverse complement strand
GAGAATAGACTGAAAAAGGAGAAGAACTTCCGTCTATTTCGTGTTTTCAGTGGTAGTATCCGAACGTCGGCTGAGTAGTTACAATATGTGATAAAATTGTACTATCCAATTTTCTGTAGTGGATTATGCAAGCAGGGGGTTAAGGCGTGTTGGGTGCATTTGAACTTCCACACTACATTTTAGAACACTATTCCAATCACAAAATAACTCCGCTCAAACTGCAAAATTCGTGAATGTTGTGCCACTTCTGAGCTGATTTCGAGCCAGGTATAGGATTTTTTGACCACCATTCTGGCTCATTTCAGGGTGGCGAATAATTCGTGACACTAACAAACCCGCAAACAATAGCCCGCAAACCGCCGCCACTACCCTCTCTGGCGCACAACTTCGTATAGCAAAAGAGCCGTGGATGTCGCCAGATTCAGGCTGTCGGCCACGCCTCGCATGGGAATTGTAACCGTCGCATCGGCTGCGATCAGCCACTTTTCGCTCAATCCCTCTGCCTCGCTGCCGGTGACAATCGCCACGGGACCGCGCATATCTGTCCGGGTGTAAGGTGTTGCGCCGCCCGGTGAAGCCGCGATGACGGCGATACCCCGTTGCTTCAGCCACCCAATGACCCCGTCCGTCTCTGCCTCGGCCACCGGCACAGTAAAGCGTGTGCCCAGGCTGGCTCGGATGACATTCGGGTTGTGCAGGTCCGTCCCCCCCGCGCAAAGAATCAGCCCGTCCACCCCGGCTGCGTCCGCCGTGCGCAGAATTGCGCCTACATTGCCCGGCTTCTCCGCGCCCTCGACCACTACCAGAAAAGGGGCGGGCGAGAGGGGGAGCCGATCCAACGATGTCTGGGTATAGGGGATGACGAGCAGAATGCCGCCGCTGTCGCTGCGCACGGCGAGTTTGGCAAAGACATCGGGAGAAACCGTTGCGTATTGCGTATTGCGGATTGTGTATTGGGAAAGACGGTCTGCCAGGTCTGCATCGCTGGGTGCGATGAGTTCCGGGCAGAGATAGGCTTCGGTGGGGATGACGCCAGCGTCCAGGCAGCGGCGGACTTCACGGCTGCCTTCCACAACAGTCAGCCGCTGCTGATCCCGATGGCGGCGGTTGGTCGTCAGACGCACGACGTTTTTGATGCGTGGGTTGGCGGTGCTGGTGATGTGCATTGGTGGGTGGGATGGGTGGGTGGGATGGGTGTTTGGGCAGAGTCAATGGGAAACAATCAAAAAGAGCCAGCGATTGTTAGATCGCTGGCTCTGAACAGTCGAACTTATTCAAAAAGCTCGACTGTTGTCTTATGCTGCCTGCAATTTCTGCACCAGCGCGGTGGTGGTCGGCTCTGTCATCACACTGCCGTCGGGGAAGACGATCGTCGGCACGGAACGGTTGCCATTGTTCAGCCGGATGACCATCTCGATGGCTTCTTCGTCGTTGCTGATGTTGATTTCTGTGTAGGCGACCTGAAGGGAATCCATCACCTTTTTGGCCCGCCAACAATCCGGGCACCAGTCGGTGGTGTACATTGTGATCGATTGGGACATGCGGCTGCTCCTGATTTGTATGATTGCACTTCGAAAATCATAGCGTAGTCTAGCGATGAAAGCAAAACAGGGCTGTAGTGGGGAGTACATAAGAAGTCTGGCCGGTTTTCTTGCTCTGCCTCTGAAGCCCTCACCACCCCCTACGCATTGGCGGGAAGGTCGGGTGAGCAGGGACGCTGGCATAAGAAACTCGCCCCAATCGCCATCGACAGACTCCCCTTCCCCGGCCCGTCCAACGCCCTTTACTCGCCAATTCCGAGGCTGGGAGAGCGCGCGCCGAAGGCGTTGGGGTGAGGGCATTTGTGGTATACTTCCCCCATTGCATCGACCCGCCCAAATCACCGACCCGCCTTCCCACCGACACAAGGAACACCCCCAATGACCCTTGCCATCCCCATCCGTTCCCACCTGACCCCGGCGGAAATGGCCGGACCCATCGCCGAAACCGCCGACCTGCTGGCCGAACTCAAACGCGACATTCAGGGCGAAGTGCGCTTCGACGCCTATAGCCGGATGCTCTACAGCACCGACGCCAGCCTTTATCAGATTCAGCCCATCGGCGTTGTGTTGCCCAAAAATGCTGACGATATGCAAGCCGCGATGCAGATTGCCGCCCGCCACGGGATTCCGGTGTTGCCCCGTGGCGGCGGGAGTTCCCTGGCCGGGCAGGCCGTGGGCGCGGCGCTGGTCATCGACACATCCAAATATATGGACCGCATTGTGGGCGTGGATGCCGAAGCCAGAACCGTGCGTGTCCAGCCGGGGATGACCGTCGGCGTCCTCAACAAAACCCTCTCGCCCCTCGGCCTGATGCTGGGGCCAGACCCGGCCAGCGCGGAGCGGGCGACTGTCGGCGGCTCTATCGGCAACAACGCCACGGGCAGCCACAGCATCCTTTACGGGATGATGGCGGACAATGTGGAAGAGACGGCGGTCATTCTGGCCGACGGCAGCACTGCCCGCTTTGGCCCCGTTGCGCCGGGTGATTTGGCCGCGCTGGGCCGGGGTGACAGTCTGGAAAGCCGCATTTATCGGGAACTGCCGGGGCTGATCAGCGGCGTGACCGAGCAGATTGTGGCTCGCTGGCCCAAACACTGGCGGCGCGCCTCCGGCTATAATCTGGACCGGCTGGCCGCGGCCCTGCTCCCCGCCGATCAGCGCGCCCGCCTCAGCCCCAGCAGCCCCTTTCGCCCGGATGTGGTGGACCCGGTGCGCATCGATCGCTTCAACCTCTCCCAACTCATCACCGGCAGCGAAGGCACGCTGGCCGCTATCACCGAAGCCACCCTGCGTCTGGTCCCCAAGCCCAAATTTACCGGGCTGGCCGTCGTTCATTTCGACCGGGTGATCGACGCCTGCGCCTCCATCCCCGCCATTTTGGAGACCGACCCCAGCGCTTCCGAACTGCTGGACAAACAGTTGATGGACCTGGCCCGCGCCCAGCCGGAGTGGGCCAAAAAGATGTTTTTTGTGGAAGGCGACCCGGAGGGCGTGCTGCTCACCGAATATTACGGCGACAGCCCGGAGGAAGTGGAGAAGAAGCTGGCCCATCTGGAGGATCACCTGCGACGGCGGGGGGTGAAGGGAGTCATCCGCCGTTATGTCCAGCCCCAGCCCCAGGCCGATGTCTGGTCTGTGCGCAAGGCCGGGCTGAACATTTTGATGGGCAAGCGGGGCGAGTACAAGCCCATCCCCGGCATCGAGGACGTCTCTGTGCCGCCGGAGGTGTTGGCCGCCTATTTGGAGCGCATCCTCGCCTTTGCCAACACTCAGACCGCCAGCAAAGGGGTAGCGGTCTATGCCCACGCCTCGGCGGGCTGTCTGCACGTGCGCCCGCTGCTTAATGTAAAGAGCGAAGACGGCATCGCCGCGCTGGAAGCGTTGGGCGAATACGCCTGCGATCTGGCCGTGGAATATGGCGGCACAATGAGCGGCGAGCACGGCGACGGTCTGATGCGCAGCGCGCTCAACCCCCGGCTGTTTGGCCCGGAACTGTACGAGGCTTTGCGCCGTACAAAAGCCATCTTCGACCCGGAGAATCGGATGAATCCGGGCAAAATTGTGGATGCGCCGCCCATCCGGGACAATCTGCGCTACGGCACGGATTACGGCACAATCGAACTGAAGACTGTCTACGATTGGAGCAGTGACGGCGGCTTTGGCCCCGCGGTGGAGATGTGCAACGGCGCGGGCGTCTGCCGCAAAGTGGGCGCAGGCACAATGTGTCCCAGCTATCACGCCACAAAGGACGAGCACGACACCACACGAGCCAGGGCCAACAGTCTACGCAACGCGCTGGCCGGACGCATCCCCCAAGAGGAGATGTACAGCCCGGAGATGTATGGGGTGATGGACCTCTGCCTGGGCTGCAAGGCGTGCAAAAGCGAATGCCCGTCGGGGGTGGATATGGCCCGCATCAAATCCGAATATCTGGTGCATTACTACGCCGAGAACGGCCTGCCCCTCTTCAACCGGATGATGGGTCTGCTGCCCAGCCTGAACAGACTCCTCTACCGGGTGGCCCGCCCCCTCATCCCGCTGGTCAACGCCAGCCTGGCCTCCGCCCCAGCCAAAGCGGTGCTGGCGAAAATCGGCGTCCATCCCTCCCGCAGCCTGCCCAAATACGCGCCGGATACTTTTTCCAATTGGTTTCATGCGAGGGGCGAGGGGCGAGGGGCGACCGCCGCAACTCGCAACCCGCAACCGGCAACTCAAAATGCGGTGATTTTGTTTCATGACACGTGGGCCGAATATAACCACCCGGAAGTGGCCCAGGCCGCGGTGCGGGTGTTGGAAGCCGCTGGCTATGCGGTCTATCTGGCCGAGGGGCGGGCCTGCTGCGGACGTCCGCTGATCACCGGCGGGCAGGCGGACAAAGCCAAGCCCTGGGTGGATCAGAATGTGGCGTTGCTGGCTCCCTACGCAGCCCAGGGCATCCCAATTGTGGGTATCGAGCCAAGCTGCATTTTGACGTTGCGCGACGAATACCCGGCCCTGGCCGCGGACAAAGCGCGGGCGCAAGTGTTGGCCCAGAATGCGCTGACCTTCGAGGAGTTTGTGATGCGGGAAGCGGAGGGCGGCGGCTTTGCCGACATCTGGCGGGAGACGCCGGGGAAAGTCCATTTGCACGGCCACTGTCACGCCAAAGCGCTGGTGGGCAACGAAGCGTCGGTGGCTGCGCTCACACGGGCAGGCTACGGCGTGCAGGTCATCTCCAGCGGCTGCTGTGGTATGGCGGGCGACTTCGGTTACGAGAAAAGCCACTACGAAATCAGCCGCACAATCGGCGAAGAACGGCTCTTCCCCGCGGTGCGCGCCGCCAGCCCGGACGATCTAATCGTCGCCAGCGGCACCTCCTGCCGGGATCAGATCGGGCACTTCACGGAGCGAGAACCGGTTCACATTGCACAGGCACTCGCCGCGGCGTTGAAATAGTGGGCCGCAAATGAACGCAGATAAACGCGGATTCTATCTGTGTAAATCTGCCCTTTCCGCCCTTTCCGTGCGAATCCGTGCCTTTCTTTTATTCAAGCCAGCAGATGATAGGGCGCGACGAAGCCGGGAATTGCGATCAGCATCGCGAAGGCGTTCTCGAAGGCGTGGCCCATCACCTGCTGGTTGCTGGCGGGCGTCACGACGAATGAACCGGGGCGCACGGAAATCGTCACCTGCGCCGCTGGATCGTCCAGTGGATCGTCCAGCGGATCGTTCAGTGGATCGTTCAGCGGATCGGTGTAGACGACGACGTGGCCTTCGTCGGTTTTGTTCACTTCGGGCAGACCGTAGACCGCACGGGGCAGGAGAATCGCCGTTTCCGAATGGTTGACCGTCGCGCCCGGCCCGATTGCCACCGGTCCGTGGCAGTGGCGGATGGGCGGCGGCGTGCGGTCGAAGCGCATATCCAGCGTATGTTCGTTGACGCGATTGACGCCTCGCCGGTCATCCGCATCCGCGGCGGGACGCACGGGGGGCAGTGTTTCGCGACGGAACGCGCCGGGATAAGCCGCACAACCGCCGGGGAAATCGCCCAGTTCCCGCAGATGGACGACCCGCGGTGCGGGGTAGCCGCTGGCTTCCGTATTCACCTCAAAGGCCACGCCGTCACCCTCCACCCGAATCGGCTCATCCCCAGCGTTGACGCAGAAAACATCCCCCGGCCAGATCGCCTCGCCCGGCCCGGCCAAGTCTGGGAAAAGCTGGCAGCTCTGATTGGCTTCCACCACAAAAAAGTGGCGCGTCCGTCCTGGCGACGAGCCGAAAGTAATCGTCCCGTGCCAGCGGCGCAGGGCAAAGTCGTAGGTGGGGCCGTGCAGTTCACGCAGCGCGGCGATGACGCGTTCCATTGACTGCGGGTCGTCGATGTGGCCGGTGGGAATCGCTTGGGTAGAAAGTGGGGAATCCATTACCTGTATCCTCGTGCGTTATGGCACAACAGAAAGTGAACGCCGATTACGCAGAAACCGCAGATTTTCGCAGATCAAATCCGTGTCCTTTTGTTCAAGGCAGCTTCATTGGGCTATCAAAACCTGGCGTTCACGTTCAGCGGCAAAACCGAGACAAGCGTGAATATCTTCCACTGTGAGAAAAGGAAAATCGTCCAATATCTCTGAAACACTCATCCCTGCCGCCAAATAGGACAACACATCATAGACTGTAATGCGCAACCCGCGTATGCAGGGCTTCCCGCTACGCTTTCCCACTTCCAAAGTAATACGTGAGCGATAATTGTCCATCTTCCAACCTCCAAGTCAGGAGATTCTGGGATGACGGGGAACCCCATCATCCCAGAATCTCAGCATCCCTTCCCTATTTCTTGACCTTTCCTAGCAACATCTCCTGCCCCATCTCCCACTGATAGTGGCTGTCGGACGATTCGTTGCCGGCCATTGCCATCAAATCCTCAAAGGCTGCGGTCGCCTGATCGTAGGCATTGGTTTGGCCGGCCTGCAACGCACTCCACAGGAGCAGAGAGCGATCGCCTGTGTGATAGGCCAGCAGGTCCCGCTCCATATCCAGCCATTCGGGCAGGATTTGGGTGTACATAATTTTCTCCGGCAGGGGTTCCACGCGCAGGGGCTGGATGCCTTTGACGTTGACAATCGCGGGGACTTCCACCACCACATCGTCGGGGACACCGGCCAGCGCGCCGTAGTTGGGAATGTTCACCTGAAACTGGCCTTCGTTGTTGTTGACCAGACCGTCGATAATCGGCACCTGCTGCTCCCGGGTCTTCTCGCCGCCCAACGATTCCACCAGACTGGCCTTCGGATCGTTCGCCAGCCGGGTCATCTCTTCGATGCGTTTCTCCAGATTCTTTACAAAAAGGGGCCGGGCCAGATGGGTGTCCGGACCACCCCAGGGCTGGCCGTACCAGTGCATTTTGGTCTCGATGTCCGAGTGATACCACCAGCCGCCGCGCCGGGGGGTGTCGCCGATGGGCATGAGACCGAACATCCGGTACTGGTGGATCGTTCCCCGGCTCATCTGAATGTCGTGGGTGCGCTCGGCGATGTGATTGTTCCAATAATTCTCGCCCTCATTGGTAATCCAATCTTCCAGCAGGGGATAGGCGTCCTCGCCTTTGTGATAGAAGTGGGTGAGCCAGATGTTGTGGTTCAGCCCCGGAGCCTGCCAGGTGATCTCTTCCTCTTTCATTCCCAACACCCGGCCAATGCCGTAGACGCCGTAGTGGCCGTGGCAGAGGCCGCAGACTTTGATGCTCGTCTCACGGGTCATCAGTGTGCAGCCCTCGTAGACCGGGTTGCCCGATTGGATCAGCCAGGCGTCCGGGCAGATTTCCTCCATTGTGCGGGCCACGCCCAGCATCAGGTCCAGGTTGGCAAAGCCGCCCGTGCCAATGCCGCCGCCGTGATAGTAGCCGTATTTGGCGGCCACTTCCCGGCTGTCGGCCTGCTTGCCGTGGGGCGATGCGGAAGCGGTGTTGATGACAAAATCCGCGCCCTGCAAGGAATCCCGCAGGCTGGTGGTGGACTCGAAGCGCAGGTCCGCGCCCAACTCCTGGGCGTAGCGCTGGCCCAGTTTGTGGATCATATCCAGGCGGTCCGGGTTGATGTCCATAAAGCTGATGAGGCTGCCTGCCAAAGAGGATGTAAGGCAAATGTCTTTGACCAGACCGAGGGAAAATTGGGCGCTGCCTGCGCCGACGACGCTGATACGGATGGGGGTTGACATTGGGTATTTCTCCTGTGGGTGGGGGGGAAGTGATATCGCGGAAAAGAATCGACTTCCCTTATTCTAATGCGGTTTTGAAAATAGGGGAAACGCCTACAAAAGCCTACGCCCGCCGCACGGCGTACTCCCCGCCCGCCCCCCGTACCCGCAGCATATCCCCCGCGGCCGCGCCCGCCGGCCCCGTCACAACCACCCCTTCGCCATTCTGCACAATACTGTAGCCCCGGCCCAACACAGCCGTCGGGTTGAGACTTTCCAGACGCACCTGCCCGAAGGACAGCCGCTCTTTCAGCACCGCCAGCCGTTGGGTCATCTGGCGATGCAGTCGATCCTCCGTGTCCACCAGCCGTTGGCGGGCCAGGTCAATCTGGCGCTGGGGCGAGGCCCTGTGCAGACGGGAGCGCAGTGTGTCCAGTCGCTCCTGCTGCCAGTCGATTTCTTCACTGGCCCGCTGGACCAGACCGGCCTGCACGCCGCGCAACTGTTCGATCAATTCCCAACGGTCGGGCACAGCCGCGGCCGCGGCTGCCGAAGGAGTAGGCGCGCGCAGGTCCGCGACAAAATCCACAATCGTAAAGTCCGTCTCGTGGCCCACACCGGCGATGACCGGCACGCGGCTTTCTGCTACAGCGCGCGCCACGCCCTCGTCGTTGAAGGCCCACAAATCTTCGATGCTGCCGCCGCCCCGCACCAGCAGAATCGTATCCAATGGATCGCCGTCAAAAAGACTGCCGCCGTAGCCAAAGCGATTGGCCGCACCCAGCGCCGCCACAATCTGGCTCGGCGCGTCGTTGCCCTGGACAAGTGTGGGGAAGAGAATCACTTCCACCAGCGGCCAGCGCTGGGAGAGCACCCGCAGGACATCCCGCAGGGCCGCCGCGCCTGCACTGGTAACGACGCCCAGCCGCTGCGGCACAATCGGAATGGGCCGCTTGCGTTCTTCGTCGAAAAATCCTTCGGCCAGCAGCTTCTCTTTCAGCGCCTCGAACTGGGCGTAGAGTTGGCCACGACCCGCGGGCCGGATTTCGTCGGCATAGAATTGGTAACTGCCACGCTCCGGGTAGACGCCCACATAGCCGTGGGCCATCACCTGATCGCCCTCGCGGGGCAGCCAAGTGTGGCGGAAGGCGTTACCCTTCCACATCACCCCGCTCAGGTTGGCCCCGGCATCCTTCAGGCTGAAATAGATGTGGCCGCTGGCGGCCTTCTTCCAATTGCTCACCTCGCCCAGCAGCCAGACATCGCGCAGGAGGTCGTCGCCCTCAAAGAGATTGACAATATGTGTTGTGACGGCAGAAATTGTGATTGGGTTCATACCGCTATTTCACCACAAGCGGGGAAAGGTTGCAAGAATACAAAAAGTCCGACTTCTGAAAAGTCGGACTTTTTGTGCCGTGACTCGACGTTTGAAAATTCATCGCCAAACTATATTGACAAACTTCAATTTAGATACTACACTCGTCTCAGCGTTGAAGAAAAGGAGCGAATTGTGGCAGTCAGTAGCGTATTGACAGAGACAACCCAGACAGACGGATGTTGCGCATCCGGCCCGGTATTGGGCATGGCCGTGGAAAGCGCCGAAAGTCTGGCCCAATTGTTCAAAGCCATCAGCAGCCCGGTGCGGGTACAAATATTGGACATCCTCAGCCGCCACGCCGGGGAAGTCTGCGTCTGCGACATCGAAAGCCAGTTTGAATTGTCCCAGCCGACTATCTCCCACCATTTGGGCGTGCTGCGCAAGGCCGGTCTGGTGCAGAGCGAGCAGCGGGGGTTGTGGGCCTTTTATTATGTGCGCTCATCCGCGCTGGAACAGGTGCAGGGCTGGCTGGCCGGGTTGGCGGGGGATGGGCGCGGATAAACGCGGGCGGGTCGGTCGCTCTTTTTTTGCCCGTTATATTGATGTTTTTCGATGTAGCAGTATCTCGTTTTTTTACTTTCCGTTTCACACATTTCACAGGAGAATCGTATGTCAACTCTACTTCGCACACCCGACGCCATCAAATCAGAAGTTCAGAATCGCTACAGTCGCGTCGCCGACGAGCATCTGCCAATCGCGGTGGCGGCCAGTTGTTGCGGGCCGAGCAGCAACGCAAATAACCGCGCAGTGAGCGGCGATAGCTGTTGCAGTCCCAGCGACAGCAGCAGTTGCGGCAGTCCGCTCTATCTGGGCGAAGACCTGACTGACTTGCCCGCAGCCGCCGTCGCCAGCTCTCGCGGCTGCGGCAATCCCCAGGCCATCGCGGCCCTGCAAACGGGCGAAGTCGTCCTCGATCTCGGCTCCGGCGGCGGGCTGGATGTGCTGCTGGCCGCCCGCCAGGTGGGGCCCACCGGCTTTGTCTACGGCGTGGATATGACGGACAAAATGCTGGAACTGGCCCGCACGAATGCAGCCAAAATTGGGGCGACGAATGTGGAATTCCGCAAAGGCGAGTTGGAATCCCTGCCCCTGGCCGATAATTCCGTGGATGTGATTATCTCCAACTGCGTCGTCAACCTCAGCCCGGAGAAGGAAAACGCACTGAGCGAAGCCTACCGGGTGCTGAAACCGGGCGGGCGGCTTGCCATCAGCGATATTGTGGTGGACGGGGATTTGAGCGGCTTTCCCGTCTCCGAGGCACAGATTCGGGCCGGGCTGAGCTGGGCGGGCTGCATCGCCGGTGCGCTGACTATCGACCAGTTCACCAGGCTGCTGGCAAATGCGGGCTTTGGGGAGATCGACATCGAAATCCAGCACCGCTACAATCTGGATGATTTTCTGGGCGAACTGCCGACAGAACTGAGCAGCCTGCAACCCGCGGTCGTGCAGGCGTTGGTGAGCCGCTTCACCAGCAGCGCCATCCGGGCGAAGAAGTGATAGTTGCTGCGTGCTGCGTACTCCGTGCAGAAAACGGAGTACGCAGCACGCAGCATTTTTACCCCACCTGATCAATCAGAAACGCGTACTCAAACGCCGTCTCTTCCAGATAGTCGTAGCGCCCGGACGCGCCGCCGTGTCCCGCGCCCATATTCGTTTTGAGCAGGAGCGGGTTGTCGTCAGTCTTGCGGATGCGCAGCAGGGCCACCCACTTGGCCGGTTCCCAATACTGCACGCGGGGATCGTTCAGCCCCGCCGTCGCCAGAATCGCCGGATACGCCTTCGCCGCCACATTGTCATAGGGCGAATAGCTTTTCATATAGGCGTAGAACTCCGGGTCGGCGGGATTGCCCCACTCCTCCCATTCGATGACTGTCAGCGGAATCGTCGGGTCCAGCATTGTGTTGATGACGTCGACAAAAGGCACGTGCGCCGCTACCGCTGCGAAGAGGTCCGGGCGTAGATTGACCACCGCCCCCATC
>Ga0209284_10006579_pt1 | contig 11071 bp, 13 predicted proteins | sample FRY03_FD_187211 | JGI IMG/M metagenome (GOLD analysis project Ga0209284, IMG submission 187211) | Freshwater microbial communities from Lake Fryxell liftoff mats and glacier meltwater in Antarctica - FRY-03 (SPAdes) (version 2) | ecosystem: Environmental > Aquatic > Freshwater > Ice > Glacier... | reverse complement strand
AAAAGACCACACGATGCACTTGGAGGAATACCTCCAATTTTATACGCCAAAAATCATCTAGATGATTTTTGAATAACTTTGTTATTCAATTAATAAAAGGTACTAAACAAGGGAAGCCTACAATGGATCCTTATCCTTAAGATAATAAGACCAAGCTAGAGGAAGAGCCAATAGGCTTAAGAGTATTTGGGACGCTAAAAGTAATAGCACTACAATCAATAATGGACTCCACCTAAAAATCCAACAAACAACAGCTATCAATAGGCAAACCAAGATTAAAATTGAAGCATTTACTATTGGTTTTTTTATGTTTTTTATTTCGGGATGAATTGTTTTCATTATCTCAAATTTGCAAATGATTAATCAAAATTACAATAAAGACTCGAGATGCTTTAGTTCTCTTGCTGTGTAAACCATAATTAAGACGGTGCTTGTTGATTCATTCTTTTAAATAATAAATATTGAGACCCTCATCAACCATAATTTTCAACTTAAAATCAAATCGTCGCTTAAGTATGAACTCTATTTGAGCAGTTAAGTTTTGAGAATCGTTAATAAAACTACCCTGATGACAATCATCGAAATAACACTACTAATACAAGAGCAATTACCGGAGTGACAAGAGATATTAAAACATAAAGTAAGAATATATTTTCGCTTATTTTTCCATTTGATTTCGTCTCTAAGCTTAAAAATAGATTTGAGTTCACTAAAAAATAATTAAATATCACAACGGGACTAATTATAATTATTGATTCTAGCAGGCTATCAATTTTTTGTCCCCTTACTAGATCCAGATGAACTCCTGTGTCAAATCCATATCCAAAGTAAATTAAAATCATTCCAACACAAAATAAATTCATAAAAAAAGCTGTATTCAAGTACAAGAACCCAAACATGTAAAAGTTCTGCTTATATTTTTGCGAACATATTTTAGCTGACAACCATAGACGAATATATGCACTTACCATCTTCTTAATCATCTGTTATAATATCATATCCAACTGGATTGGTGGTCATGAATGCAGCTAAAATCCCTAGACTGCCGACTGTTAAATCCTCAAGTATCTGGCCACTCAACTCTTGATCTCGCAACCACTCTTCTAGAAGCTCACGCTGGCCTACTAGCTCTAATCCTCTAGACAGTCCCCTTATCTCTTCCTTATTCATACCTCTTCGAATTTAACACTTTTGCTAGGCTTATTAGAACTCAACCAGAATTATTAAGTGCTTCACTTTTCAAATATATCTCTTTCAAAATTATCCCGTCTAACAAGCCTAAGGAATAGGGAAATTTCCTCGGAACGTAAATATAAGACCAAAAGGCTGCACCTAACTGGTGTCATTCTGAGTTTCTGACGGCAGGGAATAGCCTGCCCGCCGGGGTGGGTATCCAAGAATAGCTACCCAAACAGACTCGTTTGGTCTACTTGTCCATTCTCTATTTTGTATACCGTGCCGGGGTATTTATTTATCAGACGATAATCATGTGTAGCCATAAGCACAGCTGTACCATTGGTTGCTATATTATGCAGCAGTTCTAGTATTTCGTCGCTCACTTCTGGGTCTAGATTACCGGTAGGTTCATCTGCCAAAATAAGCTGAGGACTATTGAGCAATGCTCTGGCTATCACTACTCTTTGCTGCTCCCCACCGCTTAGTTGGTGTGGCTTTTTGTCTAGTATCTTGGATAAACTTACAGAGTCTATTACCTCGTCTATTCGCTTAGCAACGGCCTTTTCATCTTTCCAGTCTGTAGCGTGTAGCACAAATTCTAGGTTTTCTTTTATACTGCGGTCATAGAGTAGACTAAAGTCTTGAAACACCATACCTATCTTTCTTCTTAGCATAGGCACATCCTCTTTTTTTATGTCCGTGAGTTTATATCCTGCTACTTCTCCTTCACCATCCTTGAGAGGTAAATCTGCATAGAGCGTTTTGAGCAAACTGCTCTTGCCACTCCCCGTTTTACCAATGACATAAGCAAACTCACCAGCCTGCACTGCTAAGTTTACATTACTAAGCACCTGCACTAGATTGTGCTGTATTACGAATGCATCTACTAACTGTACTACCTGTTTATCCATCTATCTCTAAGTTAAATCGCTCTTCAAACTCCTTTAGTATAGGAAACTCTTTGGCCATCACATCAAATTGTTCTTTTGGCGTGAAAACTTTGTATTCACTTACCTCCTTGGCGTTTACTCTGCATTCTATCGCTTCCAAAGTATAGGACGCTTTAGAGAAATACTGTCTAATCTTTCTGGTCTCCTCGTCTATGCCATCTGCTACTAGCTTAGATCCTACGGTAAAAGTCACTACACCACTAGCTACCGTAATCAATGGATCTGAGAAAAATGCAGCTAAACTGCTTCTTTTTTGTGCTATTAGTTCTGCACCATAAGCTTTAAAAAGGTCTGTAGCTGCTTCTAGTGTGAGTTCTTTTAGCCCATCGGTGGCTAGTTGTTCTTCTTTTTTTACCACTTTTTGGGTGGTAGCTCTGCTGCGATGCACTCCACTGCGTAGCCCGCCTAGTTTTACGGTGGCTATTACTTCATCTTCTTTCTTAAAACTTGTTTTAGGAGCGGCCACCGTTTCTGCCGTTTCACCCTCCACTGCTTCTGCAGCAAATAGATGAGAGAAGAAACCCGAATTTATAAGCTTGTCTAGCCTAGGCTTTTTTTTTTAGTTACGTCTATAGCGTGTTGTAGCGAAGCTAGTTTTATAAGACATAACTCTACGTGCAGCCGTTGGTTTCGGCTAGTCTTGTAACTTGTATCTGACTCGCCCAGTAGATTAATCGCATTTATAATAAACGATGCACTTACTGACTTAGCTTGAGAAAGGTACTTGCCCGCTAGCTCTTTAGATTTCTCTAATAGCTGCTGACTATTTGCATTTTGGGCTACTAGCAAATCTCTAAAATGACTTGCAAGTCCGTTTATAAATAGCTGACCATCAAAACCATTGCGTTGTATCTCATCGTACATTACAAGCACACTACTTATATCTCCGCTCACGAAGCCGTCTGTGATTTTGAAATAGTAATCGTAGTCTAGTATATTCAGATTTTCAATGACCTCAGCATAGGTAATCTTACCTTCTGTACCAAAACTAGCCATTTGGTCGAAAATAGAAAGAGCATCTCTCATGGCACCATCTGCCTTTTGAGCGATAAGGTGCAGAGCTTCCTCTTCTGCTTCTATTTTCTCATCTTTTGCTATTCCTTTTAGGTGAGTAACTATCTGAGGTATGGTGATTCTATCAAAATTGAATACCTGACATCTAGATAATATAGTAGGCAATATTTTGTGCTTCTCCGTAGTAGCCAATATAAAGACGGCGTAACTAGGAGGTTCTTCCAGTGTTTTCAAGAAAGCATTGAAAGCCGCAGATGAAAGCATATGTACCTCATCTATGATATATACTTTATAATTTCCTGTTTGTGGCGGTATACGTACTTGTTCATTTAGAGCTCGTATATCGTCTACCGAGTTGTGCGATGCAGCATCTAGTTCAAAAATATTGAAAGAGAAGTCATACCCTTCTGGCACAGTACCTTTGTTTATTTCCCTTGCTAAGATACGAGCACAAGTGGTCTTGCCCACACCTCTAGGACCACAAAATAAGAATGCTTGAGCTAATCGATTATGGGTTATCTCATTGATTAAAGTCTCGGTAATATGCTCTTGACCTACAACCGTATCAAAGGTTTCTGGCCTATATTTTCTAGCACTTACTATATAACTTCCCATTGGAGTGCAAAGTATGTTTTCTGTGCTTGTTTAAACAAGTAGTGTTGAAAAAAATGAGGAGCAATTAACAAGTAAGTTGAGAAATGCACCTTTGAAGATATGTAATAAGAGTAAAAAGGCCTAAAAACCTGTAAAAAGATAAGAATATATTGCATAATAATTTTACTTTTGCAGCCCTTTTATAAAAATAAACAATATAATAATGGAAAAAACTAATTACGAGTCTGTAGTTGTACTAACACCCGTGCTTAGCGAAAAGATGTTGCAAGAGGCAGTATCTAATTTCGAGAAGCTGATTACAGAAAACGGTGGAGAGCTCATCCACAAAGAAAATTGGGGCCTAACTAAAATGGCTTACCCAATTCAGAAAAAAACAACTGGTTTCTACCAAATTTACGAATTTGCTGCTGAAGCAGATACGGAGATAGTAGACAAGTTGGAACTGGCGTTTAGAAGAGATGAGCAGGTACTTAGATACCTTACCATCAAGCTAGACAAGCACGCTCTTAAGTACAACGAGAGAAGAAGAAACGGAGAATTTAACAAGCCTAAATCGAAAGAAGCTCCTGCAGTAGCAGAAAAAGAAGCTCCCGTAGTAGAGGCTGAAGTAGAACCAGTATCTAACGACCAAGCGGAATAAGATTATGGCAAAAAGAAAAAGATACACCAGAACGCCTATAATACGTCCTAAGAAGTATTGTAGATTCAAAAAAAGTGGTATTAAGTACATAGATTATAAAAATCCAGATTTTTTAATGCCTTTTATTAACGAACAAGGAAAATTACTACCTAGAAGAATTACAGGTACTTCTCTTAAGTTCCAAAGAAAAATCGCTGTAGCGGTAAAAAGATGTAGACACATTGCTCTTTTGCCATACGTAGCAGATCAAATGAAATAAGTTTAACCAAATAAAATTTAACGCAATGAAAGTAATATTAAAAGATTTCGTGAATGGCTTTGGTGAGAAGAATGACATCGTAATAGTAAAAAACGGATACGGTAGAAACTTCCTTATACCTCAAGGTCTAGCCACTATAGCTACTCCGTCTGCTATCAAAATGGCAGAGGAAAACGTGAGACAAGCTGCTCACAAGCAAGCTAAAATAGTAGCTGACGCTAAAGCAGTTGCAGAAAAACTTAAGGATTTCAAAGTAACTGTGCCTACTAAGGCTGGTTCTAATGGAAAAATATTTGGTTCTGTAACAACTATGCAACTAGCTCAAAGCCTTGCAGACAGAGGGTTTGAAATAGATAAAAGAAAGATATCTGCTCCAGATATGAAACACATAGGAGAGTATAAGGCTACTATCAGTTTACATAAAGAAGTTTCTGTAGAGATAGATGTAGAGGTAGTACAAGAATAAATTAATTCGATTCTTTCGAATAATAAATGTGAAAATCCCGATAAAAGTCGGGATTTTTTTATGCCCGAAATGTAGAGGATTACGTGATTCTTTACTCGTGCCGAAGTGCTTCTATTGGGTTTATTTTAGACGCCTTGTACGCTGGCCAAATCCCTGCACTTAAACCCACAAGTGTGCATACTCCCAAGGCTAGAAACATCCAATTCCAAGGTACTATAAAACTACCCCCGATGTAGTTGCTTGTAATATTACCTATGATGAGTCCTAGTAATATACCGCCTAAACCCCCTATTTGGCAAATAGTAATTGCCTCTATTACAAACTGATTTAACACCGTAGCACTTTTAGCACCTATAGCTTTACGTGTTCCTATCTCTTTGGTACGCTCGGTTACCGATACCAGCATAATATTCATAAGAGCTATAGCTGCTCCTATAAGTGTAATACCCGCTATAAAAACAGCCCCTAGCAGAATAACTTGCAAGTTTTCCATCAATGCAGCAGAGATACTATCAGATTTGATAATGCTAAAGTTCGTTACTTCCTTTACTTTTAGTTTTCTAACTTGCCTAAAAAGATTCTCTGAATAGGCCGCCACTGCATCTAGTGCATTCACATCACTCACAGCCACACCTATATTATAGGATGTATTAGCTTGAGGATACTGAGCTCTAGCCAAACTAACAGGCACCAGCACTATCCTATCTCCTCCAAAATCAAACGCACCTCCTTTGGATGAGAATAGTCCCACGACTCTTAGTTTTACCCCTCCTACCTTTATAGACTCATTGATACAATCTGCCTTACCAAAGAGTTTCTCTTTAATTTCTTGACCTATGACAGCCACACTAACATTTCTTTCTACATCAGAATCCGTTATCATTCTGCCTTCGGCCAAATCATAGCCAGCCACACTCAAGTAGGTGTTGTCTCCTCCTATTATATTGGTATTAGGATTAGTTTTATTCTTCTTGTATTTAGCTATCGCATTCCATGAGTTATTTGAATTTACAGATACATCCGCATTATACTCAAACCTTTCTTTGAACTCTTGAGCTTCTTTATATGAGATGTTTTCGAAATACACACGCTTATTATTTCTACCTAAGCTAAATCCAGAGGATCTATTTTGAATATTAAAAGAATTAGCACCCATAAAACTAAAATTCTTTACCAGACTAGTTTCTATTCCGTCTATAGCTGTAAGTATTCCTACGAGTGCCATTATACCCAAAGAGATAATAAGACTTGTAATAATAGTCCTTGTGAGATTGCCTCTTATAGACGTGAAAGCCTCTTTTATATTTTGGTATACGGTCATTTGATTGTTCAAAGTAAGCCAATACTCTCCTCAATAGGGACCACATCTATTAACACTAGAGTATTTTCGATTTTAATTCGAAAAAACTTGGTGGCGAGACTATCATACTCTTAAATTCGTTTGCTCGTTATGATACTATATGAAATATCAGGATTGCAAGTGTTAGTCAATATACTATACTTCGTAGTCCCTAGCTTACTAGTCTTTGGGGTAACTTACTACCTTATTAATAAATTCTTTGAAGAGCAAAGAAAACATAGACTCTTAGAGCTTAAAAAAGAACAAATGCGAGAGCTTACTCCTATCAAGTTACAAGCATACGAGCGGTTAACACTCTTTTTAGATAGAATAAGCCCAGAAAACCTAGTAGTACGTTTATCTAAATCCGGACAATCTGCTAATCAGTTGAGACACGAACTCATACAATCTATTACAAGTGAATTCAATCATAACATATCCCAGCAAGTATATGTGAGCAATGACTGCTGGAATATGATAAAAGCGGTAAAGGAACAAACAATCGGTATAGTAGAAGCTTGCTACCAAGAATGTGGAGATACAGAAAGTGGCCCAGGACTTGGCAAAAAGATATTGACCAAACTAATGCAAGATAAGAGTACACCTACTCAACGTGCAATAGAACTAATGAAACAGGAAATTGAAATCACATTTTAAACTATTCATAATTCTTGCATTTGCTAGCTGTAAAGTAAAAGGGCCAGTTACTGCATTGCCTACTACTAATATAGCAATAGACAGCACTATAGTAGAAAACGATAAGGTGAAGTCTATGATAGAGCCCTATACACAAAATATGGCTGCTGCTATGGATGAGGTTATTGGTTTCAGCCCTGCATTCTTAGAAAAGAAAAAACCAACTAGTATTCTAGGTAGTTTTATGGCAGAGGCTGTATATCAAGCTGCTTCTGCTACTGGTGAGCGTATAGATTTCTGCTTACTTAACTATGGAGGGATAAGAAGCACCTTAGATTCTGGAGAAATAACAGTAGGTGAAGTATTCAAAATAATGCCCTTCGAAAATGAAATCACTATCTTAACCTTATCTAAAGTGCAACTCGATACCCTTTTTAAAATAATAGCAGCTAAAGGTGGTGAACCATTCGTAGATCATCTGTGGAAAGATCAGACAGCATATCATATACTAAATCGGACAGCATATAGAGTAGCTACTAATGACTATATGGCTAACGGAGGAGATGACTACTCTATTTTGACAGAAGCACCAGAAAGGATAGATACAGGGATTAAGATAAGAGATGCTCTAATCACCTTCGTAAAAAATAATAATGCTATACCCCTAGAATATAAGCCTTCGAAAAATTGAGAAGAAAAGAATTCATATATAAAGCAGGACTAATAGCTGCTGGAGCTGCCATATCTCCCTTACACTCCTTGGCTAAGGATAGCGATAGGCTGATAATACTACATACCAATGACTGGCATAGTCACATAGAGCCATTCCCTCATTCTGATAAGAAATATCCAGGACTAGGAGGTGCAGCCAAAAGAGCAGCATTAATAAGTAAGATAAGAGCAAAGCACAAAAACGTGCTTCTACTAGACAGTGGGGACATTTTCCAGGGTACACCTTATTTTAATTACTATGGTGGTGAGTTAGAGTTTAAACTAATGAGTGAAATGGGTTATGATTTCGCAACCTTAGGAAATCATGATTTCGATGCAGGCCTTGATGGGTTTGCAAAACAGTTGCCACACGCTAGTTTTAAATTTTTATGTGCTAACTATGATTTTACAAATACAATACTAGATGGAAAAATAGAACCATACTCTATTATAAAAAAAGGAAAGTTCAAAATTGGCGTATTCGGAATAGGAATAGAGTTAGAAGGGCTAGTGCCAAAAAATCTATACGGAGAAGTGAAATACCTAAATCCTATAGAGAAAGCAAATAAGACAGCTCTTGCATTAAAAAACAAAGGATGCAACCTAATAGTCTGTCTATCTCATTTGGGATACGAGTACAAAGGTAATAAGGTGAGTGATAAAGTTTTAGCCCAATCGTCTAATAATATAGACTTAATATTAGGGGGTCATACACACACTTTTTTGAGTTCTCCACAAGGAGTGAAGAACCAAAATGGGAAAGAAATTTTCATCAATCAAACGGGTTGGGCCGGTATAAACTTGGGACGTATTGATTATGAGACTAATAGCTCAAAAGCCCCATCTATACTAGGGTACTCTTACTCAAAAATTTTGTAAAATCAATACTAAATTGATTTTTTTAGAAACTTTTTTTACCACAACTTGCACCCACAATTGAAAGGGAGCCCTCTAAATTGTCATTTAAATTTACTTAACTTTATAATAACCAAAAACTTATATGAGCGAGCAACACGAAACAGTGTGGAAAAAATGCCTTCAAACAATCAAAGACAATGTTAACCCACAAAGTTTTAAGACATGGTTTACTCCAATAAAACCACTAAAATTAGAAGACAAGGTACTTACAATACAAGTTCCAAGTCAATTTTTTTATGAATGGTTAGAGGAACACTATGTAGCTTTACTCAAAAAAACCTTAGAAAAGGAACTAGGAGCTGGCTCCAAGTTAGAATATAATGTAATTGTAGAAAACAGTAATGGTAATGCTAGACCATATACTGTGAGTATGCCTACTCGTAATGTTACTCATAATAATAAAAACGAAATGGGTATGCCGATTAACTTATCTAACAATATACATAACCCCTTCATAATACCAGGTCTTAAAAAACTGAATGTAGATTCACAACTTAACTCTAATTACACTTTCGATAATTTCATAGAAGGCGAATGCAATAGATTAGCTCGATCTGCTGGATATGCTGTGGCCAATAAGCCAGGAGGTACTGCTTTCAATCCACTTATGATTTTTGGTGGTGTAGGTTTAGGTAAAACGCATTTAGTACACGCCATAGGTAATCGTATCAAAGAAATATCGAGCAACAAATCTGTGTTATTTGTTTCTTCTGAAAGATTTATCCATCAATATGTAGATAGTGCTAAAAATGGTAACTACAATGATTTCTTGCACTTCTACCAAATGATCGATGTGCTTATAGTAGACGACGTTCAGTTCTTTGCTAAAAAAGAGAAGACACAAGAGATTTTCTTTCAAATATTCAACTACCTACACCAAAACGGAAAACAGCTAATACTTACTTCTGATAGAGCCCCTAAGGACTTAAAGGATGTAGACGAAAGATTGCTATCTAGATTTAAGTGGGGTCTGTCTGCAGACCTACAAAATCCTGACTTTGATACCCGTGTTTCTATCTTAGAACAAAAGATGTATCAAGATGGAATCAAGTTTGCCCCTGAGGTAATAGAATATGTAGCTAATAAAGTAGATAGTAATATCAGAGAATTAGAAGGAGCTCTTATTTCACTTATTGCTCAAGCTTCTCTCAATAGAAAAGAGATTGACCTAGATATGACCAAGAAGATGATGAAGAACTTCGTAAAGAATTCTTCACGTGAGATCTCTATTGAGTTTATCCAGAAACTTGTATCAGACTACTTTGGTGTGAGTGTAGACCTAATGAAGTCTAAAACACGTAAGAGAGAGATAGTACAAGCTCGTCAGATCTCTATGTTCTTTGCTAAGCAGCTTACACAAGCTAGTCTGAAAAACATAGGAATGTACTTCGGTGGCAGAGATCACTCTACGGTAATACACGCTTGTCAGACGGTAAATGACCTTATAGATACAGATAAGAAATTCAAATCTGATGTAGATGAATTATCTAAGCGTATCAAGATTAATACGTACTAAATCTTCACAGAAGTTCATAAATAATCCCTCCGAACTATTTCGGAGGGATTTTTTTATGCTTTGGATTTCTTAACTAATTAGGTGCCTATTCTTTGATAAATTTACTTCTAAATAGGGCGTCTTCTGCACGAATCTCAATAAAATATAAGCCAGAATGTAAACGTGATACTTCTATTTGCTTAGCAGCTAGACCTGTAAGTAGCAGATTACCCTTGGAGTCATACACTCTATATTCAGAGTCCCCAACTAAACCTACTATAGAGAGCAACCCATTTACAGGATTGGGGTAGATTTCTAATGCCAGTACTTCTAATTCCCTATCTGATAGTAATGCTCTTGCTACCACTGCTGCTGAATTGCACCAATTTAAAGATGTAGTGTCTGACAAATATTCTGAGTTTATAAATAAAAGAGTATCATCTGCACAGCACGAAACAAGGGTCATTTGAATTCCGCTATTTTGATCAATAGCATCGTGCAAAATGTACTGAAATAAACCAAGAGGCCCGACATTGCTCCCTATTGCAGGCAAATGCATATCGAGCGGATAATACTCCCATAGGTTATCAAAAATCTGGGTACTAACGCTATCTCCGGTCAACAAAGCAAACTTTGAAATATCGTAAATAGGTTTAGATTCACTTACTCCATATTTGGGTATTGATACACTAAAAGTATCGCCAATCCCAAGGTTAAAGTCATAAATAAGTGTCTGAGGAATGGTATCACCATCCATAGTAATCAAAGATGCAAACAATCTATTTTGAACTTCTATCAACTTGCAGATACTATAATTACCTCGCAAATCCCCCTTAATAGTCTCACGCTGAA
>Ga0209284_10006578_pt1 | contig 11076 bp, 7 predicted proteins | sample FRY03_FD_187211 | JGI IMG/M metagenome (GOLD analysis project Ga0209284, IMG submission 187211) | Freshwater microbial communities from Lake Fryxell liftoff mats and glacier meltwater in Antarctica - FRY-03 (SPAdes) (version 2) | ecosystem: Environmental > Aquatic > Freshwater > Ice > Glacier... | reverse complement strand
GCCGGCAGGTTGACCAGCTTCATTCCCTCGAATTCGGTGATTTCTTGGCCCGGATTGCGGCAGTAGACGGTCACTTCGTAGCCCCGCTGGACCAATCGCTTACCAATTTCTTCGACCGCGGTTTCAAAGCCGCCATAGCGGGCGGGCGCGCCCCGAGTACCCATAAGCGCGACCTTCACGGCTCCAATCTACTGATAGCCTCCCCCCATGCAGGTCACTCCACTAGCCATCTCCGGGGCGTGGAAATTCGAACCGGTCCTTCGGCCAGACGACCGAGGGGTCTTCCTCGAGTCTTTCAAAGCGAGTACTTTCCAACAGTCCGTGGGGCATTCCCTTAATTTGGCGCAAATGAATATCTCGGTCTCGCACGCCGGAACCGTTCGAGGGATCCATTTTGCCGATGTTCCCCCAGGCCAAGCAAAGTATGTTCAATGTTTCTCCGGCCGGATCCTGGACATTGTTGTTGACATACGGGTTGGCTCACCCGCATTCGGGGAATACGCAGCCGTCGAGTTGGATTCGCAGTCGCGAGCCGGTCTCTACATCTCTGAAGGCCTAGGCCATGCATTCTGCGCATTGAGTGATTCGGCCACCGTCGGTTACCTCTGCTCGACCCCGTATTCACCCACCGGGGAACACGGTATTCATCCACTTGACCCTGAACTGAATCTCCCTTGGCCAAACGGCGCGGCTTCCTTACTCTCACCAAAAGATGCGCAAGCCCCGACTTTGGCCCAAGCCGTCGCTTCTGGTTTGCTACCGCAATTCTCCGACTGCATTGATTGGACTTCCGGGCTCAACGCGTAACTTGCGTATTCGGCTCAACTCCCGCAACTCGAAAAACTCGAGTTATGACTCACTGGCTGTAATCGTGACCTGTGGACAACTGTTTGCACTGACTCATGATCCTGTTGTACTTTCACATTGATTCGTCGCGTTGGTTTCACCCCTGCTTCATGCATAAAACCCGGGTTTCCCGCAGCAGTGCTGTTTGTCGTTCTCTGCTAAGTCAGCGGGAGAAACGGGGGTGAAAATGGATGAAAGACCCGCCTAATGAGAAAACCCCGCCGGCCGGCGGGGGAACCTCAAAGAAAGTGGTACGTCCATCTCCAATAAGGCGGATCGTATCACGGATCAGCACAGTCATGGGAATAGTTTCCCTCCGGGAAATTGCTCACCAACTAGTTGACTGGTACTTCAATCAGTAGCGGTTGAGGTCTAGACGGGCGAGGAATTCAATATTTCTTCGCCCGTTCCGTATTCATGTTTGGCTGGTCTTGCTAGAGGTTGTAGCCACCATCAAGTTTGATGTTGAGATAGGCGGTGGTGTCGAGTTGCATTTTGGGTCCGAACTTCCAGGAGCCGGCCCACCACGCTAGGGCTATTTGTTGCAATGCATATTCTTCTTTGCCAAGTTTGTAGGACTCTTCCTCGTTGCCCTCGGCATAGATGTGACCGTCATTCCATCGCAGTTGTAGTGCTCTGGTGTCACGTGCATGGGCCGCGAGGAATTCACCGGCGCGGGTGTCAGGTGCCGAATACACATTGGCGAATCCGTCCACTCCAACAAATGTTGCCGGACGGCGGACACCCCAACCGATTCCCATCGGGTAATAAATCTGACCTAATGGTTTGTAGACGGTGCCACCAGGTTCTGCGTACGGTGGGCTCGCAAACTCAACAACACTGAGTGCTCGGTACACAATGTCGGCGTTGTAGAAAAATGCTTCAGGGACCGGGATTCTTGCAGCGCGCAGGATTGTTGCGGCCCACCACAGGTGTTGCACGTTTTGGGTGTAGTCCGGATTCACGATTCCGTGGTTGGTAACCGTGCCGTTTTCATTTGCATTAGTTCCTGGTAGTCGAAGCGAGACGTTCACACCGTTGATTGATTGTCCTTTTGTTAAATCACCGGGCCGACTGAATGCGGCAATGCTTAGTGCGATCGCGCTCTCTTTCCAGATCTTCGCATTTTTATGGTTGGGCATCATGGCTAGTGCAAGAGTTGGGGCTAACAGGTCCCAAGAAACTTCGTCGGCCTTTGAATCTCCCTGTGATATTTCATTCCCTACCCGATCCCGGAAATAACGTGGACCGCGTTTGGCTGACGCGTTTGCTTCACTCTCCACCATCGCGGCTACATAGCCACGTTCTGCTTGAGTGAGTTTGTCCCACAGGAACCAGCCTGCTTGACCGGCAGTTACCGCCCACAACGCCGACTGCCATGTTTCACCCCATCCACCTTGACTTGTTGACTGATGTTGACACGCGATCGAACGGATATGCCAGATTGCATAGTCCTCGACTACTTTGCGGCTAAGACCATCAAAGTCTTTGAGTTTTGTTGTGGTGAGCAACGTGGCCGCGGCGAGGGCAGCATTCGCGTTACGTCTCACTGATTCCTCAGACGTCCTTTTGGTACTGATCGGGTCGTAGTAGGTACTGCTCCAACGGTCCGCCAATCGGTCACTGCGATCGTTGCGAATCAGGTAGGCAACACCGTCTTCTAGCGTTAGGGCTATTTCGCGGTTGCCTTCAATTGCTCGAGTGCCATTGAGGGTGAGCGGCTTATTCACCGTCTTGGCAACGGCAACCGTTCGCACCTGGCTGGTTTGAGTTTGGGTTGGGCACTCGTCAATGCCGCCAACTCGTTGGCTAACCAACGGGGTAGATCCAGCTGGCATGCTCAGGGTTGCTTTCGAAGTTTTCTTTACCTTCTTCAAATTCTTAAGGAAAAACCAGTCACCACCACGCACCAATGCGGGGGTGTCACGTCCCGTGCCATTCCAGTCACCCGTGACGGCAACGTCCGTTGGTAGACCCAGCGTGAATAGCGCAATCCCGGTTTGTAGTTCGGGGATCGGTTGGTAATCAACTTTCTTGCCGAGCACCTTTGGCTTTTGGATCACCCCCGTGAAACGAAGTTGGAATTGTCCAGCAAAGTAAACCCCGAGATCAGTTTTCCCGTCGCCATCCCAATCGCCGGTAATTGGTTGATGACCGGGTTGGCCGAATTGATCCGTTACTTCGCCACCAGCGGTTAGTTGCCACAACCAAGTTCCATTTCGGAAGATTCCTCGGTCGGCGCGCTTGTCGCCGTCGATCAGTGCGGTGACCGGGATGTCACCAGGTTCTCCGCCCCAGTTTCCCATGGTTTCCCATTGCGGTGAATCAACACTTGAATTCGTGTAAAGCCATTCGCCGTTCATGTAGCGACCGGGGCTTGCCACCCCGTTGCCGTCCCAGTCCGCCATTAGTGGTACGCCTTCACCTTTTGGCAGGTCCATGCGCGTACGACTCGTGCCATCTGCTCCCGCGGCCCAACTGACCCAGACACCACTTGTTGCATTTCCTGCTGCCGGGATTGAACTGATTTGGGTTTTCGTGCGCTTGTTCGCTGTCGCCGGCGTCGTTGCGCTCAGTGGTAGCAGTGTGACGATCAGCGAACCAACGGCAATTAATGACGCTGAGTTTGTGAACCTCACAGACTGCATTCCTCGCAGAGGCCATTTGAGGGCATGAGCACCCGGTTTGTAACTATGCGAACCGGATCTTGGCTGCGAGACCAATTATTAATTAGATCACCGGAGACGTCTCGAAACCACAGGACGTTAACCAGCAGGTTCGGGTCAAGTCGCTGGGCAAATTCGACGTGGTCCAATGCTTTGTCATCATAGGGAAAAGGCGGCAGGCCTTCATAGAAAGTTCGTTGATTAACGCTGGTGACCCCCGTCAGACTCGATACCCACAGGTTGACAAGGGTTCCAGCCCCGTCGAACAACATGGGCGTGTATTCGGGGTTTTGTTCGGCGATAATTGCCGCACGAATAATTCCTTCACCCACGAGCGGGTCGTTAATCCCTGCCATCCGAGCGTTGGCTGCCTCAACTCCCGGTGCGAAGGTGAAACCGGCCGACATGCCGGTCGGGGTCACACCGAAATAGCCGTAAGCGCACACGCTCACTCCACCGGCGAGGGTCATGACGCCCAGTTGTTTGGCGCGTGATGAATCTTTGACAATCCGCATGACAATAACAGCGGCGAGTGCAAAGACGATTGGAGCAAATACCAGCATTGCGGCGCTGAGTGATTTGAGCACGTAGTAGGAGGAAACCCGGCTGACATTGGCGGCATCGGTTCCTGGAATAAATGTGATGGCCAGAATCGCCAACATAATGGTCGGGGCGCCGACTGCAATAGCGAGTGACCGGCTGCGCTTCCACAACATCAAGATCACAATCAATGCCAGAACCGGAGCGGCGATTCCTGACGCAATATTAAACGGGACCATTCCCGTTACAACAGCTCCAATGTCAGAACTGAGATCACCCGCCGTTGATCCGGGTCGAATAATTGCTTGGATTTGTTGAAATGCTAGGACCGCCCCCAGGATTGCAGTTCCGGCCACCCAGAGCAACGCACGCGATGGCTTGATAGTCCACAGGGCAATGAGAACAACGACACCTGCGGGTATGAGCGCGATCACCATGGGAGTCCACAGATTAATCACCGCGACTGTTGCTGCTGGAATCACAAACCAGCCGTATGTCACCGCACTTCGCATACTTCGTGCGCTGATATAACTAGCAACAGCGACAACGGTGACACCCATCACAAAATTAGTAAAGCCGGCATTGAAAAACAATGCTGGACTGCCAAGGAGGGTGAACATTCCGGTTGCAAAAACAGCCAACACCGCCGTTTGCCGTGCATATTTCTTGCCACTCAGACGTGTTGCAAGATCCCCTGCGACCCACGCGAGGAACATCATGCACATGGCGAAGGTGACTGCGGTCCAAATAATGAAGGGCCACAGCAAACCAATCCTGGTGAGTTCAACGGTACCTACCGCCCGTTCACTCAAAGCCCAAATGGTGCTGTGAAGGGACGGGTACCACTGGTTCCACGCTTCACTTGCGTCAATGGTTGTCCACGCACTGCTTTGTTGCATGTAGGTGTTGGAGAAAGCTGTGAAGTGTCCTTGGTTGTCCCAACCAGAAAAGTACAGTCCACTGAGCATTTCGTAGTCGTTACGTCCAGCGAATGACCCGAGAATCCAGCCGGCGGTACCAACGAAAAGTCCCAGCAGCATTGCTTCCACCACGGTGGGTCCACTCACCGGCACGTATCGCAACCGCGGAATCAAACGTAGCGCCAGGGTGCCGAGCAAAATTACGGTCAGTGTTAAGCGTGCGCTCGTTGAGTCAATCGGCATGGAACTTGCCCGTGGGAAAACCAAGGCGACTAGGGCGAGAACCACTATCGAGGAAATAATGAATCGTTCGATCCGACCCCGGCCCCACGGTGGGACAATTGACAACAGCACGACCGTTGCGATGAATCCGACGACGGGCACCAAGAACACCAACGCGATCGCGACCGCGGTCAGGGCGCCAAGAATTACCAGGAGCCGATTATTTTTCATCGAGTGAAGCCTATTTCGGCGTTGACCGGACCGGACTGAACTGCGGACACCGTCGCCGTGGTGCCGGTGATTTTCATGCCGGGCTGCTGGCTGGGTTGGAAACCTCGTGGCGGGGTGACCTGAACCGTAATCACCGAATCATTGAATAGTGATTGGGTTTCGGCTTGGATCCGATACGTCAAGGTCTGGGTGTCCCCACTTACGTCGCCGTTACTAAATGTGCCGGCGGGAAGCTGATAGGTGACCGAGACGGCGCTTTGGCCACCGGGTGGCGTCCATCCGACGAGTCGAATAATTCGATGCCCGAACCCGTCATCAACCCAGCCGCCACCGAGTTGCTGATGCCCGCGGAAAGGCCGAACGGTGAATCCCACGGGATAGGACGGCTTAAATTTCGTTGCCGAATCCGGGACGTACATTAAGTAAGCGTTTTTCAACCACGAGGTCTCATAGCCCACTCGTTCGGGTGGTCCTTCAGGTCGCTCCACCGGGGTCGCATTCGTCAGCGTGAGTTGCTGTGTCACTCGCGCACTCCCGTCGGCTTCAAGGTTCACGTTGACCAACACATTGCGTTGCTGGAACACGTCGACTTTACTTTGATTTCCGTTTTGGGTGTAGAGCGCTGACCAGTCGCCGGTTCCTGGATCAGAGACCGTGCCGGCTGAATTACTCTGCAAGGCGAGCTGCTCCAACTCCGGACTTTTCATAAACATTTGGAAATGTCTCCCCGGTGCCGTGCCAAAAATTGCTTGACCAGCACTGATCAGGTCACCACCGGAAAGAATGCGGGTGAGAAGTTGGTCGAGTAACTCTTGATTCGCATCTTGTCGGACCGCAGCATCTTCCTGACCAAAATCTTCATAAGCGTCAATCAACAAAATCTGACCGATTTGATCACCGGTGACTTCACCGAAAACATCCGATTGAATCGGGCCGGTTGCATCCAACACCGCCGCGATCGCGGTGAGATCGAGCGTCACAATGCCGTCAACTTCTGGGTAACTCGGTCCCTCCCACTGACCCGACCAAGCCGCCATCATTTCCCTCGCGCTGTAAAGGAAATTCGGGTGTGTATTGGTAACAACGAACGGATTATCACGTGGGTTTTGAACAAAGAACGGATTTAAAGATGGGCCGAACCAATTCACCTTCGCGTTAATAGGGGGAAACAATTGGGTACTTGTTTGACCTTTAATCGGAATGGAAACGCGCCCGTCTTGGAACTCAACCATGACCAATGAAAGTGGTGCGCCACCGGAGGCACGCATCTCGGCTTGGTTACCAATCGCGATCAGATACCGCTTGGCTCCACTGGCGCCCAAGGCGTCCGGCAGGACCGGAGTTATCTCATTTAGCGTGTTTACACCGGACTGAATGGGAACAGCCTCACGAAGGGCTCGATCCCGGATTCGGGCCAGGGGGTCTGAAAAATAAGTGGTCGCAACGATGCTGCTCAGGTCGGTCACGGCACCATCAATTTGGTTTTTTAGTTGCGCGCTTTTTGCTGGCAGAGTTTCTAAGCGTGCGATGTCAACCGCCCCGTCGGAGAAGATTTTTGGCCCCCCGGACTTGCCGGACAGGTCACCGTAGAGGGTGATCAGATCCCCGGTTGCTTTAGAGATGTTGTAGGCGGCAGCAACGGATAGGCGCCAATTGCGCACGGCAATGTCAATGCCTGGAATCCACGCTACCAAGGAAACTTGTGTCGTGTCGACCGATTTAAGGATGGTCACGGTACTGCGATTGGCCTGCTCGAACTCACGTTGACCACGTTCGTAGTCCCCGCTGGTAAGGCTGTCGGCCGCATTGACCAAGTGACTTTGTAGCCCAAACCCACTCCACGCTAGAGCGCCAAAGGATGCTACAAGTCCGATTTGTAGCCAAAAAATGAATCCCCCCACAACCGCGATCAGCCCAAACGGCACTGCTACACCCCAGAACAGGGGTCTACGGGAAGACACCACTCGAGTATAGGCAACATGAGCGCCCCGGCCGAATTCTTGTGGGGCGAAGCCTCACCGAATTTTGCTAGTAGGCGCCGCTGCCGGTGAGCACAACTTTGACTGTTTTCGCCACAATTACCAGGTCCAGCGCGGGTGACCAGTGCTCGACGTAGTCCAAGTCCATCCGCATCCGCTCATCCCAGTTAACGGCTTTACGCCCGGACACCTGCCACAGGCCGGTCAGCCCCGGCTTGGTTAGGTGCCTACGGTGGTCCTCGTCCCCAAACAGTGGGATTTCGTCGAGGAGGACCGGGCGAGGTCCAACGAGTGACATAGTGCCACCGATCACGTGCACGATCTGGGGCATTTCATCAATTGACCAGCGTCGCAGGAAATGACCAAATGGTGTGATGCGCGGATCATTTTTGTAACGCTCATTGATCCGATCGTCAGGGGGGCCTATTACTTCATTGCGCTTTTCATCTGATCCGACGTACATGGTTCGGAATTTCACAACGTCAATTACTTCGCCACCGCGACCAATGCGTTGATGGCGGTACAGCATTGGGCCGCGGCTGGAAAAGAAAGTACCGATTGCGGCAACCAGCATGAATGGTGCGAAGACAACAAATAATAAAATCCCAAAACTAATGTCGATTACCCGTTTGATTGCCCGTTTGGGTCCGGTTAGATGCGGTTCGTCAAGATGAATCAGTGGCAGGTCCGCTTGCATCCGCATGGTGACGCGAGGGCCAACAAAATCTCCCAGAGTTGGGGCAACGAGTAGGTCAATTCGTGGCCCCTCTAGCCGCCACGACAAACGTTTAATCAGATCTTGACCCTGCACCGGTGTTCCGGCAACGGCAACAGTGTCAACGTCGTTTATTCCAATGCGCGCCATGACTTGATCAAGCCAGTCGTCAATCTGTGCATCGGTGAAGTCAACCTCGGATTCTTCAACAACGTCAACAACGGTAAAGCCGGCGACAGGATCGCGGTCAAGCATGTCAACGATCTCGCTTTGCCGATCCCCGGTCCCAATCACCATTGTTCGGTGTAGGTAATTTCCGTAACGGCGTTCATGTCGCAACCAGGCACGCAGGATCCAACGATCAACCAGCAGCAAGATCACACCGACGACAAATGTGATCAACACGAATCCTCGGGAGAGGTCAAGTTTGAGTGCGAAAGCAACAATGGCGACCGCACCGAAAACTCCAGCCGAGGCGGTCACCACTCGTTTGAATTCTTCTGAGCCGACGCCGAGCACGCGGGTGTCGTAGGCCCCGCGAACAACAAGTGCGGCAGACCAGGAAAACACAACAATTAATGCAAAGAAAACATAGGTTACGTCTGACACATTCAGGTTATAAGGAATCGTCCAACGTAGAACAAAACCGATAGTGGCCGCAGTAACAACCGCGATCGAGTCCCAAATCACGGCACGGGTTGCATATACCCGCAATGGATCCCGGCGCTGAATAGGGCGGTCACTGTGATTGGAAGGGGTGGCCCAGTCACCTTTTGTATGGGCCTCCCGGGCAATTCGACGCCACGTTCCGGTGTCGGTCACAGGGTCGAAGGCGTCAATCACTGGATCGGCCTTACTCGCTGCCGCATCTTCATTCACCTGACTCACACGCTCACGGTATCAGGGAGTGAGCCCAAGACCGGCCAACTACTGCAGGTATATGCGGACCGGGACTTCCGACAGGGTGATCTCACTGCCGCCAGCTGCCTCTTGGCAGTTTGCTAAGGGATCGCACACCAATTGAGAGTTTTCTGGGGTGGTGTAGGGGGCTTCGCCGGTTTGGGCCCAAGCCACAATCCACCTAGATCCCGATGCACTGAAGTCACAGGTCACGGTGTTCCCGGACTCTTGACAGCCGTCAAATGAAGCGCCAACCACCCAGTTGTCGATCGTGAAGAAACCTTGTTCACCGTCGGAACCGGGGTAGGCCTGAATGCCCAGAAGGTCGTATGGGCCAAGTGACCAGATGTACCAGTAGGAACGCTCGATGCCATAACGTAAATCATCGATGTAAGTGCGGACTACAAATCCGGCAGCCTTGGCGCCCGTGATTTCTTGGCGCGGAAGATCACCGGGGCCAGCAAGACCGTAGTTCAGTTCCGTGTCCCAAAGTGGAAGCTCGGGTGCACCGGCAGCTACCAAGACATCTTGTGCCATTTTGATTAATGCACCACGATCGACTGGATCACCGTCTGCTTTGGGGTAGGTGTGAATTGCGAATACGTCAACCGGCCAACCTAGCTTGCCGAGTTCCTCGAGATACGCTGAGTAAAATTTGTTAAACGGACCGGTAAGGCGCGTACTGGGTGAAGGCGCGATTACCAATGCGGACGGGTCTTTCGCCTTAATAATGTCGTAGGCCCGCTTGGTCATGTCGGCCATTTCGGCAGGAGTTCCGTTGTAGAAATTCTTCAGGTTAGCTTCGTTCCAAATTTGGTAGGAACTAAATGAGTCTGCGTATCTATCAACAACCGCGATTACCCAGTCATCCCAGTCGGCCATGTTCTTTGGGGCACTCGCTGCTCCCGGTTGCGGGTAGTCTGTGTCGTTTAATTCTTTAGCCGCCCACGTTGGTGTCGTTCCGAGTACCATCATGATGTCGGTCATACCTTTGGAGGCGGCATTTTCCAGTAGCCCGTCGATGTTATCCCACTTGAATTCACCCTTGGCGAGCTCTATCTGGCTCCAGGCGGTTCCGTTATCCCACATGCGTAATGCACCAAATGGCGCTGCGGCCCAAGCCCCACCCTCAGCACCTTCAATGTGCATGCCGACTATCGATGCCGGTACGCCATCAACTTCTGCCATAGGTGACTCCGAACTGGGTGCTGAAGGGTCTGCATTCTCTGAACTTGAGCCACATGCGGTTAAGGTCAAAGCCAGTGCAGAGATCCCTGCGACGAGAGCGACTACTTTTGAGTTGCGGTTGTTCCGAACCATGTGGGCATATTTCCTATCGCTATTGACTGTCCTGGTGTCACTGCCGTGCACTGGTTAAGAGCATTGCACGAGAGTGTTGCATTAGCCGGAACAGTGTAAGCATTAGTGCTTACTGGCGACCACACCACTATGTCCACGTTGTCGTTATCACCAAAATTACACGTGTTGACCGGTCCGGTCGTGCAGCTGTAGTACGACTCGTTCATCCAGTTAAATGCCGCTTGGTACCCGAGTGCACCGGGTGTTCCGTCTTGCATGGCAATGCCGATACGCTTAGTATCCGGCGCCCAAAAGTACCAATAGGCACGGTCAACGCCAAGGCGCAGATTGTCAAGGTAGGTCTGCGCAACCCAAGAGGCGGCGTTTGCACCGCTGATGGTTTGACCTTTGATTTTGCCCGGGCCTTTGATTCCGTAGTTGACTTCGGTGTCCCACAGTCCTTTGGATGATGGAACTTTCGAAGCCTTCATTTGCGCCTTTGCCGTGGTGATCAGGTTCGCGCGATCAGCCGGCGTTCCTTTACCGTCGGGGTAGCTGTGAACAGCAATCGCATCAACCGGCCAGTTGGCCTTTTTCAGCGCCTTGAGATAGGCCGGGAAGAACTTTTTGTACGCGGACGTAAGTCGCAGTGTGGTGCTGGCGCTCACGATCTTCGCGGTTGGGTCTCCGGCCCGAATAATTTTCGATGCCGCCTTGGTGAGGCTCGCCATTTGCTGTGGCGTTCCCTGCCAGAAGTC
>Ga0209284_10006563_pt1 | contig 11099 bp, 10 predicted proteins | sample FRY03_FD_187211 | JGI IMG/M metagenome (GOLD analysis project Ga0209284, IMG submission 187211) | Freshwater microbial communities from Lake Fryxell liftoff mats and glacier meltwater in Antarctica - FRY-03 (SPAdes) (version 2) | ecosystem: Environmental > Aquatic > Freshwater > Ice > Glacier... | reverse complement strand
AAGGGTAAACGCAGTTTTCCCCTTCTTCATGTAATTCAAACGCTTCAACATGTATACATCTCCCAGAAAACAAATGTTAGAACAACCAGCACCAACATGTGCTTGGTAGGGATATTAAACAAAGGGAGAGCAATAAAACCTAAACAAGAAATGATGTAAAAAAGAAGTAGATGTGAAGTAAAAAAAAAGGGCCTTATTTTGCAGGCATTTTAAGCCATTACAGAAACAGCCTTAATCAAAAATACTCGAATCCTTCATCATCTATTTACCAAAATAGTCTTGAAGATTGAGTGGATAAAATGCGATTTACTTTGATTTGGAACTTTTTATCTAATAAAACCTGCCATCGCATATTCCCCAAGGCAATGTACAGCAAAAGATCTCTTTATTACTTACAGGGAAGAATAATGCGTGATGCAAACCCTGGCTGATGCAAAACTTTCTCAGTTGCAATAACGGAGGCTTTGGAAAATGGCCCTTCTGCGGTATTGGTATTGCGATCAAATAGAGGAAAATAAGCGCCACAAATATCCACTCGCAAACAATGACCTTTAGGAAGTTCTGCCGCGATAGGGCCTAAATCTACAGTAATTTTATAAGTCTCGCCCTGCTTCATTTCCTTGGGTTTGATCTCCGATTCTCGATAACTACCCCGAAGTATTCCCACCGCAAGGTTGTACGATGTGCCATCAGGCAGAACATCGATCAGTTTAACCACCCAATCTGCATCCTTAGTATCGGTGGATACAAATAATTCAGCTTTAGGGTTTCCAGCAAATCGCAAAGGTTTTTCTAAGGGTTTAGTCGTATAGACTAAAACATCTTTTCGCTCTTCAATAGTTCGCTGATCAACGGGTGCCCAATGGGCAAGATGCAACGGTCTTTTTTCTGTGATAGGCAAGGCAGGCACCGGATCCGAGGGATCAGCTTTAAAACTATCTGCTTTTTCAGTTTCTAAGGGTAGAGCCATAGTAAGGGTTCCATCGCCTTTAATGCTATTGGCATTACCCTGCGAATGAAGGTAAAGAGAAGTTTGTTCAAAGCCCTCTGGTGGCCAAGTGCTTGCATTATTCCAAGTGTTATCGCCCATCGAAAAATAGCGTACGGGAATAAAGGGCAGTGTTGCAGTCCTTCGATTATTTTTCAAAAATCGGTGGAACCAATCGAGGTTTGCTTGAACCGGATCCCAGATTGCATTAGGGCCAAAGTCGATATCCCCCACTTTGTTTTTCCCGATGGTGCCATGATCCCAAGGGCCAAGAATCAATTGTTGTTCCTTACGAACTTCGGGATTATTGTTATGTTTTTGCATCAGGATAAAGTTGTCCACCGATTCTCTGGAGAAGAAATCGTAATAACCAACCACATGAAGAGCCGAAAGATTTAAGTTCGTGATTTGATTAGTTAGATCCAGTCGATTCCAATAACCATCAGGTTTGTTATGAGTCAGCATTCCGGTCAGCCAAGGAATCTGCCAACCGATTTTAGAATCAACTTCGCTCAAAGGCAAATGCATAAGCGTTTGATTCCAGTCTTGATTGGGTTTAATTTTTTCAGGATTTGCAGAATTACCACCGGCCCATTTCGCAATCAAAGAAAGCCGTACCGCACCGCCTAAATATAAATTCCTATAGAAACTACTGAAGGTTGCGGTTGGACTTATGGTGACTAGGCCCGGGGGTTTTTCCGCAGCAGCAAGCCATTGCGTTGCTCCTACATAGGAACTTCCCCACATTCCAACTTTTCCATTCGACCAAGGTTGCTTAACAATCCATTCGATTGTGTCATAACCATCTTGCCCTTCGTTGTTGTAAGGAATAAAAATTCCCTTGGACTGAAAGCAACCTCTGCAATCTTGGATAACTACGACATAGCCTTCTCGGGCGAATTGCTCTGCGACTGCAGTGTTCCGGCTTTTATTGTAGGGCGTTCGCATCAGCACCGTAGGCGCCTTTGTTAAGGTTGCAATCTTATAAATATCGGTAGCTAATAAAATGCCATCGCGCATAGGCACTTCAACCGAAACCATACGAACAGGCAGCAGTTCTGCAGCCTGAGATATCGCAACAGACAACATTGAAGCAAGCAATATGCTTGGAATAAATCTAACCGATGGCATAAGGTTCATAACTAAGCTTTCGAGTGAAGAGTATTGATACAGCGTAAGATTATTTTACCCTAATTGAAACACCAATGAATATAAGAATTTTATTTGAAGTTTAATTAAGCTTAAGTGAATGGCCTATCCATGGCGATCGCATCCCATGCTAAAGCTCAGCCTCCGGGGCCGGCCTGCTGAGATGGAATGTTGTCAGAAACCGCTGGGGATGGCTCGGTCGGCTGCTGCGCCTGGTTCGGCATCTGGGTGTCGCACTCATAAGAAGTCATTGAGCAGGTACTATCGAACTAACGGTGACTGATGCAGAACGCTCGCGCCGCAATCGGATGTAGCCAAAAATGAGGCAAGTGATTGCGATAAGGTGGAAACACAATTAGCGGTTAGTGCTCTGTGTGCGGCATCGCCGTAAGTGGCGGCGGTGAGCAAGAACACATTGCTGGCGAGTGAGGCGACCTGCACGAGACCGAGGAAAATAACTGCCGCAAGCCCTGGCCGCATCCAAAGCCAGATGACACCTACCGACAGAACAATGATGTCGAGTGCTGTGGCTGCCCATGCACCGGTAATCGCACTGCCAACAATAAACCAAATGATGTGTGCCCCGGTGGTAGCGATGACCCCAACAAACAGCTTCGGACGAACAGGAGTCTTGGTGAACAGCAGCATGAGTAAAATGGCAGCGGCACCGGGAATCCAAACGGCTACGCCACAATACTGGCTAGATGCCCAACCGCCGGCGGCTCCGGCAATGCTGCCGACGATGGAGGCGAGCGAGTGTGCTGGTTTCTTTGTTTCAGTCATAGTTCACGGGACGGGTGCCTTCTGCGCCTAACAATGATTGGGCGAAATTAATTCCGTCTAATTCGGCTATTCATTCTCGCTAATCCGGATTCGATCTAACTCAGATTAGCGATATCGCCGGAACGGAAGAGATTCCACTTCTCTTCACACTGTAGTATTCTAACCGGCACACGGTGCGATTACAAAGAAAAATTAAATGGATTCGCCACAGAAGTCGGTTCAATCGCCGAAATTGCCCGATCAGGTTGCGGCGAAGATGCGCTTGTTGCACTACTCGAAACGCACGGAGAGCGCAGACATCGATTGGATGTCCTTGCCGAGTTGGAACCCTTCCACATCTGCCCCCTTATGTCTTGCTGCCTAACGATAAAGCTAAGCTGCGGCGGCCGAAGTAGCGACCCGACCACAAGAACCACGACACGATCGGCGGTCAGCATCTGCGTTTTGTTCGGCCCGCTGCACCACATTTGGGAAGTTTTGCCCCGGCCCCTTATCTCATCCTCCGGGATTTGTCTTAGAGAGAACCTTTCGTGCGAATCGGTCCACCCGAACGACCTTGAGTCGGTGGAACCCTCTGGCGATCAGCTCGTACTCATCATGGGCTTCGAGTTGAAAGGCAATCAGGGTGCCCTCGGCGTGGACCACGCGGGCCAGGCAGCGGACATTTTGGCCTAGAGGGGTCGGGGCCAGGTGATGGACCTCAATGTGCGTGCCCACCGTGCTTTCGCCAGCCTCAAGCAAAGGTAGCATCGCTTGCCGCACGGCATGCTCCAGGAACCAGATCAGCCACGGGGTACAAAGGACCGCCGGCATGCCACCGTCTGCGAAGTCGATCACATGTCGGGGTTCGACAACGAATCGTTCTTCGCCTGTCGTACCGACTTTGGGGTTGGCCTTCATCGCCGCTCCCTTCCTTGCACAACCCGTGTGGTGCAGTCAGCCGCTTCTCATCGTCCATCACTGACTGCTGGCGAACACAAGTCGCCGCACGCTTCTTGGGGCGAAGGGCCGGCCAGGCGAAACGCTTCGCGTGCCGTGGCTGCAGAGACCCCCGCGTTGACGGCGGTAACGATTGCGACCAGGGCGTTCAGCAAATCATCGTTGATGCCGGCTTCGCGCGCTTTTTCGATCCGGCCTCGCGTGCAGATCTGACAGCCGCGCGTCATGGTCACGGCAAGTCCGATCAGATGTTTCTCGCGCTCGGTCAAAAGCGAGGTTTCGTGGGTCTTCCGCAGATACTCCAACACCATCGTACCATCATAAGGCATGGGTAGACTCCTTTTGGTCTGTTGAATTAAGGAACAATTTCTGCACAACTCTTTCCCAGAATATTTGCCTCGACGGCAATCTTACTGCCCGCACTGACTGGAAATAAGGGCATGGGCGAACCGGTGAGGATGATCTGCCCTTCACGAAGGCCCAGACCGGACACTGCGAGCCGGCACGCCAACCAGCGCAGGGATTCACTCGCGCCGGCAAATGTCCCAGAACTCTCAACGGCGCCAACCCGAACCCCATTGATTCGGATGCAGAGGCTATGCACCAAGTCCGACGGACTAGAGCGAGCCGACTCCTCCGCAAGCACAAACCCCGCATGCATTCCATTGCTCGCGATCAACTTCGGACTAGGGGACACGGCTTCGTGAAGAACATAGCGGTGCAACTCGATCACCGGAAACACGGCAGCGATGGCATCCAGACATTCCTCTTCCGTAGGAGACGAGCCGGTCAAATCCTTGGCCAGTCGGACCGCCAGCTCCCCCTCAACGGCCAGATTCGCATAATGTGCATAAGAGAGCCGCACGCCGGAACGAAAACAGCCCGTGTCGAAGATTCTACCAAAGATCGGCTCACTCACGCCCAACTGCTGCTGGATGGTTTTGCTGGTGCAGCCGATCTTGTAGCCGATGATCTTTTCGCCGCGTTCTTCGCGCAGTCGCGCAAACTCGCTTTGGAGTTCGTAGGCCTGCGGCATCGTCAAGTCAACGGGGCGAGCAAACAGTTCGCCCGGCGTCCTGGCATCGTAATCCGCCAGCATGCGCAACGCCATTTGTCGGAGTTCGTCCTTCGTCATTGCTGCCCTCTTCGGTCTGGTTAGGGGCGGATTTCGAACCTGCCTCTACCAAATATCGCGGCATCCAGAAATCTTTGATTTGAAAATCCGCCCCCTCTTCACACTGTAGTATTCTAACCGGGGCGAAGTGCGATTTCAAAGAAAAATCAAGGGAATTCGCTACAGAAGTCGGTTCAATCGCGGTAGTTGCCCGATGCAAGTTCAGCCTCGACAGCAGCAGCGGGTTATGCTGTGGTTTTCTTATAAATCTCCATCATTCAACGGCTATATCTCTGTCAGTTCTGGAACATGTTCATCTTCATATTTCTCAATCAGCACGCCAATCACTTCCATCAATGAGGCTAAGGGGTGATTTTCATTCTCACCCACCACATCGATCAAAGCATCTAACACAGTCACAAGTCTTCGGTATTCGCTCTCTGCATGCGGAACAAATACGACGGTTGCTAACATTGGCCAAGCATTTTCAGCCGTTTGTATTTCTGTCATCATAGTTTACTCCTTCCATTTCCCTTTATCATACTCGTCGTGCGTTAGCACGGCGCGAATGTAGACCTTCTGCTGATTATAGTGTAAAGCTGCAATAAGGCGTGCTTTGTTGCCTCCAATGTTGAAAACCGTCAAATTCCGCACCTGATCGGCGTGAGAAAAGTCTGCACGCAACTCTGCAAACGAACTGTAATTCCCTTGCTTCATCAATTGATACCAAAGTTGAAGTGAGGTTTTGGTATCAGGGTGCTTCTCCCCAAACTCGTTCAATCGTTTCCGCGTAACGATGTGCATGGGATATTCCTGCCGTTTGGGTTTCGTACCAATACTTCCATTCGCTTCTTATGCCAGCACGCTTCTCTCTACGCCGAACAAGTATTCGTTTGCGCAAACTACCTCGGTCAATATTGCCGCCCTGCACAAGCTATCTCCAGCAACGAGTCGCGGAAATGGGCGTAATGATTACAGAATTAATCTATTAGCTATAGTATATGACGATGAGAAAAGTTTGGTCAAGAAAAAAGAGTGGATTATCGTGCCCGTTCTGGGAAATCTTTATGCAGTGCCATCTTTGATATCCTTAATCATCTGACGGACTGTTTCAATCAATTGCGGAATGCGCTCCCTACAAATCGTGTATAACTGCTCGGTATCCACATCGAAATAACCATGAGCCAGAACATCCCGAAGGCCTATTGCCCCCCGCCATTGGACTTGAGGGTAGCGGGCAAAAAGCTTGCCTTCTGTTTGCCGATCAATTTTTTTGAACTCCTCGCCAGCGGCGATCAGAATCATACAGATAGAATCCATACGGTCCAGTCCAGCCTCGCTGGTCGAAAAATCGCTTGGTTGTGAGATATCAGCGCAGCGACGGGGAATTCTCTCTAACGCCGTTAATACGGATTGCAATCTTTCTAACAACAAACCAGGATCATACATAGATCGCGTCCCGTTCAATTCTGGCTTTTAGACGAGGATTCATAGCGTCCCGCAACCGGATGACATCCACCGGGTGATCTAGGAAGGTTTCCAGATCCTCTTTTAGCATGGCTGTAATAAACAGATCGGGTCGATCAGTTTTGAAAACTATATCGACATCGCTTTCAGGTGTAGCCTTGTTGCGGGCGTAGGAACCAAAGTAACCCAAAGCGAGTAGGTGGTATTCTTTGGCGTGTTGTTCCTTAAATGCTTTCAAAAGGGCATGCAATTGCGCTTGCGGCAAAATCGTCTTACTCATCTCATCACCTCCACAATCGTTATTGTATCATTAACAAATATATCTACCACCTTCCTCACACCGCCACCGCTGGCATTTTTGAAACACGCTTTGCATTTCCAGCGAGCGGTCCTTCTTGGTTGTTAGATCTTTATATATGCCTAAGTTGTACCGTAACGATTACGAGCATGAAAGCATGAAAAGTGCTAGGCGAAGATTTCTGAAATAGGGCGACCGTGGTCGATGTCGAGTCGTTTACGACCTGGAATTTCGAGCTTCCGATTATCAATTCCTAACAAATGTAAAACAGTAGCGTGAAGATCCGTCACATAATGGCCCTCGCCCAGAGCGTGATAACCCAGCTCATCGGTGCTGCCATGCACATGGCCTTTTTTAATCCCGGCCCCCGCCATCCAAATAGTAAAACCATTGGGATGATGATCTCGCCCAGTTTTGCCCCCGCCCCGAAGTTCCATTCCTGGGGTTCTGCCAAACTCGGTGCAGAATACAACGATGGTTTCGTCAAGTAAGCCCCGCTGTTTTAAATCCATCATAAGGCCAGCGATGGGAAGATCGATGGATTCGCAAAGTCGGGTATGGTTGGTTTTAAGATTTTGATGAGAATCCCAAACGCCATAGGGAGAAGGAAAAACCTGAACAAAGCGGACGCCCCGTTCGATCATTCTGCGAGCAGCGAGGAACCTTTGCCCAGCAAGTTTGGTAGAATCTTTTTCGAGTCCGTAGAGTAGTTGGGTCTGTTTGGTTTCGCGAGTGAAATCGACCGCTTCGGGAATTGCAGACTGCATTCGGAACGCGAGTTCATAAGAACGAATGCGTGCAAGTACCTCACGATCTGTAGGGTATTCGGTAGCAGCGAGGGCGTTTAGTTGATGGATCAGGTCGTATTCTTGGCGTTGTTGTTCCAGAGTTTGTGAGGCCATTCGCTGGCCAAAAGGCAGAGGATTTTTCGGATCCAATGCGATAGGGACGCCAGCGTGTTGTGGCCCAAGATAAAGCGAATCGATGGAAAAGCGGGTTGCAGAATTGGTCGGCCCACCCAGCACCACATACTTAGGCAAGTTCTGATTCATCGTGCCTAATCCATAATGAGCCCAGCTTCCAATACTTGGCTGCTGTTCATCTAGCCTATGCCTGCCCGTATGAATTTGATTTTCTGCAGCGTGATCATTATCCGTGGTCCACATGTTGCGAACAAAGCAAAGTTCATCAACCTGCTTGGCAAGGTGAGGCCACCAATCGGTAACTTCAATCCCGCTTTGCCCATGTTTTTTAAATCCGACCTGCATCGGATAAATAGTGGGGTAGACATCGCGGACATTAATTTCTTCGGAAGCAACAGAGCGGAATCTTTTTTTATGTAAGGGCGATTTCAGCGGGTTTTCAAAAGGGGTTTTATCAAAGGTCATTCCCTCGTATTTATTAAGCGCGGGCTTGGGATCAAAAGTTTCCATATGGCTGTAACCACCCGAAAGAAAAATCCAAACCACCGACTTTGCCTTCGGTTTCAGTGGCGGTATACCCGTTGGAGTTTCGCCCACAACGGATGCCTTTACTATGCCATCTTCCGCCAGCATGGCCCCCAATGCCATCCCTGTACAGCCTAAGCCAAAATCAGAAAGAAAATTCCTTCGGGTAGTGTGATTCATAGTTTTACCTGATGGTTACAAAATCGTTATGGCTGAATAATGCCCTAATTAAGGACTCTTTTAGCTTGATATCATCGGAACTAAGGTAACTTTTGCAAAGTTGAATTTCTTTAGTATTAGCCGACCTGCTTAGAATAAGTTCGAATGCCAGGTTAATAAAGCGTAGCTGATAATCGCTAGGAAATTCTTTAAGAATCTGGGCCGATAATTCTTTGGTAATGAGTATGGAAGCTTGATGAATGATTTCGCTATTGGTGAGGGCTAAAGCTTGCTGAGGAATAATGGTGCGGGTGCGCCTGTAGCAATCGAGTGTATCAGGGGCATCAAACAAGTTGCTGAATTTACTATTCCCGCCTTCTTCCGGATAAACACTGTAGTAAAGGCTTCTTCTAAAGGTGGTTAAAGCCTGATCATTTTCGATTTCCTGACCTTTCATCGTAAGGTTTAATTTGCCACCAACATAAAGAATACTATCTCGAATGACCTCCGCTTCCATCCGGCCAGTGTTCCTATGCCAATGCAAATGGTTTTCTAAATCAACAGTGATGGCGTGGGAATCACTAGGAAAAGAAGAAGCTTGCTTATAGACCTGACTGGTAACAATTAAGCGGTGCAACTGCTTCATATTCCAGCCGGAATGGATAAAGTTATACGCGAGGAAATCGAGAAGCTCTGGGTGAGAAGGCGATTTTCCACTCATGCCGAAATCTGAAACTGTGCCTACCAAAGGCGCATGAAAATGCCTGCCCCAAATGTGATTGACCGCAACCCGAGCTGTTAAAGGATTGTTTCCATCAGTCATCCAAAGGGCCAGGGCTTTTCTTCTACCACTGCTTTTCTCCGGAAATAAAGGCGATAACCCGGTATAAACTTCCGGTAAACTGGTAGCGTTTGCTGCTGCAATAGCTTTGTCTAAAGCACCCTGAGCGGTGTTTAATTGCTTGGTTAGGGCGTCGAGATCCTTCATAGGAAGGGGAGGTTTTTTTTCTTTAGCATCTTTAATAAGAACTTCCGTTTTAACTAATTGGGTTTCTGCTTTTAAAAGGTGCAATTCTTTTTCTAATTGATTAGCTTCGCGTGCTAACCTTATTTTCTCTTCTGGTTTTGTGCCCTGCCTTTTTCCCTGATCTGCAAGGATGCGACTTTTGATGCTTCTCATTTCAGCTTGCGAGGACTTTAATTCTAATTCTGCATGAAGGAGGGAAAGGGAATAATCCCGGAGTGCAGATTTCGCTTTTTCAACTTCCGCTTGGCTCGCTTGCAACGATTCATTGCAAGCGCTCGAGGAAACAAAAGATTTGGAACCCGCAGTGCTGAGAGAGTGACTTTCCCACCCTAATACCCCTACGATATCCTTCCCATTATAAAAAGGTGCTGCTTCAAATTCGAAACTGATTAATGGGGTTCCTTGGGGTGATAACCAACGAATATCATCCACTGCAACTTTACTTGAAGTTCGGGCATCAAAAAGAATTCCTTTGGTCGTATCGCCAACTGGGTTCCATGAATTAAGCGCAACTTTTGTCTGATCGACCAAAACTTTTTTATCACTTAGCGAATGAACTGTTAAAAGACAATAATCTTCTTTAGGTAGAAAGGTCAGCTTTATCTGAAACTGGTTTTGTCGGTTAGTGAAGTCATATTTTCCAACTTCAAATTCAGTAAAAGAGTTTGGCTTGTAGGCAACGATACGGCCTTTTTCAAAACCGATATAACCTGCGGTCAAACCTTTTGTCAAATCCTTCGCAAGCTGAAAATTGAAATGAGAATCGAGCAGAAGTATCATTTTAAATTCAAAGACGCTTTTTTCTTCAAGGATTTTAAGTGTGGATAAGCGATTGATTAAAACCCTTCTACCTTTATTTGCTTCTAGAATAAGAGATTGACTTCCTGCAATGGCCCCAAAGCTTTTGCCTTCTTTCGCTTTTCCAATTGCAGCTTTTTGGTTTTCCTTTGCTTTTTCAAGTGCGGTAAGCAGTTCCTTTGGAGCAGGTTTTTGATTCTTCTTCATCTCGCTGAATAAAGATTCAGCCTTTTGTAATTTATTCTCTGCATCTGAAATAAAGCTAGCTTTAACATGCTCGCGTGCCCCGGGGTAATAAGAATTCAAAGGCAGTTGCACCGGTTCTATTTTTTTAAGGAACGAGGAAAATAGCGCAGGGACTCCGGGGGCAATGCTTCCTTTTTCATTGATACGGTTTCTTTCATCCCCGCTTGAATAGAACCAAGTTTTAGCCTCTAGGTTTTTATCAAACACCCGAATAGACCCCAGTCTTTGAATTTTTCTTAGCGTAGAATAATCATACTCCTGAAAAATCCCCGGGTCAGGTTCCCCAGGTTCACGCTCTTGCCTTAAACTGATTGGTTCAAAAAACGCACGCAGTTTGAAATAATCTTCCTGAGTAATCGGGTCGTATTTATGATCATGACAATGGGCACAATTAAAAGTCAAACCAAGAAAAGCCTTGCCCGTATGTTCAACAATACTTCGCATCCAATCATTGGGATTAAGAGCATACCAGTTGCGCACAAGGTATCCCGTGGCATGCGCTGCATTCTGATCTTCGGGCAATATTTCATCCGCTGCCAGCATTTCATGGATCATTCTGTCGTAACCCTTGTTGTCATTTAACGACTGAATAATCCAGTCGCGCCAACGCCAAATTTGAGGCGCACTATTCCAAACATCGGGAACATATCTTCGACCATACCAATCTGCATAACGCCAAATAT
>Ga0209284_10006559_pt1 | contig 11103 bp, 10 predicted proteins | sample FRY03_FD_187211 | JGI IMG/M metagenome (GOLD analysis project Ga0209284, IMG submission 187211) | Freshwater microbial communities from Lake Fryxell liftoff mats and glacier meltwater in Antarctica - FRY-03 (SPAdes) (version 2) | ecosystem: Environmental > Aquatic > Freshwater > Ice > Glacier... | reverse complement strand
TTAAGCAAGCCAAGGAAAAAGCACCAGCCATTATCTTTATTGACGAGATTGATGCTATTGGAAGAGCAAGGGGAAAGAGCATGGCGCAGGGATCAAACGATGAGCGAGAGAACACGCTTAATCAGTTACTTACAGAAATGGACGGCTTCGGTACCAACAGTGGTGTCATTATTCTTGCCGCTACCAACCGTGCTGACATTCTGGATCGTGCTCTGATGCGTGCGGGTAGATTTGACCGTCAGATTTTGGTTGATATGCCTGACTTGACTGAAAGGATACAGATATTCAAAGTGCATCTGAAGCCACTGAAATTGGGCGAGGATGTAGAGGTTGATTTCCTAGGGAAACAGACTCCAGGGTTCTCTGGTGCAGACATCGCCAATCTATGCAACGAGGCAGCTTTGATTGCTGCGCGCAAGGACAAGAATAAGATTGAGAAACAGGATTTTCTAGATGCGGTTGACCGTATCATCGGAGGTCTTGAGAAGAAGAATAAGATTATCACCGTAGGAGAGAAGAAGGTAATTGCCTATCACGAAGCTGGTCACGCTGCGGTAAGTTGGCTTACAGAGCACGCCTCACCACTTATTAAGGTGACAATTGTACCGCGTGGAAGATCGTTGGGAGCTGCATGGTATCTGCCAGAAGAGCGTCAAATTACAACCAAAGAACAAATGTTGGACGAAATGTGTGCTACGTTGGGCGGTCGTGCAGCAGAGCAAATTATATTCGGAAAAATATCTACGGGTGCACTAAGCGATCTAGAGAAAGTAACCAAGCAAGCTTACGCGATGGTAACGGTTTACGGACTTAGCGAGAAGATTGGGAATATCAGTTTTTATGATTCCACAGGTCAGAGCGAATACTCATTTGGCAAACCCTATAGTGAGAAAACGGCCGAGTTGATTGATAAAGAAGTGAGCGATATGGTGGAAGCAGCCTACGCGCGAACAATCAAAATACTCACCGAAAATAGAGACAAGCTAGAGAAACTGGCCGAGAATCTGTTGGAGAAAGAGGTCATATTTAAAGAAAACCTAGAGGTTATTTTCGGAAAGCGGCAGTGGGACAGAGAAGAAGATTTAGCCGAGAAAAAGGTCGAAGTTGTAGCAGAAGTGAATGAAACCGGATCTGCTGAATTAGCTCCAAAACCAGTTGCTGTAGAGGGCAAAGAAGCGGAAGCTAAAACAGAGAAGAACGATTTTTTAACCCAAAGTTGATAAATTGCCTACTTGGAAAAAGGTTGGGTAAACATATTTACGGGTTCGGCCAACATTGCCGAATTGAAATGTGCCTTGCTCAAGCAACAAGGGTTCAAAGCAGTGGTAATCAACAAGCAAGATTCATCTTATCTGTTCGGAGAAGCAGAACTTTACGTTCCTCAGGATGAAGTGATTCGCGCTAAAAGGATTTTGAATGAAGAAAATGCCTGAGCTTGCCACCCGAATCATTGTTGGATTTATCGTATTCGGCATCTTCCTTTCCGCCATTTTCCTTGGAAAGGAAATTGGTTTTCTCACCTTCTTTCTATTTGCCTTAGTTGTAGGTCTTCATGAGTTCTATGATTTGGTGGATAAAGGTGGATTTAAACCTCAACGCCTAACTGGTTACATCCTTGGAGTTTCGCTCTTTTTAGGAAATGGAATGATGACCTTTTTTGGTCACTCCGAGAAATACCTCTTGTTCCCGCTGGTCTGTTTGTTTCTTATTCTTCCGATTGAACTTTACAGGAATAGGAAAGACCCTTTCACCAATATCGCTCACGGAATTCTTGGGTTAATCTATGTGGCTGTGCCAATTACGTTGCTCATAAATATTGTTCATCCTAACGATGATGGTTACAACCCGTTATTCTTTGCCGCTTTTCTGCAACTCATTCTTGCTTCGGATTCCGGAGCATATTTGGCAGGTACCGCATTCGGAAAACATAAGCTTTTTGAAAGGATAAGTCCTAAAAAGAGTTGGGAAGGTGCCGCAGGTGGGTTGCTTATGAGCATGGCCTTTGCCGTTGGTTTTTCTTTCTTCCTAGACTTTCTCAGCCTTTGGGAGTGGGTAGGGCTTTGCATAGTAACGGTTGTTGCCGGCATTTATGGCGATTTGGTTGAAAGCCTGCTCAAACGCAACGTAGGAGCTAAAGACAGCGGAACACTTTTGCCAGGTCATGGTGGAGTTCTTGATCGCCTCGATAGCATCATATTGGCCACACCATTTGCCTTCGTTTACCTCAAGATATTTCTTTAATTTCTACTTAAACCAAACCGTACATTTGCGGATTCATGGCAAGAATGACCATACATAAGGAGGGCTATCGAATGCTGACATTGTTGGCAATTGCGGTGGTTTCCATCACTTTCGGAGTTATTCGATTTTTTCCTGAATTGAAGTGGCTACACACGTTGGTTGGAGCAGGAGGCGGTATAGTTTTCCTTATTTTTTTACAGTTTTTTCGTAGTCCCAAACGTAACCTTGTTATATCATCACGCAGCATCGTTTGCCCTGCTGATGGAAAGGTGGTGGCCATTGAAGAGGTTCAGGAGCCTGAGTATTTCAATGGTGAGAAACGCATTCAAGTTTCGGTGTTCATGTCGCCATTGAATGTGCATTTAAACCGCTATCCCATTTCAGGCCGAGTTGCATATTCTAAGTATCATCCCGGAAAATTCTTAGTGGCTTGGCATCCGAAATCAAGCACTGAAAATGAGCGCAATACGGTTGTTATTGAAACCGAATTCGGAGTTTCAGTTCTTATCCGACAGATTGCAGGTTTTGTTGCCAGACGCATCGTTTGGTATTGCCACGAAGACGATAAGGTGAAGCAAGGTGATGAGCTCGGATTTATCAAATTCGGTTCACGCGTTGATCTTTTTCTTCCGCTTGATGCCAAGATTAAGGTAGAAATTGACGAAAAGGTTCAGGGCGGCATCAGCATTCTGGCAGAGATTTAAAGAATTTCTATCAACTCTTTCAAGTGGTGAATGTGTATGAAGCCTTCATCCACGGTTTTCGGCTTTTCAGGTTCGAAGAATACAGCTTTCCAGTTCGATTCCATGGCTCCGATTATATCGGCTTCAAAGTGATCTCCAATCATAACGCTAGTTTGAGCCAAAGCTCCAGTCAGTCTTTCTGCGTGATCAAAAATCATTCGACTTGGTTTTTTTGCCCCCGCGCTTTCGGACGTAATGATGTACTTGAAATACGGACTCAGACCTGAGCTTTGCATCTTAATGTGCTGCACTTCTTCAAAACCGTTGGTGATAACATGTAAGTGATACTTCGGTTTCAGGTATTCCAAAATTTCGATTGAGCCATCAATCAGACCCGTTTTGCGCGGGCTTCTCGAAATGTAAAGCTCACCAATTTCAGAGGCGAGTTTTTTATCATCATACCCAAAGAATTTTAAAGCCGTTTCAAATCTGCCATAACGCAGATATTGTTTTTCGATGGTGCCATTGCGGTAATCTTCCCAGAATAGCTCGTTGATACGCTTGTACTCTTTAATGAATTCATCATCTGAGACTTCCAGTTTTTGAGCTAAATCAAATTCAGCATAAAGCTCTTTAAGCGTGGCTTCCGAGTTCAGTTCAAAATCCCAAAGAGTTCTGTCAAGGTCAAAGAATACGTGTTTGATCTCCTTCAAATCAAATTAGAATATGATAACCACCGATGAAACGATTACAGACCAAACAACAACAGAAGCCGAGAGGTAGAAAATCACCAGTTTCTTATCTGAAAAAAAGCGTGCTGCCAAAAATGTCCCTAATGGAATAGAAAGCAAAACTGGTGTAACTGCGGCCAATCCGATAAGTCCATATTCACGTTTGATGTGAATAATCATCTTGTTCTTCCACGTAAACTTCTTCTTCGGCTTACTTGGTTTTTTCTTGCTTTGATGCGAACTCAGTTTGCTAATCAGTAGCATTATTGCTGAACTCAGATAAAAGAAAAAGAACACTCCAATAAGCCCACCAATGCTTGTAATTAGCAATGTTTCTAAGTAGCCAAAACCGATATTGAGGGAAGTGATGGGCGCGGTGAGGAACTTGGTCGCGCTCAGTATTACAACTAACAATATTTGCAGGATTTTCTCCAACGGTCAATTTCTTGCTCTACGCCCTGATTTTAACTAGTTTATGCTTATTCTTTTGCCCCGTATGCCAAATCGCCAGCATCTCCTAAACCAGGCACGATGTAGGCCTGTGCGGTCATTTCTTCGTCCAATCCACCAATCCAAATGGAGCAGCTTTTAGGCAGGTGACGTTCGCAGTATTCCAATCCTTCGCGGCTGGCAATTGCCGCCACAATATGAACGTGCTTCGGTTTCCCTTTTCGTAGCAATGCCTTGTACGCAAGCACCATCGAACCACCTGTTGCCAACATAGGGTCGCATAAAATAACCGTTCGGTCTTCAACCGATGGGCTTGATAGATACTCTACTTTAATATCAAACGTGCCATCCTTTTTATGATTCATTCGGTAAGCCGAAATGAAGCAATTGTCTGCCTGGTCAAAATAATTTAGGATGCCCTGATGTAGCGGAAGTCCAGCCCTAAGAATGGTTGCAACAACAGGTTGGTCAGCAATTACTGGCAACTCAGCCTCTCCCAATGGTGTGGTTATAATTCCCTTATTCCATTCCAGTTCCTTACTGATTTCGTAGGCAAATAACTCGCCAATACGTTCCAAATTGCGCCTAAACCGCATACGGTCGGTTTGTACATCTGCGTTTCTTAGCTCACCTATGAACTGATCAAAGAGTGACCCGTGACCACCAAGAATTTTTGTCATTTATACTGATTGTTTTACGATTAATCTGTGGCAAGAAAGTCTCGGATAAATATAAGGATTGTGCGTAGCCCTCCTTGTAAGAAATGTCACGATTTCGCCACTTCTACCATATGCGTAAATACATTGCGCCAACCTGCCCAAATAGTGCGGTCGGTAAGGGTTTCGTTATGCCAAAGTCCGATAAAAGTGCCATTTACGGCTCTTACTTTATCAACAATGGCGGTGATATGTTCCTTTGCCTGCTCGGGCTGTAGCTTCATATAATATTTAAGCGTAGCTTCCATTACGGCAAACGGATAGACGGTCAACTCTGTTGCTGTTTCAAGGTCGAGGTCGTAGAAACGATAAGGCGTGCAAGTTCCTGCTCGAAATCCAATATGCTCTGCATATCCCATCGAGTGGTCTTCACTAATGTCGTTATCAATCAACTTCTGATACGTGTGCGGCAAATGAAGAATGAGAAAATGCTGTCGGCTTTTAGTCACCGAACGATGAATGATTTGCTCTAACCGCTTTTTTTCGGTTTTCAACTTGTCATTCTTCTGATTTGAATTGAACCCTGGGTGAATTCCAATCTCGGCATAATCTCCCAAATGCTTAATGAGCGATTGGAATTCCTGATTGTAAAACGGAACATTCTTATCGTTTACGCCATAATCGGCCAATAAGAAGAAATAGATTGTTCTAAGATTATATTTCTTCTGAATTTCTAGTTGAAAATCGTACGTATCATACGGGTCTTTCGCGCTTCCTAACAACACCTTTATTCGCTCCAGCATCTCTTTAAAATTGAGAGTCGATAATACCCGACCAAAAGCACCGAGCGTTCGCATAAAACCCTTGTTCTTGTACGCGTAAGCATTATCAATATCAATCGTGGATATAAACTTATATTCTCGCTTTTTGAAGGCCAGTTCAGGATATTTGGCGCTCAGAATCTCCCTAATCCGCAATAGCCATTGATCCACTACTGGTTCGGTGAGAAAACCATTTTTAAAGCCTAGACTCTCCGAAGCTTCAAATCGGTTGTACTTGTCGCGGATATGCGGCAAACATTCCTCGTAACGTGATAGACAGAAGAACGAAGCCGCAAACACGTCAAAGTTCAGAGCCGAATCTGTTGAATTGTGGGCGTAGAAATATTTGCCTGATTCGTTCTCCGAAACGTGGATGTTTTGATCTTTCACGCCCGTTTCGTGCAGTAGTCCCTGCGATTTGAAATGAACTTCATCCCCCAGTTTAGAATGACAATAACTGAGTTTTAGTGATTCGGATGCTGCAAATTTCTCCTTGTCACTCGTAAATGCGAGTTTGATTCCGAGCATGTCGCCAAGTATCACCTTAAAAATATAACGGACGCGAGGCGTAACCTTATGACTGTAGATCAGCATCAGTTCAAATGTTCAATAATCGATTCGCAGATGAATTCCGCAGCCGTTCCGTCTCCGAAGATTTCTAGAAACTCCAAGTTCAATTCCTTCTTAAAATGGTCATATCCATCATGGATTTTCTTTGGGTTTGAACCAACAAGTACAGCACAGCCGCTTTCAACAATCTCAGTCCATTCGGTTTCAGGTCGGAGAATAACGCACGGCTTTTGCATAAAAAACGCCTCTTTTTGAACGCCACCGCTGTCGGTCATAACGAGTTTTGCATGTTTCTCCAACAGAATCATTTCAAGAAAACCAACAGGTTCGATAATCTTGAACAATTGATTTTTAGTGAGTTGAGTAATTGCAGCCGTATTCGCTTTTGACAAGATATTTGCTGTTCGCGGATGAAGAGGTAATACAACTTCAATTCTATCTGCCAAAGAAATATCATTCAAAGCAGTCAGAATTTCTGATAACACGTGAATATCATCCGTATTCTGCGGACGATGGATTGTAGCTAGGATGAAATTTCCCTTATCGATTCCGTGTTTTGAGAACAATGATTCGTAGCCGTCTGCTTTGGCAGAATAGAAAAGCGTATTGTCAAGCATCAAATCGCCACAATGAAAAACGTAGGGATTGTCAATGTCAGCGTTCCCCTTTTTCTTCGCATCATTCAGAGCAAGAAATCCTTCTTTCTGGAGATTCTGAACTCCCGCTTTTGTGGGCGAAAAGAGTAGAGTGGAGGCGTGGTCGGTTGTAATGCGGTTTACTTCTTCTGGCATTCGTTTGTTAAACGAACGCAATCCAGCTTCAATATGAATAACAGGAAGATGGAGTTTTACCGCAGCCAAAGCACCTGCCAAGGTTGAAGTCGTGTCACCATAAACGATTAGCGCATCAGGTTTTTCAAGTTTCAGAACACGCTCAATTTCTTCAAGCATTTTTCCGGTTTGTTTTCCGTGGCTTCCAAAACCTATCCCCAATTGATAAGTTGGCTGCGGAATTCCCATTTCCTCAAAGAAAACGTCCGACATGCCATGGTCGTAGTGTTGGCCCGTGTGTAAAAGAACCTCAACCAACGTATCCGAAAACTTGGTTCTTATGGCACGGTTTAATGCAGCCGCTTTAATAATCTGCGGGCGCGCACCGATGATGGTAAGTAGTTTTTTCAATTCGGAATATGTAGTCTAAAACACGCCTTCATCGGCAAAGCTATAGTAATTGCCATCTCCGATTATGAGATGGTCTAAGACAGGAATGTCGAGCGCAATCCCAGCATCTTTCAACTTTTTGGTGAGTTGGTGGTCGGCCTGACTTGGTTTGAGTTGTCCTGAAGGGTGATTGTGCGCCAGAACAATGGCCGAAGCTAAAAACTGAACTGCAGCCTTGAAAACCACTTTCGGGTCTACAATTGTTCCCGAAATGCCACCCTTAGAAACATTCTCTTTTCCAATAACTTCGTTGGCTCGGTTAAGATAAAGCACCCAAAATTCTTCGTGGTTCAAATCACATAAATGCGGATAAAAGATGTCGAATGCTGATCTGCTGCTTGTAATTTTCTGCCGCTTTTCAGGTTCAGATTCTTTTCTCCTTCTTCCCAATTCCATGGCGGCAATAATGCTTATAGCCTTTGCTTCGCCTATTCCTTTAAACTTGGTGAGGTCTTTTACCGAAAGCCTTCCGAGTTCCGAAAGTTGGTTATTTAAGCTTTGAAGGATGCGTTTGGAAAGATCAACTGCCGTTTCGGATGTGCTTCCAGAACCAATAAGAATGGCAATGAGTTCAGCATCGCTTAAAGCTGCTTTTCCCTTCAAAAGCAACTTCTCGCGTGGTCGGTCATCCTCTGCCCACGACCGGATTCCGTTTATGACTTTATACTCTTCCATCGGCAGGTCGAAAATACGGAAAGCATCAAACAAAGAAAGCCCCGTTCCGATATGTCGGAACGGGGCTTGAATATTTTGTACAATGCTCCTTAAAGCGCGTTAACGTGCAACGTCAACTTTGATTTAAGGTTAGAAGCCTTGTTCTTGTGTATAATGTTGTTTTTGGCCAATTTATCCACCAAAGCAGCCACTTTCGGAAATAATTCAGTAGCAACCGCCTTGTCTTCCGTAGCACGCAATTCCTTAATGGCATTACGTGTGGTTTTGTGGATGTATTTGTTTCTCAAACGTTTTGTTTCGCTTGAACGGATTCTTTTAAGTGTCGATTTGTGATTAGCCATTGCTTCTCGTAGTCAAATTTTAGGGGTGCAAATGTAAATAAATTGTTTCAAGTTACAACAGATAAGTTTTAATAAAAACCATGTTCATTGAATATTGAAATTACGCTTTCAGCAATCAGTTCATGTGCGCAATGATTTCATCTCCGAATTCAGAGGTTGAAAGCAATTCCGCGTTTTCCATTAATCGATGAAAGTCGAAGGTCACACGTTTACTTGCGATGGCACTTTCGACCGAATTCTCAATGAGTTTGGCAACTTCTGTCCAGCCCATGTATTCAAACATCATGGCACCAGATAGGATAATAGAACTTGGATTGACCATGTCCTTACCAGCCAATTTTGGCGCAGTGCCGTGCGTGGCCTCAAAAACCGAATAGCCTGTAGCATAGTTGATGTTTGCTCCTGGGGCAATGCCTATACCCCCAACGCAAGCTGCCAAGGCATCAGAAATGTAGTCTCCGTTTAAATTGAGCGTTGCTACTACCGAATGTTGCTTCGGGTAAAGGAGAATCTCTTGAAGGAAAGCATCAGCGATACAATCCTTAATCAGCACTTTTCCTGCTGCTAACGCATCCTCCTGAGCTTGGTTAGCAGCATCAACGCCATCGGTGGCCAAGATGCTGTCATACATCTCCCAGGTAAAAACCTGATTGGCAAATTCTCTCTCGGCCAAATCATAGCCCCATTTCTTGAAACTACCTTCTGTAAACTTCATAATATTGCCCTTATGAACGATGGTTACGGAAGGTTTTTTGTGTTCAATGGCATATTCGATGGATGCTCTAACCAATCGTTCTGTTCCGTCTTTTGAAACCGGTTTGATTCCGATAGAAGTTGTTTCCGGAAATCGGATTCCTCTTGCACCAAAATCGTCTTGAAGGATATTTACCAGTCTTTTGCATTCTGGAGTTCCAGCCTGAAATTCGATGCCTGCGTAAATATCTTCCGTGTTTTCTCGAAAAATCACCATGTCGGTGTATTCTGGATGAATCAATGGTGATGGAACTCCCTTGAACCAGCGTACAGGGCGCAAACAGACGTACAAATCGAGTGTCTGGCGCAATTGAACATTCAATGACCGGATTCCGCCACCTATTGGCGTGGTAAGCGGCCCTTTAATAGCTACCAAGTGTTTTTTTATAGCTTCCAACGATTCTTCAGGAAGCCATTCGCCTTTTTCGTGATAGGCCTTCTCTCCAGCAAAAATCTCCAGCCACTCCACTTTTTTTGAATCTCTGTAGACTGTTTTTACAGCTGTATCGAAAACTTTTCGCGCTGGCGTCCAAATGTCTACTCCAATTCCATCTCCCTCTATAAATGGAATAGTTGGATTGTTGGGTACATTCAAAACTCCATTACTAATTGATATTGATTCTGCCATTTTCCTCACGATTTTAGGGTTGCAAATGAACTCAATGAATTCAACAGTTTTAATCCCAAAAGTTTCATTTAATACCAATAAAAAAGGCTCTCCGTTCGGAAAGCCTTCTTTGTAGCCCGTAGGGGATTCGAACCCCTGTTACATGGATGAAAACCATGCGTCCTAACCCCTAGACGAACGGGCCGCTTTATTTAACGGAGCGCAAATGTAAAAATTTCTCTTTTACATAAAATCCCTCACAGTAAATTTTCTACGAAGAACAATCAGTATGACTTTGCAAACACTACAATTTGATTGGACGGGTTTCCGCTAAAGACACATTTACCTTCAGTTTTGTACTTGTCTTCTAGTGGAATGAGTCGGATGGTGGCCTTGGTTTCTTCTTTTATTTTCTGCTCTGTTTCGGAAGAACCATCCCAGTGAGCTAAAATAAAACCGCCTTTTTTGTCCAAAACTTCTTTGAATTCTGCCCAAGAAGAGACCGAAGTCGTGTTTTCTTCTCGATGTTTCAACGCTTTTTGGAAAAGATTCGTTTGAATTTCGGCAAGAAGTGACTCCACGTGTTCAGCAATTCCTTCAGCAGAAACTGATTCTTTGGTAAGTGTGTCTCTTCTAGCAACTTCTAATGTTCCGTTTTCAATGTCGCGTGGTCCAATACCAATCCGAACAGGAACGCCTTTGAACTCATATTCAGCAAACTTCCAGCCCGGTTTGTGCGTGTCGCGGTCGTCTAGCTTTACAGAAATGCCTTTTGCCTCAAGCTGAGCTTTTATTTCTCGCGCTCTGTCGCATACCAATTTGTATTCCTCGTCTTTCCTATAAATAGGCACGATTACCACTTTAAATGGCGCAAGGTTAGGAGGAAGCACAAGTCCATTATCATCAGAATGAGTCATAATGAGGGCGCCCATCAATCGTGTTGAAACACCCCAAGAGGTTGCCCATACATAATCCTGTTTTCCGTCTTGTCCTGTGAATTTTACATCAAACGCCTTGGCAAAATTCTGTCCGAGAAAGTGCGAAGTTCCAGCCTGCAAGGCTTTTCCGTCCTGCATCAATGCTTCAATGCAGTAGGTTTCAATCGCGCCAGCAAATCGCTCATTGGCGGATTTTGTGCCTTTCCATACAGGCATCGCCATGAAATTCTCTGCGAAATCAGCATACACATTCATCATTTGTTCTGCTTCGGCAATTGCCTCTTGCTGTGTAGCATGAGCCGTGTGACCTTCTTGCCAGAGGAATTCGGCAGTTCTCAAGAATAAGCGAGTACGCATTTCCCAACGGACAACATTCGCCCATTGGTTGACAAGGATAGGTAGATCGCGGTAGCTCTG
>Ga0209284_10006558_pt1 | contig 11104 bp, 6 predicted proteins | sample FRY03_FD_187211 | JGI IMG/M metagenome (GOLD analysis project Ga0209284, IMG submission 187211) | Freshwater microbial communities from Lake Fryxell liftoff mats and glacier meltwater in Antarctica - FRY-03 (SPAdes) (version 2) | ecosystem: Environmental > Aquatic > Freshwater > Ice > Glacier... | reverse complement strand
TTCTATAACTTTTAAACATTTCTATATTTTCTTGGAATAATTAAATTATGTACTCATTTTATTTATTACCATTATTAACAATATTTTGCAAAACCTTAAGAATATATTTTGAGTAGCGTAGTGTATATTATATAATTCTATAACTTTAAAACATTTTTATAATATTCTTGAAATAAAAAGATTATAGGCTACGCTACTAATTTCATTTATTAGCATTCCTAACAATATTTAGCCAATCTATAACTTTAAAACATTTCTATATATTCTTAAAATAAAAAATTATACACTACACTACTCATTTTCATTAAGTAGCATAATATACTATTATATTGTTTGTGATTTTACAATACTTTATATTACTATTACTAACACATACATATATTAAGGAATAAAAATGTCCTGAAATAAGAATTTAAACATTAAAATTGATACCTGTTTTTGAATATATTATCATCCGCCAAACCAAGAAGTGCGTATCAACAAAGCTAACAAGCTAACCGTGTGTAAAACACAAAAACGAAAGGGAAGAAACGAAGGAAAGAAGATGCCTAAATATGGTTCATATCTCCAGATGGACGCGTCGCGTTTGTTTAAGAAACAAGACATAGATATGAAAAAGTGGGCTAATTGTAGTTTTGAGATCGCATTAGACGATAAAAACGAGATGTATATTATGGGAAAAGAGGTTGTGGAAGAAATGGAGGAAGTTAAGAAAACATTGGAGGATATGGTGGAAGAATGGGAAGAATACTATGAAGAGAATGGAGAAACATATATGATATTTGATATGGCGGAATATGTAATAGGTGATTATACAAAAGAACAAGATAGGACGTGGGTATATGAGTATGAGATAGACGAGTATTATGACTTAATCACTGGAAAGTTAGGAGAATACTTTACTTTGTTAAAAGACATGGAGGAAAAGAAGATGAAAATACAGATGGAGAAATATGTATGTGCGGGAGTTGCTCTCGCTTTGTTGAGAAGGTAGATGTAAGGGTACTATGTGTTATATGTGTATATTATATATTTTTATATTTTTATATTTTTATATTTTGTGAAACAAATATACTTTTATAATACTAATTAGCTCATATTGTATATTTAAAAAACTTTGTTTTATTTTCCTTAAGTAGTATAATATACGAATATATTACATTAATAGATAAATAAAAATATTATACGCTACTCGTTTTATTCGTTATCATTCATAATTATAATTCAATAATTATAATTCAATAATCTTTTACAATAACATTATTATATTTTGAGAACATAATTATATATTTATATATATTCTTAAAATAAAAAGATTATACACCACGCTACTCATTTCATTCGTTATCATTCATAATTATAATTCAATAATATTTTACAATTATTTTTTCTATAATTCTATAACATTTATACATTATCATAAAATAAAAAGATTATACGCTAGTCATTTTGTTTTACATCATTATTAACAATCTTTAAGAATATATTTGAGTACATAATTATATATTTCTATAACTTTTTACATTTTCTATAATTTATTGGAAAAAAAAGATTATGTACTCATTTTATTTAATATCATTATTAACAACTATTTTGCAAAACCTTAAGAAGACATTTGAGTACATAATTATTTAATTCTATAACTTTTAAACTTTTCTATATTTTCTTGAAATAAATATAATTTGAACTCATTTTATTTAACATCATTTCTAACAATCTTTAACAATCTATTTGAGTAGCGTAGCGTATAATAAAATATTTCTATAACTTTTAACATTTTCTATATTTTCTTGAAATAAATATAATTTGAACTCATTTTATTTAACATCATTTCTAACAATCTTTAACAATCTATTTGAGTAGCGTAGCGTATAATAAAATATTTCTATAACTTTTAAACTTTTCTATATTTTCTTGAAATAAATATAATTTGAACTCATTTTATTTAACATCATTTCTAACAATCTTTAACAATCTATTTGAGTAGCGTAGCGTATAATAAAATATTTCTATAACTTTTAACATTTTCTATATTTTCTTGAAATAAATATAATTTGAACTCATTTTATTTAACATCATTTCTAACAATCTTTAACAATCTATTTGAGTAGCGTAGCGTATAATAAAATATTTCTATAACTTTTAACATTTTCTATATTTTCTTGAAATAAATATAATTTGAACTCATTTTATTTAACATCATTTCTAACAATCTTTAACAATCTATTTGAGTAGCGTAGCGTATAATAAAATATTTCTATAACTTTTAAACTTTTCTATAATTTCTTAAAATAAAAAGATTATGTACTCATTTTATTTAACATCATTCTTTATAACTTTTTGCAAATCTTTGAGAATACAATTTGAGTACATAATTTTATATTTCTATTACTTTTAGACTTTTCCATATATTCTTAAAATTAATTAATTATGTACTCATTTTATTTATTACCATTATTAACAATCTTTAACAACCCATTTGAGTAGCGTATATTATATATTTCTATAACTTTTAAACTTTTCTATATATTCTTAAAATAAAAAAGATTATAGGCTATGCTACTCATTTTATTTAATACCATTATTTATAACCTTTTAAACCTTTCTATATATTATTGGAATAAAAAGATTATAGGCTTTGCTACTCGTTTCCTTAAGTAGCATAATATGCGATTACATTGTTTGTTAAATTAGAATACATTATATTACTATTTCGAACACACACATATATTAAAGACTAAAAATGTCCTGAAATAAGAATTTAAACATTAAAATTGATACCTGTTTTTGAATATATTATCATCCGCCAAACCAAGAAGTGCGAATCAACAAAGCTAATAAGCTAACCGTGTGTAAAACACAAAAACGAAAAGAAAAGAAAATGCCTTTACATGGGTCGTCTCTACAATATGATGCGTTCCTATTGTTTGATAAGCAATATATATATATGAAAAAATGGGCTAATTGTAGGTTTGAAATTGAATTAGATGATAAAAACGAGAAGTATATTGTTGGAAAAAATGTAGTTGATAAAATGGAGGAAATAAAGAAAACATTAGATGATATGGTTGATGAATGGGAAGAATATGAGGAAGAAGACGGAGAAATATATATGATATTTGATATGGGTGGATATGAAATGTATTCTGTTGATACTGACCACGATGAATACCGGAATTGGATTTACGAGTATGAGATAGATGTGTATTACGATTTAATAGTAGGAAAGTTAGACGAATACTATATTTTGGTAAAAGAAATTGAAGACGAGAAGGCAAAGATCCAGATGGAGAAAGATGTATGCGTGGGAGTTGCTCTCGCTTTGATGAGGTCATAGATTAAATGAGTTTATGAATGTGTTTGTGTGAAATATATAGAGATGAAATTGTATTATGGTGTGTGTTATATGTGTATATTATATATTTTTATATTTTTATATTTTTATATTTTTTATATTTTTTATATTTTTTATATTTTGTGAAACAAAGATACTTTTATAATACTAAATAACTCATATTGTATATTTTATTGATTATAGGCTTTGCTACTCATTTTCCTTAAGTAGTATAATATACGAATATATTACATTAATAGATAAATAGCAAACACTTTATATTTTTTTACAATCCATTTTTGAGTAGAGTAGCACATAATTATTTATTTCTATAACTTTTAACATTTTATACATTATCTTAGAATAAAAAGATTATACTCTACTCATTTTATTTAATACCATTATAAACAATATTTTAACTATCTTTAAGAAGACATTTGAGTAGCCTAGCACAGAATTATTTATTTCTATAACTTTTAACATTTTATATAAATTCTTGGAATAAATAGATTATACGCTACTCGTTTTCATTAAGTAGAATAATATAAAATATTACCTAACAAACAATGTATATAATATATATATACACCGATACGATTTGGAATAAATAGAAAAAAGATAATACATATACATACAATTTTATGATACTATTTTTAATTTTATTTTTTCTTTTTCATTATTTTTATCTTCTTCAATAATGATATCATTATCCCTAAAATGTTTATAAAGAATATGATATGCAAGAGTTCCAAAAGTTTCCATAAACATTTCGCTATCAGTAGGATTAAAGTCTCCATATTCATCTTTATAGGATTTGATTGCTTTAAAAACGCCATATCCATTAACTAATGATGCTATGGCATTTTCGTTCATAACATCATAGACATGAGTATAAATAATTTTTTGCAAGCTGTCATTCGGAATGATGTATTCAGCATCGTGGTTCATTAGATAGTTATCAAGGAAAATATTTTCTTCAATTCGATCCAATTCATATTCTAAATTGAAATTAGGACAGTCTTTGCATCTCAAAATTGCGGATTGGATATATTTTGTATATAAATATATAATTATTAGAGAGATAATCATTTTTTTTTTATTATCAGGAAATATTTATTTATATGATAGATAAATAAAAATATATTTTGAGTACATAATAAATATAATTTTATATAGAAGTTTTAAGAAAATAAAAATATTATAGGCTTCGCTACTCGTTTTCCAAAAGTAGCATAATATACAAATAGATCACAATGTATATACAAAGTGTGTGAAATAAGAATACTTTATATTACCAATAAGAATACTTTATATTTATTAAGAATATATTTTGAGTACATAATTAATTATCCGCCAAACAAAGTTAATAACAAACTAAGCTTTTTTTATCCCGTTTTTCAAAAGTTTATCTGCTTCCATTATATTATATACCGATACGATTTGGAATAAATAGTATCAAAAAAGATAATATATAATATATATTATCTTTTTTAATACTATTTTTTTAATACTATTTTTTTGATACTATTTTTTTGATACTATTTTTTTGATACTATTTTTTTGATACTATTTTTTTAATACTATTTTTTTTGATACAATTTTTTGATACAATTTTTTGATACTATTTTTTTGATACAATTTTTTGATACTATTTTTTTGATACAATTTTTTGATACTATTTTTTTGATACAATTTTTTGATACTATTTTTTTGATACTAAAATTTTTAATTTTTCTTTTTCATTATTTTTATCTTCTTCAATAGTGGTATTATTATCCCTAACATTTTTATAAATAATATGATATGCTAGAGTTCCAAAAGTTTTCATAAAGGTTTCGGCATCAGTAGGATTAAAGACACCGTATTCATCTTTATAGGATTTGATTGCTTTAAAAACTCCATATCCATTAACTAATGATTCTATGTCAGTTTCGTTCATAACCTCATAGACGTGATTATAAATAATTTTTCGTAAGCTTTTATTCGGAATGACGTATTCGCCATCGTGGTTCATTTGATAGTAATGAAGGAAAATATCATCTTCAATACAGTCCAATTCATATTGTAAATAGTAAGGACACTTTTCGCTTTTCGACATTGCGGATTGGATATAACTTGTATATAAATATATAATTATTAGGGAGATAATCATTTTTTTTTATTATCAGGACATATTTATTCATAACAATCTTTAAGAATATATTTGTGTATATAAATATGGTTAGTTGTGTAGTAATTATCTTTAATAAATTTAAGAAAATAAAAAAGATTATAAGCTACGCTACTACGCTACTCATTTTATTCGTTATCATTATTAGCAATTATTCACCAATCTTTAAGAACACATTTGAGTAGCGTATATTACACATTTTCAACAATTTCTTAAAATAAAAAGATTATACACTACGCTACTCATTTCCCTTAAGTAGCATTATTCATAACAATCTTTAAGAATATATTTGAGTAGCGTAGCACATAATTATTTAATTATATAACTTTTAACATTTTCTATATTCTCTTGGAAAAAATATAATTTGAACTCATTTTATTTAACATCATTATTAACAATCTTTAATAAGACATTTTGAGTACATAATTATTTAATTATATAACTTTTAACATTTTCTATATTCTCTTGGAAAAAATATAATTTGAACTCATTTTATTTAACATCATTATTAACAATCTTTAAGAAGACATTTTGAGTAGCGTAGCACATAATAATATATTTTTATAACTTTCAAACCTTTCTATAAATTCTTGGAAAAAAAGATTATACGCTTCTCTACTCATTTTATTTAACATCATTCATAACAATATTTCAACAATCTTTAAGAATTTACTTTGATAAGCCTAGCACATAATTATATATTTCTATAACTTTTAAACTTTTCTATAATACTAAAGAGAATATATTCATATTGAATATATAGTCATAAAAATAAATTGTAATCTTTTTCTTATTGGTTATAAAATATTAGAACATACATTTAATATTTATAATCAAAATTAGCATCAACTAAATCATAAATTAAATTATCATTCTTTTTAATAGCAAAACAGTTAGACCAAAACTTTACATCATCGTATATTTGGCTCCAATATTCGTCATTTACTTTAAACATCTTTTTAGTACCTATTCTATAAGTATCAAATCCATTATCTGATAAAAAGACTACAATATCTTTCATAGGATTTTTAATATTAGGACCTCTAATATCATCTAAACAATCACTACATTCAAATATAATATATTTTGTTTTTGGTAAATATTTTTCCATTCCTTTAATTACATTTCCATCATTACCTTCGGTATCTATCTTTATAAACTTTATTATTAGATTTTCGTTTTTAAATTCTTCATCCAATACATCATCAAGTTTCTTAACAAGGACATCACATATTTTAGAACCCCCACTTCGCAATCCAGCAATACCATTACCTGATATATTTTCACTCGAACCCGTCCAATTATAAAAAGACGTTGTTGTTGTTTCGTTTGATATACAATGTTTGAATAACTTTATATTTTTATTTTCATTTTCATTTATTTTCCTTTCTAAAGTGTTAATATTAACAGGATTAGGCTCAAAACATAATATTTTTTTATTTCGTTCAAAACATATGTCATCCATATTTTGTATATAATCACCTATACACGAACCAACATCAATACCAATTACTTTAAGATTTTCATCATTTATATATTTTACATTTTTTTTTAATCCAACCAATAATTTATTATGTCCATCTTCTCCTTTAAACTCGTCTATATGGTCTAGATAATATTTTGATAATATATTAGTATTCATATTATTATTTGTATTTAAATCATTTTTATATATTAATATTAACTAAACCTTACTATACAATATTATCATACAGATTATGTACTCGTTTTCCTTAAGTAGCATAATATACAAAGTTGGCGAAATAATAATACTTTATTTAATTAATAAGATTACATTGTATATACAAAGTGGGCGAAATAAGAATACTTTATTTAATTAATAAGATTACATTGTATATACAAAGTTGGCGAAATAAGAATACTTTATTTAATTAATAAGATTACATTGTATATACAAAGTGGGCGAAATAAGAATACTTTATTTAATTAATAAGATTACATTGTATATACAAAGTGGGCGAAATAAGAATACTTTATTTAATTAATAAGATTACATTGTATATACAAAGTGGGCGAAATAAGAATACTTTATTTAATTCATAAGATTACATTGTATATACAAAGTTGGCGAAATAAGAATACTTTATATTTATTAAGAATATATTTTGAGTACATAATTATTCATTTCTATAACTTTCAAACTTTTGCAAATATTCTTAAAATAAAAAGATTATAGGCTATGCTACTTGTTTCCTTAAGTAGCATTATTCATATTATAAGAATACTTTAAAATTATATTTTAACAGAATGCTATATAAGTTTGAAAAAAATAAAAAAACATTTAAGTGAATTATTAACATAAGTTAATTATATTTACCTACTTTTCAAAAAACTTTTAACTTACATTGCTACTTGGGAACCCAATGATAACAGCGATTTCCCCTTGCGGTTCTTGACATATTGTCTCTGTATATCATAGTGTTTTATCCTTTTTTCGTTATATGTTATGTTTTTTCCCCATTTTTTCAGGGTAATAATATTATACTATTACTACATCATTTTTATAATATTATTATTAGATTATAACAATTTTATACTTTGGTAATAATTTAGTAAATATATTATTTAACATCATTATTAACAATATTTCGACAATCTTTAAGATAACATAATATGATATTACTATTTTGAAAGCACACATATATTAAAGAATAAAAATGTCCTGAAAAAATTAATTAAATATTAAAATTTATACCTTTTTTCAAATATATTATCATCCGCAAAACCAAGAAGTGCGTATCAACAAGGCTAACAAGCTAACCGTGTGTAAAACACAAAAACGAAAGGAAGGAAAGAAGAAGAAGAAAGGAAGATGCCTAAGTATGGCTCGTATCTACAGAGGGATGCATTTGATTTATTTAAAAATCAATCTATTGATATGGCTACATGGGCTAAATGTAGTTTTGAGATTGCATTAGACGATAAAAACGAGAAGTATATTGTAGGAAAAGAGGTACTTGCAAAAATTGAGGAAATAAAAGAAATATTAGATTATATGGTGGAAGAATGGGAAGAATATGAGGAAGAAGACGGGGAAAAATATATGATATTTGACATGGATGGATACGTAATAGGTGATTATGAAAATGAGGAAGACAGGAATTGGATATATGAGTATGATATAGACGAATATTATGACCTTATAGTAGGAAAGTTAGACGAATACTATATTTTGGTAAAAGAAATTGAAGACGAGAAGGCGAAGATACAGTTGGAAAAAGATGTGTGTTTGGGCGTTGCTCTCGCTTTGATGAGGTGATATATTAAATGTATGCGGGTGTGTAAGATAGATTAAATGAGTGGATGTAAGATGGATGTAATTGTACTATGTGTTATATGTGTATATTATATATTTTTATATTTTTATATTTTAAAGATTATACTCTACACTACTCATTTTATTTAACATCATTATAAACAATATTTCGACAATCTTTAACAATTCACATTTGAGTACATAATTATTTATTTCTATAACTTTTAAACTTTTCTAAATATTCTTAAAATAAAAAGATTATACGCTTACTCTACTCATTTCATTCGTTATCATTCTTTATAACTATTTTGCAAATCTTTAAGATAACATTTGAGTACATAATTAATTAATTCTATAACTTTTAAACTTTTCTATAAATTCTCCAAAAAAATAAATTATGTACTCATTTTATTTAATACCATTATAAACAACATTTTGTAAAACCTTGAGAATAGATTTGAGTAGCAAAGCCTATATTATTTATTTCTATAACTTTTAACATTTTCTACATTATCTTAAAATAAAAAGATTATACGCTTACTCTACTCATTTTGTTTATTACCATTATTAACAATCTTTCGCCAATCGTTGAGAATAGATTTGAGTACATAATTATTTATTTCTATAACTTTTAAACTTTTCTATATATTCTTGAAATTAATTAATTATGTACTATTTCCCTTAAGTAGCATTATTCATAACAATATTTTGCAAAACCTTTTGAGAATACCATTTGAGTACATAATTATATATTTCTATAACTTTTAAAATTTTCTACATTATCTTAAAATTAATTAATTATGTACTCATTTAGTTTGATAACATTATTAACTACTATTTTGCAAAACCTTTGAGAATACCATTTGAGTACATAATTATATATTTCTATAACTTTTAAAATTTTCTACATTATCTTAAAATTAATTAATTATGTACTCATTTAGTTTGATAACATTATTAACTACTATTTTGCAAAACCTTTGAGAATACCATTTGAAAAGCCTAGCACATAATTATTTATTTCTATAACTTTTAACATTTTCTACATTATCTTAAAATAAAAAGATTATGTACTCATTTAGTTTGATACCATTATTAACTACTATTTTGCAAAACCTTAAGAATATATTTTTGAGTACATAATTACATAATTATATAACTTTTAACATTTTCTACATTATCTTAAAATAAAAAGATTATGTATTCATTTAGTTTGATACCATTATTAACTACTATTTTGCAAAACCTTTGAGAATACCATTTGAAAAGCCTAGCACATAATTATATATTTCTATAACTTTTAAACTTTTCTATAATATTCTTAAAATAAAAAGATTATGTACTCATTTTATTTAATACCATTATTAACAATCTTTCGACAATCTTTAAGATTACATTTGAGTACATAATTAATTAATTCTATAACTTTTAACATTTTCTATATTTTCTTGAAATTAATTAATTATGTACTCATTTTATTTATTACCATTCTTTATAACTATTTTGCAAACCTTAAGGAATGTATTTTGAGTACATAATAATTTATTTCTATAACTTTTAACATTTTCTATATTTTCTTGGAATAATTATAATTTGAACTCATTTTATTTAACATCATTCCTAACAATCTTTCGACAATCTTTAAAAATACCATTTGTGTAGCTTAGTACATAATTATATATACCTACAACCTTCTACAGTTTCTAAATATTCTTAAAATAAAAAGATTATACAAGAGTTAATGAAATTAATAATAACAAATATAGCACTAATCCAGTATTTAAAGAAAAAAAGAAACTACAAGCTCGCGAATATTATCAATCTCGTAAGGAGGCTTACAACGAACTTCAAAATATTAAAAAAGGACTTGTTATATAACAACGAAAACTACTTAATATTATTATCATTTTTACTATTAGAATATTAAAACTTATTCTATCAATACCTATTAAAAAAATAAATGATATTTCCAATGATGTATCAGATTATCTTAAAACCAAAGATAAATCTATTATAAGACGTTTTATATATCTTTTCAAATCTAATGAGGAAATATTAGAATTTATACTGCTTTATAGGTATTATGTTAAACAATCTTTAAGATTACATTTGAGTACATAATTAATTATTTCTATAACTTTTAACATTTTCTATAATTTCTTGGAATAATTAAATTATGTACTCATTTTATTTAACATCATTCTTTATAACTATTTCGACAATCTTTAAGAATACATTTTGAGTACATAATTATTTATTTCTATAACTTTTAACATTTTCTATAATTTCCTAAAATAAAAAGATTATGTACTCATTTTATTTA
>Ga0209284_10006550_pt1 | contig 11111 bp, 10 predicted proteins | sample FRY03_FD_187211 | JGI IMG/M metagenome (GOLD analysis project Ga0209284, IMG submission 187211) | Freshwater microbial communities from Lake Fryxell liftoff mats and glacier meltwater in Antarctica - FRY-03 (SPAdes) (version 2) | ecosystem: Environmental > Aquatic > Freshwater > Ice > Glacier... | reverse complement strand
TACAGCGATAATTATGCGGCCACGAACTTTGCACCTAAGAATCGAGCAATCATCGCTAAATTGGTTTGGTGGTTTAATACCTAATTCATGCCCATGAAGTATTTCATAAGATTAGTATTTATTGCAACAATAGCCGTTTTTATCCCACGAAGTGGAAATGCACAGCAAACAACCTTAGATGAGTTGCGCAAAACGGAAGAGCAGTTGCAGGCTTTAAAGAAAAATGAACAAAATCTAAGATCTCAACTGGAAGAATTGAAACTCAGAAATCTTCGTGACGATTTAAAGATGTTCGGTTTGCCTGTTTTAGCTTCTGGTGATGAGCCAATTGAGCATTCAGCCATGACCCTTTTGTACAACGAAAAGTATGAACAAGCAACGTGGGTTGCACACATGGTATTGCCTGATATTACAAGTGGTTTGGTGGGGAGAAGTAACGATTTCCGTCCCGATTCTTTGGTAAAAACAGGTTCTGCTGTAGAGGAAGATTATTTCCTGAAAGAAACTCGTCCCGATGGAACATTTAAATATGATGGATTTGGTTATGACAGAGGTCACTTAGCGCCTTCGGCCGATTTTAGATGGTCTTCGAAAGCCTTATCCGAGAGTTTTTTATATTCGAACATGTCGCCACAAGTTGCCGATTTTAATCGCGATAGCTGGGCAAAACTGGAAGATTTATTGCGCGCTTACGTGATGGAATATAAAGTTCCATTGTATGTTGTAACGGGCCCGCTTTTGCGTGAGGGTTTGCCGAAGATTGAACGTGGTAAAAACAAGGTCACAATTCCTGTTTACTATTACAAAGTTGCCTGGGATAAAGCAAATAATCGCGCGATTGGCTTTCTAATGCCAAATAAAAAATGCGAGAACCCGCTTCAATCGTATTCGGTGCCAATTGATAGCGTGGAAGCATTAACGGGTTTGGATTTCTTTCCGAAATGCGATGCAACTATTGAGGCCAAAAACGATATGAAACCATGGCAATCTGCAAAAGAACAAGATGATACAGCACCTATACGTGCCACGGAATTACCAAAAAATCATTTTAACACTGTTCAGGCAGGAATTTACAAAGATCGAAACGAGGTAATCACAGTTTGCGGAACGGTAGTAAGCACGAAGCTTTCATCGAAAGGAAATGTGTTTTTGAATTTGGATAAGAGTTTCCCAAATCAAATTTTTACGGTGACTATTTTCAAAGATAGAATGGTGAATTTCAGCTATCAACCTCAAGAGTATTTGAAAGGCAAGACAATTTGCATTCAAGGAAAAGTGAGCAATTTTAATGGAACTCCGTCAATGGTTGTTGAGAACGAAAAAGCGATTCGGTTGTATTTGGAGGATGAGGATTAGTTGAAATTGAGTTGCTGTTATGAACTAGTTGGCGGTCATTGTAAAACGACATCCGATAATTCGATAAACTGACAAATGATTTTAGAACAGACGGAAATAAAATATAAAGGAAAAGTAGTTTTTGAACGACTTGTTATGTCGACAAAATTCAAAAGAGTTCCCAAAGTGTTTTCGGAAGACGAAGCCTGTTTTTTGTTTCTGACAAAAGGTGCCTTTCATTTGCGGACACCTACAAATTTATTGACTTTTACCGAAGGCGATGCAATGCTTGCAAAGTGTGGAAACTATTTTATTGAAAACATTAGCATAAACGAAAAGGCGGTCAACGAAGTTATTTCTGTTGTTGGAACATTTTTTTATCCAACAATTGTGAAAGACTTTTTTCAGACCGACCTTTCATTAAAAGGATTTAGTCTACAAAATGACGCTTCTAAAATCAATATTGAACCATTGATGAAATCATTTGTGGACAGCTTAAATTTTATGCTTGACAATCCCACTTTGGCAGACGACAATTTAATTGTAAACAAACTCAAAGAACTATTGATTTTATTAAGCAAAAGTGAAAAAGCAACTTCTATAAATGAATTTGTTCATTCACTTTTTGTGCCACACGAATACAATTTTAAAGAAATAATTCAACAAAGTCTTTACGCTAATCTTGCTTTGTCAGAACTTGCTTATTTGTGTGGTTTAAGTTTGGCAACTTTCAAAAGAAAATTTTCAGAAAATTATAGTCAAAGTCCAGCAAAATATTTTCTTCTTAAAAAATTAGAACAAGCCGAAGCATTAACCCAAATAAAATCAAAATCCATATCTGAAATAGCTTATGAAAGTGGTTTTGAAACTATATCTAATTTTGACAAAGCATTTAAAAAACAATTTGGCAAATCGCCTTCTGAATATCGTTTGAGCCAAAAAGACAATTATTTGAGCCGATAAGAAAACAATATCGTTTAATAAAATTTGACCTTTGCACCATATTTTAAAACTAATAAAAAAATATGGTAATCGAAAAGGAAATTGAAATCAACAATTCAACTGAAAATGTTTGGAAAATATTGGGACGGGACTTTGCACACCCTTACAAATGGGCATCAAGTGTAAATCATTCAGAAGGACACGGCAAGCAATTGGCAACAGCACAATGCGATGAAAGAGCCTGCCAAACTGTAATGGGAAACATCAGAGAAAAACTGACTGAATACTCTGACAATGATTTTCATTTGGCATACATTGTAACGGAAGGAATGCCAAGTATTGTAAAAACAGCAACTAACGACTGGCAACTTATAAAGACAAGTGCTGGGAAAACGAAGTTGAAAATAAAAATGGAATTTGCTTTTCAAGGTATTATGGGTTTCATAATGCAACCTTTAATGAAAATGAAACTCAATAAAATCGCACAAGAAATGGTTGAAGATTTTGGCTATTATGCAGAAAATGGTAAACCGCATCCAAGAAAACTAAAAGCACAAAGAAAATGAACGAGTTAAAAAAATACTTGACTATAAACAGCATCTTCTCATCAATAAGTGGCTTAACAATGTTACTATTTTCCACTAATTTGAATAAATTATTCAACATTGATAATGTTTATGTTTTCCCTGTTATTGGGGGTAATTTATTGTTTTTTGCTGCTTTTGTTTGGTTTGTTTCCAGCAGACAATTGACAAACAAAATAATGGTGACGACAATTACAGCTCTTGACGCAATTTGGGTTTTGGGTAGTTTTGCAATTGTATTTTTAAAACTTTTTGACCTATCAAATAATGGTTACATTGTTATAAGTTCCGTTGCTTTATGGATAGCATTTTTAGCATACAAACAATTTAGAAACATTGGACGTAAATAGAAAAAAACAACGAACCGCTTACAGCACCTCCAAGAAATTGGCGGTTCAGTGGTTAAATGAAGCATTACTCTTTAGTGTTTATCTTTTTTAAGGTATTCGTGAGCCCTTCGGGGTTGTGCTTCGTATCAAGTTTTACTCATGCTGGTTTAATTTTCAGTGGAATTCGTGAGCCCTTAGGGGTTGTGGTGGCAGACAGTTTAGTGCTTCGAAATCGCCAACTTCTTGTAGCTGCAACCCCTGAGCTATTATAATAGAAATTGGTTGTATTTATTTAATTTAAAAGGAAGAATACTATCTCATGAAAAAAGTCCCTTGGCACTTTCTATTACTACTTATTTTGGCTGGAGAGTCTGTATTTATTCTTCCTTTTGTTCTTTCACGAGTCTTTAGGCCTACTGTGCTTAAAGCTTTTGGCCTAGACAACCTTCAGTTAGGACTGTGTTTCTCCATATATGGCACTGTAGCATTGTTGTCTTATCTCTTTGGAGGTCCCTTAGCCGATAAGTTTCCTCCAAGAAAATTAATTTCAATGTCATTATGGTTGACTGCTTTGGGAGGACTGGCCTATTCTACATTTCCTAGTTATGCAGTATTAAAAATAATTTATGGTTATTGGGGTTTTACAACCATTTTTTTATTCTGGGCTCCGATGATTAAAGCTACTCGGATTTGGGGTGGTTATAAATCGCAAGCCAAGGCATTTGGCTTTTTGGACGGTGGACGCGGACTAGTGGGAGCTCTTTTCGGAGCTATGGGCGTACTTATTTTTTCATTATTTATTACTTCAGAAGTTTCCGAGGTGACAATCTCTGGAAGCAGAGCAGCTTTTAAGCAGGTTATCCTAGTGTCATCTGGTGTAGTCGTTTTCGTTGGTATATTGGTGTGGTTCTTTATGAAATTGGATCGTGAAACAGAAATGAAGATCGTCCAAGAAAAAATAACGGTACTACAAATTCAAGAAGTGTTGCGTTTGCCTTCCGTGTGGTTGCTAATGGTCATTATTCTATGTGCATATGTTGGCTATAAAATCACAGATGTGTTTTCGCTTTTTGCCCAGGACGTGATGCTATATGACCAAGTGCAATCAGCCCAGGTAGGAACTTTTTTGCTATTTATTCGCCCTGTTATTGGAATCTTAATCGGGCTATTGGCAGACCGTTCACAAATCACCTACTGGTTGATAGTTAGTTTTATTGTTTCATTCTTAGGAGCATTGTTATTCGCTCTTGGTCTGATTTCTGATTCGGCGACTGCTTTATTTTTTATATCGATATTTATCGTGGCATCTGGAGTTTACGCTACACGTTCTCTCTACTTTGCAGTTATGGAGAAAGGAAAAATACCCTTGATTCTTACAGGAACTGCAGTTGGCCTTATATCTCTGGTAGGCTTTACTCCAGATATATTCGCAGGGCCAGCGATAGGATATCTCTTAGAGAATTCGCCCGGTGCCAAGGGACATCAACATGTTTTTTGGATGTTAGCTTTATTTTCTTTTATAGGTGGTATCGCATCATCGTACTACTACCGATTGTATGGAAAGAACTAATTGTATTGAAGTTTTTTTTAAAAATGTCGATGCATTTGGACTAAACAAATTAAAGATTAATGAAGATTTTTACATGCTTAAAAATAATTGATCTTCAATAAAACAGCTGATAAAAATGGCCCAGAGGACTATTTCTTAACGTTCGGCCCTCCTGTGATGCCAGATGCAGTAGCGCAAGCGGTCCTGTAAGCTCCCCCTTTTCAAATTTCTGAATGTGACAAGATCAGTGTGGCAGGTCGTTATAGTATAGCCGTTCTTCACGGTTGAGAACGGCTATGACGTGCCAATTCCGTTTTGCACGTAAAATTTTCAGGCATCCCAATATGCCAGAATATCAACTATATCAATCAGTTACAGTGTAATTAAAAGATTATATTTAGGAGCGCCGCGTGGATTGCGCGGATAAGAAATATAAACCACATAGTGTTGGGAATGTGGTTTATATGGATGTTATAGAGCATTTTAAAAGACCGACAACAATGACAAGATAATTAACATTATAGACTTTTATTTTGGCGATTTACTTAATAAGTTGCGAAATATGCTAGCTGGCAGGAGCTTGAACTTAAAACCGAATTGAATAAACTCATTCTAGAAAACCAAAACTGGAAGAATGAAATCAAAATTTTAAAAACTAAATGAAAGTTCTAAATTATTAGTATCTCTAAATTTGATTGGGCAAAACAAACAATTACATATTTTTTATTGACAAATTAAATAAAAAAAGAATCTCTGCACATATAAACAAAGTGAATTTAATTACACATTATTAAAAAATCAAATTTCAAATTTAGTAGCTATAAATTTCCTTCAATACTGCCTGCAGTGCAGAGTTAAATAAAAAAACGCACTATTACAGCGGCTTCACAAAAGTGGCGGTTTAGTTTCCAAAAGAGAGTTTTTTCTATATTTGAGAATTCGTGTTCCAAAGAAGTATTGTGCAAGGCTGTCGCCACCTTCGCAAATGCCGCGGAAAGCTAGCAGTAACCGTTTCACAAACTACCAGAATATATACTACATGAAAATTAAAGCATTACACATGTTAGTTACAATAGTTACACTCTTAGCAACAGTTGTAACTGCTAATAGTCAAATAAATCCTAATCCCAACCCTTCAGTCGATGCTCTCATTTTGAACGAAATGAACACAGAGCGATTTCCAGGGGTGTCGACTATTATTGTAAAAGATGAAAAAATTGTTTGGATAAATTCGTATGGATTTGCAGATGTTGAAAACTCAATTCCCGTGAGAGACACAACTGTTTTTTTACTTGCATCAGTATCAAAATTATTTACTGGCACAGCAGCTATGCAATTAGTTGAGAATAATATAATTGATTTGGACGATGGTGTAAATCAATACTTGCCTTGGACATTGCAAATACCCGGATTTACGTCAAGTCCAGTTACATTCAGACAACTTATGACTCATTCATCGTCTATTCAGGATAATTACACGGTAATGGATACCTATTACGATTACCCCGACCCCTCTATAAGTTTGGCGGATTGTATGCAACGCTACTTTCCAACAGGCGGAATTGATTACAACCCCACCGCTAATTTCCTGCCTAATATTCCCGGAAGCATTTATGAATACTCCAATATAGCAACGGCATTAAATGGATATTTAGTTGAATTAGCAAGCGAAATGCCGTTTAACCAATATTGCAACACGAATATTTTCGATAAGCTATGCATGGACAAAACGTCTTGGTTTTTTGCAGATTTTGACTCGGCTGATGTTGCAAGACCCTATCAATATTCGGGAGGTAATTATATCCCCTACAACCATTATGGATTTGCGGATTATCCTGATGGACAGCTAAGAAGCAATGTTACTGACATGGCTAATTTTATGATTGCCTATCTTAATGGAGGAACTTTTGGAACAAACTCCATACTATCCCCTTCAGCCATTAATCAAATGTTAACTCCACAGATACCTGATCTTGACGCTTACCAAGGCTTAAACTGGTATCAAGAAGAGCTTTTTCATAGCAATGGTTCAACATTATTGTGGGGGCACAACGGTGGAGAAAGAGGAGCATCAACAGATATTTATTTGGACCCTGTTAACAAAATCGGAATATGCATTTTGACTAACGGTGAGGGTGATGCACTTACTATTTGCGATGAACTATATGATTATGCCTTGACATTAAATTCCACAACAGGAATAACTCCTGGTTGTCTATTATCAGCAAATGTCAATGAAATTAAGCATAAAATAGTTGAAAAGGAATTAATCAAAGTCATTGATTTTTTAGGACGTGAGACACAAGTAAAAACAAACACCCCGTTAATCAAAATATACTTTGATGGAAGCGTTGAAAGAATTTTTATCATCGAATAGCATTACGGATAAGGAAACTGCTAACAGCACTCACGAGAAATTGGTGTTTCACTAGTTAAATGAAGCTTCCTGTGCCGCATGGCGGGATTATCTAGTGGCAGACGGTTTGGTGCTTCGAAATCGCCAACTTCTTTTAGCTACAGCACGTTATCTTATAACTCGAAACAACTCAGTTTTTCTTGAAACCATCCTCTTTACAAACTATCCTAAACACCTAATCTCCAAACTCTTCACCCAAAATCTCAATCAGTTGTTTGGGAGTTATATTTGTCTTGATGGCTCCGTTTCTTGCGATGGCCATTTCTCCAGATTGTTCCGAAACAATTATAGCAATAGCATCACTTAATTCGGTAATCCCAACTGCCGCTCTATGCCTCAAGCCCAATTGAAAAGGAAATACAGTATTCTCTGTTAAAGGCAGCACACATTTAGCCGCTTTAATTCGATTATCTGAAATAATTACAGCACCATCATGTAAAGGATTATTCTTAAAAAAAATCGATTCTAAAATACTACCAGTTACTTCAGCATCAATGCGTTCACCCGTATTGACATAATATTTCAAGTCGGACTTTCTCGTAAAAACAATCAGAGCACCTGTATGCTGCAAAGCCATTCGTTGACAAGCGCCTACAACCGTTTCATAGTTAAGCCCTGCATATGCAGTGGAACGAAAGCCCGAAAATGTGCTGAAGTTTTCCTTATTAAAAATACCTCTAGAGCCTACCATCAATAAAAAGCGTCGCAATTCTTGCTGAAATACAATGATTAATGCAATAACTCCAACTCCAATGAACTGACCTAAAATATTAGATAATAACTGCATATTCAGCGCTTTAACAAAAAGCCAAAGCAGGTAAAATACCAGAATACCGAAAAAGATATTGATTGCTGTAGTTCCTCTAACTAATTGATATAGTTGGTAAAGCAATACTGCTACGATTAAGATATCGAGCACATCGAGCCATCGAAGCTGAATAAAAAGTAGAGGTAGCATGGGTCACAAATATAGGAATTGCGGCAAGCTTTAGCCTACAAAGCCAACTGATATTGTTGCACTATTTTTAGCGCTTCAACGGCCTCCTTAACATCATGCACCCGCAGAATATTTGCTCCATTCAACAAAGCGATAGTATTTAAAGCAGTTGTTCCATTTAATGCTTCGTCTGCTTTGCAATTGAGAACTTTATTTATCATCGATTTTCTTGAAAGCCCAATCAACAAAGGTGTTCCTAGTTGTTTAAATCGTGCTAAGTGTTTAAGTAAACTGTAATTCTGTTCGAGTGTTTTTCCAAAGCCAAATCCAGGATCTACAATAATATCTTTACAGCCCAATGAATAAAGCTGTTTTACACGTAATGCACAATCTTTCAATACATCCTCAACCACATTTTCATAGGAAGGATTCACTTGCATCGTTTCGGGCGTACCTTGAATATGCATTAAAATGTATGGCAGTTTTAACTTTGCAACCGTCGAAAACATTTGCTCGTCGAACCTTCCACCCGAAATATCATTCACGAGATCCATTCCAAAATCGGCGAGAGCCAAAACAACTTCTGAATGATAGGTATCAATGGAGATTATTGCAGTAGGAAACTCATTTCGCAGAGCCTTTAGCACCGGAATTAGCACTTCAATTTCGTCTTTTGCGCTGCTTATAGAAGCTCCAGGACGCGTGGAACTGGCTCCAACATCTAAAATATCAGCTCCATCATCCATATGTTTTCTTGCCAATTCTAGTATTTCAGAAATCTGACTTGCCCGACTTCCGGCGTAAAACGAGTCTTGGTTGACATTTATAATGCCCATGACGAGCGGTTTGCGCATGTCAATCAATTTTCCCTGCACACAAATTGAAGGGAATTCATCCAATGGTGTTATTTTCGTAGCCAAGAAATCAGAATTCATGCAGCAAACTTCGACACAATATGACTCAATTGTTCATATGTGCAAAGATATTTTTCTAAAAAAGAATAAAGATTACGGAACATCTTGGCGCATGCTTAGGCCGTCTTCTATCACAGATCAGCTTTTTATAAAGGCTAGCCGCATTCGCGGGATTGAGACCAAGGGTTCACAAATGATAGATGAAGGAATTGAACCAGAATTCATTGGGATTGTTAATTATGGAATTATGGCCATTATTCAATGTCGTTTGGATGAATCTGTGAGCATCGAATTGCCTGTGAATCGGTCGGAAAACCTTTATGATACGACAATTGCCGAAGTGAAAGATTTAATGATGAAAAAGAATCATGATTACGGTGAAGCTTGGCGCGATATGCGTATAAGTTCGTTCACCGACATGATTTTGGTTCGCCTCCTTCGCATCAAGCAAATTGAAGATAACGCTGGAACTACTGTTGTTTCAGAAGGTGTTGAATCGAATTATATGGATTTAATTAACTATGCTATTTTTGCACTTATTCAACTTGACGAAGCTAAGGCTTGATTTTTGTTAATGTTGCGCGCCTTTTAAAAACACTAGATTTCTATGAAGTATATTACCCATGTTTGCCGCCTATTTGTTGGCGTGTTGTTCATTATCTCAGGATTAATTAAATCGAATGATACCATAGGATTCGCCTATAAACTGGAAGAATATTATGCTGTTTTTGGCACCGAATTCTTAATCTCAACCGCAGTTTTACAAGCCGCTATTATCTGTATTGTAGAAGTAATGCTTGGCTTTATGCTTCTTTTTGGAGTTCGAGTAAAGGCAACGCTTAACTTGTTGATGGCGATGATTGTTTTCTTCACCTTCCTTACCTTCTACTCTGCCTATTTCAATAAAGTAACCGATTGCGGATGTTTTGGCGATGCGCTTAAACTTACTCCTTGGCAATCATTTTCAAAAGATCTGGTATTATTGGTTTTAATCGCCATCCTATACATTGGCAGAACGCATATCCAGCCTCTTTTCTCAATGCGCGTAACGTATGCACTTTTAACTGTTGCTCTTATTTTAAATATTGCCTTTCCAGTATATACATTGAATTATCTTCCAGTGGTCGACTTTCGTCCATACAAAATTGGAAACGACATTTTTGAGCAAATGCAAGGTGGTCGTCCAGGTGTATTTGACACGAAATTCCTATACAAAAACCTGCAATCAGGGAATGTTGAAGAATTAAACAAACCTCCTTATGCCGATACGATCAACTGGGAAATCGACACAACTATGTGGAAGTTCGTTGATACGAAGCAGATTGTCATCGATCCGGGCGAATTGGCTCCAATCCATGATTTCAGCATATCTAATGTTGATGGTTACGAATACACTGAAGATATTTTGAATTATAAAGGTTCTTACTTTTTCTTAGTGAGCTACGATTTAAACAAGGCCAACCGCGAGATACAACCTACCATCAACACCTTCGCAACAGCGTGTGAAAAAGCGGGAATTCCATTTTATGGATTAACTGCAGGAACGCCGGAAGCCATTGATGAATTCCGTCACGAAGTTCAAGCCTCATACGAATACTACATCACAGACGCCACTCAACTCAAAACGATGATTCGTTCTAATCCGGGCTTAATCATGATGGAAGGCTCTAAAGTGATAGATATGTGGCATTATAACTCTTTTCCAAGTTTTGAAGCAATTCAGCCAAGGGCAAAGATTGCTCCTGCAGAATAGTTGTAACAACTAAACGGTTGATTTAATAAGTTATCTATGTGATCTCCGCCTAAACCTGTGCTGGAAAATCACATAGATAATTCATTTAAGAATTTAATGGCCGATATAAAATACACCTTGCCTTGAAGAGACTAAATTGCTGCTTTTGAAATGGCAATATTTTCAAATAATACAGTTAGCCTATCTGTATTAGTCCTATTTCATATCGAAAGCATATCTTAAATAGGGTTCACTTAAAAAGTCAGAAACACGTCAGATGCTAGACAAGAGGATTTTATGATGTACAAATAGTACTTCAAAATACTCTTAACGAAGCAGATGGCGTGTTTCTGGCTAAGCCAAATTCTAGAAA
>Ga0209284_10006548_pt1 | contig 11113 bp, 8 predicted proteins | sample FRY03_FD_187211 | JGI IMG/M metagenome (GOLD analysis project Ga0209284, IMG submission 187211) | Freshwater microbial communities from Lake Fryxell liftoff mats and glacier meltwater in Antarctica - FRY-03 (SPAdes) (version 2) | ecosystem: Environmental > Aquatic > Freshwater > Ice > Glacier... | reverse complement strand
CTGATTGGGCTGGGCATAGATTGCCAACAGAATTCGAATGGGAAATTGCATCTGAGAAATTCTCTTGGGCAAAACGCTGGGAATGGACAAACTCGGCCTACCTGCCCTACCCTGGATATTCAAAAGTAGAAGGAGCTTTAGGTGAATACAATGGTAAATTTATGGTAAACCAAATGGTACTTCGCGGAGCATCTATTGCAACAGCGAAGGATCATTCAAGAAAAACGTATCGAAACTTTTTCCATCCGCATTTGAGATGGCAGTTTACGGGATTGAGGGTTTGTAAAAGGTAGAGAGATGGAAGATTTGGAGGAAGGGAGGTAGATGTTGTTCAAAGCTTTTTGTCATCTGAGTTTTATTCCTGCTCCTTTCTCCCATATACTTCCCCCTTATCTGTAAGTGTTTTCGTACTTTAACGACCCCAACCAAAAATTATTCATGATTGTATTTGAAAGCGATGTATTAGAAGGACTTCAACAAAGGCCTAAACGGATCTCATCGCGCTGGTTCTACGATGCAAAGGGAGATGAGCTTTTTCAACAAATCATGAAATTGCCGGAATATTACCTCACTCGGGCAGAGTTTAGCGTGCTTAGTGAACATGTAGAAGATATCTTTTCGGGATTTCCACTAACAGAACCAATTCAAATTGTAGAGTTGGGTGCTGGCGACGGCCAAAAGACACGTATTCTGCTGAATTACCTACAAAACACGAAACGTCAATTTCGATACGTACCGATTGATATTTCAAAAAACGTTCTGACTCTTTTAAGCAAGGCACTGAAAGATGAATATCCAGAAATTGAAATTCTTCCGCTTCAAACCGATTATTTCTCGGCCTTAAAAGATCCAATTTTACAAACTGGAGCAAGAAAATTGGTCATGTTTCTTGGTTCGAATGTGGGCAACCTCAATGAGGAAGATGCCTACGCATTTTTTAGTGAATTACGCGCTGCACTTAAACCAGGCGACACTGTTCTTATTGGTTTTGACAGAGTTAAGAATGCTGAAACAATACTCGCGGCATACAACGATGCTCAAGGTGTAACGCGTGCTTTTAATATGAATTTATTGCATCGCCTAAACATTGAGTTGGGCGCCAATTTTTTATTAGAGCATTGGGAACATCAACCAAAATATTCTGTAGAACGCAAATCGGCCTTGAGTTTTCTTCGGTCGAAAATAAAGCAGAACGTGCATTTTCAAACGCTCAATACGACGATTCATTTCGAGGAGAATGAACTCATTCACACGGAGATGTCTCGAAAATTCACACAAGAAGATATTCAACAGTTAGCTGAGAATAGCGGCTTCGAAATCGTGGCTAACTTCGATCATCCTCAACCATTGTATACCGACAGTTTATGGCAAGTTCCTTTTTAGAACTTTTCCATTAAAATGTAGGGCATCATCTTGCGCCAAGTTGGCCAATCGTGGGTTATATCTTCGCCCCAAACACCTAGGTCGTGCCAGATACCTTTGTCCCAAAGCACTTGCGAAAACCTGCGGCTTGCATTTGGGTCTTCATAATCTCCACTTCCTGTGTAAATATGAATGTGTTTGGATGCACGAATTTGGTCGAGATAAACCTCATCGTCAATATTCGGAACATAATGCTCAGGCGAATTAAAATACACTTGGTCATCCCAAAAACCCTTGGTGTATTCAGCCAGATTGTAAACTCCGCTCATGCTTATTACACCTTGAATCTTGCTTGGATTTCTTAGGAATAAATTCATGGCATGTAATGCACCGAAACTAGCTCCACAAGTAATAATTGGCGTGTCTTTGCCCGATTGTTCGTGAATAAAAGGAATCACTTCATTGAGCACATACTCGTTAAATTGGTTGTGACGAATTGCTTTGTGAGAAGGCTCCATCGAATTATTCAACCAACTCTCATTGTTAATGCTGTTGATAGAGAAAATCTTGCACTTACCACTATCAATTGCAGGAGCCAAGGCTTCCATCATTTGAAAACGCTCATACTCAAGATAATCAGCTGCTGCTGTGGGAATTAACAAGATTGAAAAACCATGATGTCCGTAAACGGCAATGGGCATATCGGCATTTAGGGAAGGACTGTACCAAGAAGTAATTTCGCGCTTCATTTTTTCGGGTTAAGAATTTCAATGATACGGAATCCTAAAGATTATTGGTGGTAGGGAAATGGAAATTTTGGGGGTTTTGGGGCTAATCACACTTCGACAAGCTCAGTTTGACCTCACATTAATCGCCGTTTAAATTAGTGTGACAAAGGGAAGCCCACACAAATAAACCGCAGCTATCTGAATCTATGAGCTGCGGTTGTAAACGTTAATTTTATTTGCGTAATAGATTTAATGCTGCTGATTAAACCTGATTTAATGTGTCTTCACGATTTTGGAAGTGTATGTGATTCCGTTGTTTTCGGCTATAATTATGTAAATACCAGCATCAAGATTTGAAATATCTACACTTTGAGAATCGCTAACTGAAAAGGATTGAATGAACCTTCCGTCTATGCAATAGATTTTCAAGTTTGAGTTTTTATTTGGTGTGTCATTCCATTTTAAAAACACATAATCGGAACTTGGGTTTGGATAAACTTCAAGCTTGTTGTCAAAGGCTTGATTGTCATCAGTGCTTAAAATGACTTCCCAGCAAGAGGCATCAACATTATTCGTATAATTTGTTCTACTAACATCCAAGTATTCATTAAATTTTAACCAAGAACTACTGACTCCGTTGGTTTCCCCTGGCTTGTAATAGAATAGCTCAAGCACTGAAAAATCAACGCTCTGCAATCCGTCAAGAATAAAAGGACCTGCCGAAGCAATTCCTATTCGATTCCCCGCAATAATATTCTCTGACCATTCAGACCAACCATCTGCAGAGTAAGGCTCACCTGTATAAATATGATTTGTAGGTGTTCCTGTATTGAAGCCATTTCCACCTGTTGTTAATTGTATTCCACCAAGCCATTGAGATTTCATTAGAGGATATCTGCGGCCTGGACCGTTAATATCTCCATGCCATGAACTGCGATATTCCATAGAGTTCGTTAATCCGCAATGTTCGTTATCTTCATCAATTTCACCATCATTATCATTGTCAATTCCATCGTTTGAATAAGCCAATGGTCCGTTTAAGACTGTCACTCCATACGTTGGTGAACCATCCAAGTAAAATGAATCTATGGCTGCCGCACTTACGTAAAACTGAGTGTTTTTGTCTACGATAGTTCCCAAATAGCAATCACCATTAGGGTTGCGTTTTGATGTGGCAACTCCTACATAAACACTGTCATAATTGATATTACTTTTATTGATGATTTTGAATCGATGGTAAATTGAGTTGTTCACCGCATTGTTAGGATTGTCAATATTAATAGTTGCATCGTCACATTTACTGGAGCTTTGATAATGCCAAACTTCGACGCCTAAACCTGATTCTAGGCTATTGAGATGTTGACCTTGATCATTCATTACAGATAGAATTTGTTGGTCGCCAGAGATTTCTGGATAATCTCCACCGAAAGGATTATAAAAACCATCTTGATTCGAATCGACATAGGGTGCAAAGTATTGTCCACAGCCTGGTATTGGGTTTCCAGGGTAGGAAAGAATATCTTCAGGAATACTATATACCCCAGAACTAACCTGACCTGTAGAATAGGCATAAATAAATTCACTAATCATGAACCTATCGAGTTTCCAAGCACGACTGAAATTTGAAATCAGGTTACTGTTAGTTTGCGCAGAACCCTCTTCGAGAGGGCCAGCCTGCCAGTCAGTTATTTGATAATGAACAAAATCGCCTGAGAATCGAACTTGCCCACTTTCATTTTTACCACCTATCCAGAATGTGGAAGCAAAAACCATCTCCCTAGATGAACATGCAGGTACCTTTGTGCCAATATCGTACGTGTATTGTCCAAAGTTCCACATGCCTTGAACTTGATGGTTTGAATGAAAGGCATTTTTATCAGACTTTTCCAACATAACACCACGACCGAAATCTCTCTGCGATTGAATTTCAATAATTTCAGGAAAAACTTCAACAAGGCTTAATGGATTAAGTTGATTTGCCAAAAAGCATAGTGTGTCTGGCGCATTTAGCGAAATGAGCCCACCTAAAGCTCCAAAAAAACTTGGATTATTAGGAAATAAGTCAACCATTGGAATTGAAAAACTATCACCGTTTGGCTTTATTCCGCGAATTAAGTCGGCATAGAAATCATATTCCAAGAATAAAAAATATTCATTCCTAAAATTATAGCAGCGATTGTTGAAATTCGAATAGGGATAGGGAAGTGGGCACTCGCTCCTTAGTTGAGAAATCTGTATTTCTGATATTTGACCTTGATTATCAATTTTTAAAAGATTGACCCAACTAATGAAAACAAGTCCGCCAAGGGTTTGGATTACCGAATTAGCATAAGTAGACAAAATTGATTGGGTGGCTGAGCAAATCAAATTAGAACTAGAAGTATTCGTATCGAAGGAGTATAATCCATTTGCGGTTGAGACATATATTATTGAACCAACTGCTCCTGCAATTGCATACACACTATCGGCCGCCAAGTTGCCTGACGAAAGGCTAAAATTGGTGATAGAGTTACCGTCAAACTTAGCAATTCCAGCGTCTAATGTACCTATCCAAAGATTGCCATTTACTGTTAACGTAGAGTTGAGAACATTCGATGGCAATGCTGAATTTGCAGTATTAAAAACCTCCAAGGCGCCATCTTCAGTAAACTTAAGTAAACCTGATTTTGAACCTATGCAATATGCATTTCCAAATTTGGTAAATCGTTGGTTAAAATATTGACCAAAAGCAATTGAATAAGTCGAATCTTGAACCCCATTCGTGTTAATTCTTAGAAGCTTAATGGTGCTTGAATTTTGCCTTTTCAATAGAAGGATATTGCCCGAACTGGTTTTTATGAAATCGATTTCAATTCCACTTAGTCCAAGGATTTGGGGGTTGGGATAGGAATGAATGTCATATAGACCTTGGTAAGATTGTGCACTTATGGAACAATTGACAAATAAAATAAGAAGTAATTGTATAGCTATTTTCATAATTCCCAAATTTTACAGTGCTAAATTGTTGAATTGTTTTCCAAAATACAATTACAAATTATTGATGGTGTCGCTAGGATTCTAAAAATGGGATTTGGGATCGAGTGGACTTCGGCTTAGCGATTGTAGCCGGCATCCTTTGCGCGCAGCAGCAAAGATATAGGCAAAAAGCGCGACACCGCAGCTTGCGGAGGTGAAAGCCCCAGAAAGGAGTAAGGATATAGCAGTTCTAATTAGTGTCTGTCCACAGAGTCAGTAGTTTGAACTATAAAGGCTTCTGATTAGGCGCACGAAGGCCGGAAAATCGTAGTTTACTTTTGTAAATGAGTATTTTTCGGACTAGTAAAACGACATCAGGAGACTCTAGACACGGACTCTAATTAGCTTATTTTGAAAACGTTACAAGTTCCCTCTCCTTGAGGAGAGGGCTAGGGTGAGGTCCAACGATGCTTGAGGAGAAATACTCTGAGCCTGTCGAACTTTTCAGTCACTCTGAGCTTTTCGAACTTTTCAGTCACTCTGAGCTTGTCGAACTTTTCAGTTACTCTGAGCTTGTCGAACTTTTCAGTCACTCTGAGCTTGTCGAACTTTTCAGTCACTCTGAGCTTGTCGAACTTTTCAGTCACTCTGAGCCTGTCGAACTTTTCAGTCACTCTGAGCTTGTCGAACTTTTCAGTCACTCTGAGCTTGTCGAACTTTTCAGTCACTCTGAGCTTGTCGAAGAGGGGCTTACTAAACCTTCTCTAAACCCTTCAATAAATCCTTTTTCAGCATTTCAGGATCTTCAATTCCAATATAAATCCTTACTAAGTTCCAAGGCATAAGCGGATTATCGTAAGATGGAGATGTTGCAAGACCACAAACCGGGAAAACAAGCGACTCGTAACCGCCCCAAGAGCAGGCAATTAAGAAATGCTCGAGTGAATCGCAAAAACGTTCTACACCTTCTTTGCTATCGGTTTTAATAGCAATACTGAACATTCCAGCACATCTCGACATTTGAGATTCTGCCAATTCTTTATGCGGATTAGAGCTTGCGAAAGGCCAAAATACCTTTTCTACTTTTGGATGGTTTTCTAAGAACGGAACAATCAGTTGAGCAGTGTCTGCCGAGCGGTTGGCGCGAAGTTCAAGCGTTCTTAGTCCTCGAATTAGGAGCCAAGCATCATGAGGTGAAATTGAAGGGCCAAGCGTCATCCATTCGTTGGCAAATAAAGGTTTGATGTGGTTGAAAGAACCACAAATAACACCAGCAACCACATCGGAATGTCCGTTCAGATATTTAGTGGCTGAATGAATAATCAAATCGATACCCAACAAATGCGGTTTCTGAAAAAGAGGCGACGAATAACTATTATCAATTAAGCTGACGAGCTTGTTACGTTTTGCAAACTTTGCTACAGCGGCAATATCTTGTAATTCGAAAGTCATTGAATTAGGACTCTCAATAAATACCATACGCGTATTTTCGAGCAAGGCGTTTTCGAAGTTTTGAATATCCGTTCCGTCGATGTATGTATAAGTTATTCCAAAACGCGACAATAGGTTTGAAAACAATTTGAAAGTCCAACTATACGGCTTTTGCACACAAATGACATGATCGCCCGACTTTAGATTTCCAATCACAGCTATGGCAACAGCAGCGCTACCTGAAGAACAAACCAAGGCATCTTCGGTTCCTTCCAGCGCAGCGAGTTTTTTTCTAAGAATTGCCACGGTTGGATTGTATCCACGGGTATAAAAAGGGCGGTCAAATTCTTCCTGAAGACTATCACGCATAGCCGCAACTGACCTAAAGCAAAAGTTAGATGATTGGGATATAGCAGGCGATACAGCATTGAAATAATCTTCTCTATTTTCTCCTAACTGATGCAGAATTTGCGTGAGGTTTTCCATGGCGCTAAGTTAATTGTTGCACGAATATTTTAGCTACCAATAATCATTGCGCAGTTATGTGCATTAATTGTATTTATTCTTGCGCACACTTGTTTGCAGTTTTGAAGAATGCAACACAGAGGTGAGATATTAGAAATTGCTGTTCGCAAAAGTGGAATTCCACTAACTAGAATTGTCAAGCGTTTGGGAAGAAGTAGACGATGGCTTTACAATCAATTTGAAAATCCAAACGTCTCTATTGAAGTGCTTTATGATATTGGAAGAATTATTCATTCCGATTTTTCTAAAACTATTTCTGGGCTATCATCCTTATCAACTCCTTTTGATTCTGGCACAGATGAAGAGCCTGAGATATATGCTAATCCGCAAGCGCGATACTGGAAAAACAAATACATGGCTCTTTTAGAAGAGTTCAATGAGTATTTGAAAAAAGAGTCTGAAGAACGAGTTAATAAATTAGGAAAGTAAGCCATCAGCCACTTAAATGGTTGTGATCATTTTGCTGTAAAGAAAATGCTGCGGATTAACCTGCTGCATCGGCTCAAAACCTATCTTTGCGCCCAATATGCCACTCGATCAAGAAAAAGAAAAAACTGGAACAGAAATGAGCTTCCTCGACCACCTCGAGGCACTACGTTGGCATTTAATCCGCTCCGCTATAGCAATTGTGCTTTTGGGCTCGCTCGCATTTATTTTTAAGGATCTGATTTTTGATGGTGTTTTACTTGCGCCAAAGTATGACACCTTTCCAACGTATCGTTTCTTTTGCTGGCTTTCACAAGTTGTTTTTCACAATGATAGTATTTGTCTTCAAAACTTAAATTTTGAGTTAATCAGCATTGAAATGTCTGGTCAATTTTCGGCACACATAATGGTGGCGTTTATGACAGGATTGGTGTTATCGTTTCCGTATTTACTTTGGGAAGTATGGCGCTTTTTGAAACCTGCACTTTACGATAAGGAAAGAAAAGCTGCCAACGGAATGGTGTTTTTTAGTAGTTTATTGTTTGCTTTAGGAATTAGCTTTGGATATTTCGTTATCACTCCATTAAGTGTTTATTTCTTTGGTAATTATCAAGTGAGTGGCTTAGTGGCCAATCAAATTAGCTTGAACAGTTTCATTTCTACCGTTGCTGCAACCACATTCGGAACTGGCGTAGTGTTTGAGCTCCCAATTGTTATTTATTTCCTAGCTAAGATTGGCTTAGTAGGACCCGCCTTTCTTAGGAAGACGCGTAAAATATCCTATGTTATCATCTTGATACTTTCAGCAATTATAACCCCGCCAGATGTAACAAGTCAAATTATCGTTTCAATTCCTCTTTTCATCTTATACGAAATCAGCATTTATATAGCTGCGCGAGTTGAGAAACAGCGCTTGGCAACTTAAATAAAAGCGTGCAAGAATTTATCTTACCTTTGTTTTTTAATAATTTCACTATGAATTTCTCCATTTTACTAGGTGTTATTGGCCCTTGGCAAATTGCACTCGTTGTGGCTATTGTTCTTTTAATGTTCGGTGGTAAAAAAATACCAGAACTCATGAAAGGTATCGGACAAGGCATTCGCGATTTTAAGGATGCTAAAGACAATGCCACCGGTACGAAAGACGAATTGCCAGAAAAGAAAAACTGATCTAATCGACTTTATGTTTTTATCCCTGGCCGAAACCCAGAAAGCAATTGCCGCAGGAACAGTTACCATCGAATCTATTACGCGCCACTATTTATCGCGTATTGAAGAAAAAGCATCACTTAACGCCTTTTTGGAAGTTTTTACTAAAGATGCCTTGGCTCAAGCCGTTGCCGCCGATCAGAAACGCGCAGCCGGAAACGCTGGTAAGCTATCAGGAATGGTTATCGGCATTAAAGATAACTTGTGTTATAAAGGCCACAAAGTAAGTGCAGCAAGCAAAATACTTGAGGGCTTTGAATCTCTTTACACGGCAACGGTTGTTCAACGATTAATCGATGAAGATGCTGTTATCATTGGGCGCTTAAATTGCGATGAGTTTGCCATGGGCAGTTCGAATGAAAATTCGGCATTTGGTCCAGTTCATCACCACATCAATTCGAATTTGGTTCCGGGCGGTTCTTCCGGTGGTTCTGCAGTTGCAGTAGCTGCTGGATTGTGTCTTGCAACCTTGGGTTCTGATACTGGAGGTTCTATTCGTCAACCTGCATCTTTTTGCGGTGTTGTAGGTTTAAAGCCAAGTTATGGTGCAGTTTCCCGTTGGGGATGCATTGCTTACGCTTCATCATTCGACCAAGTTGGTCCATTAGCAAATACGGTTGAAGACTGTGCAGCTATCATGGAAGTAATGGCTGGTCCAGATGAATTCGACGGCACCATGATGCAAAAACCAAGGCCAGAGTACACAAAAGAATTAGATTTTCACGGTAAGGCTCGCATTGCCTATTTCAAGGAATACATCGACAACGATGGTTTGGATCCTGAAATACGAGCGAAGATGAAGTCATTCATTCAGGAGTTGAAAGACGCAGGTCACGAACTCACTGAATTGACATTTCCATATTTAGATTACGTAATTCCAGCTTATTACATCTTAACAACAGCGGAGGCTTCTTCGAATTTATCGCGTTACGACGGAATTCATTACGGGTATAGAAGTAAAAACGCTACAGATTTAGAAAGTACCTACAAACTATCTCGCAGCGAAGGATTTGGCAAGGAAGTGAAACGTCGTATCATGCTTGGGACTTTTGTATTGAGTTCTGGCTATTACGATGCGTATTACTCTAAAGCTCAGAAAGTAAGACGATTATTAAGGAATAAGACAGATGAAATTTTTTCATCGCATGATTTTATTCTTTTACCAAGCACCCCTGGTACTGCATTTCCGATTGGTGAAAAATCAAACGACCCAATTAAAATGTACTTCGAAGATATCTATACAGTCCAAGCCAATTTATGCGGTATTCCAGCCATCTCTTTGCCATTAGGAACAAGCTCTGAAGGTTTACCGTTTGGTATTCAGTTGATGGCAAATCGCTATCAGGACGCAAAACTGCTTGCATTCTCTAAACTTTTGATGGAGCAAGTTCCTGCCTAAACCTTGTGAACAAGACTGTGTTGATTTTCCATTAATTTCCCTTCGGAGATGTAGAAAAATCGTTTAGGTTTGAAGCAATTACATTTTTCAACGAATCCGTAGCAATCAGAAGGTAATTCTGGCGTTGTTACGTAATTCCATTTTTACATGATTCAGCATTTCGGAACAGCCCTTTTATTTATCTGTCTTTCAGCACTTTCTCTGCAAGCTCAGACAAGCCGTACGTTAGGCTCATCAAGAGATACGGCCCTTCAATTAAGAGCAGATGATCCCATTTCAGCTGCGCTGGATAGTCTCGCATACATGAAGCTATTTGAGACCACCCGATACGGCGGAGAATTTGGTCGCCCGGGAAATTTCGGTTTCACGCCAGATTCTATTCCGCAGTATCCTGCCTCAGTAATTGCCGAAAGAATTGCCAAGTTGGATGCACAATCGCCGTTTAAGCTAATTTATAATAAGGAAGTTCAAGCTTACATTGCGATGTATTCTGAGCGCAAGCGTAATCAAGTTTCAAGAATGATTGGGCTTTCGGAATTGTATTTCCCGATGTTTGAAGAAGCCTTGGCACGACATAAAATGCCTTTAGAGTTGAAGTATTTGGCAATTGTTGAATCTGCTTTGAACCCTGCAGCAAGATCTCGAGTAGGCGCTCAAGGCTTATGGCAATTTATGTATGCCACCGGAAAGCTTTTCAAGTTAGATGTAAGCAGCTATATCGATGAACGCTGCGATCCCCAGCAAGCAACCGAAGCAGCTTGTTTGTACATGAAATACCTGTATTCTATTTACAAAGATTGGTCGCTTGTTTTGGCTGCATACAATAGCGGCCCAGGCAACGTAAACAAAGCCATTCGCCGTTCTGGTGGCAAGACAAATTATTGGGAGTTGCGTCCCTTTTTACCTAAAGAAACTGCTGGATACGTTCCCGCTTTTATTGCTGCTACATATGTGATGAGTTATGCCAGAGAGCATAATTTGTATCCAATCATGCCGAAGGCAATTTTTAGTGAAATAGACACCTTGCATATAAAGCAGCGAGTTACGTTTTCGCAATTATCGCACGTATTGGATATGC
>Ga0209284_10006547_pt1 | contig 11117 bp, 7 predicted proteins | sample FRY03_FD_187211 | JGI IMG/M metagenome (GOLD analysis project Ga0209284, IMG submission 187211) | Freshwater microbial communities from Lake Fryxell liftoff mats and glacier meltwater in Antarctica - FRY-03 (SPAdes) (version 2) | ecosystem: Environmental > Aquatic > Freshwater > Ice > Glacier... | reverse complement strand
TAGTGTCGAAAACGGTACTAACTACGGACGTCCTACATCTTAACGTCAGACGTCAACAAACGTGAACAGAGCCAACCAAAACCCTAAAAAAAACCGTGGGCAAACGATAACAAACGATACCAAACGCTACCATACGCTACCATACGTTACCAAACCCTATTGAAACCCTACGGCAAACGTTCAACAAACGTTCACATACGTTCACGAACGTTCACGAACCCTACAGAATCCCTAAAGAACCGTTGAGACATTTGTTCACCTCTTTTTACGTACCTTCGGGGATGCCTTCCAGCTTCTGTTTGATGTCTCTGGTGAGCTTGTACGCCACGTTTACCTTTGTTCCTGTTCGTGTAACATTGAAGACCCGCACGCTCTCCCTTCCCACCACGCCCTTGTAGTACGCGTTATTCTTGGCGCCTGCGGGCAGCCACGCCCTGAATTCCCCTCCGTAGCCTCCGAACTCTTGCTGATATGTGACGTTTGCACTCTGTTTGTCGGCTAACACCGAAGTGACACGTACCAGGTCGAATGGCAACCGGTAATCTGTAATACAGGCTTCCGACTTTACGAAGCAGTATTGACCAACCTGAAACTCGCATCCATCTGCATCGTCACGTTGCCAACCGGAATTAAGTTCCTGTAGTTCACGGGCTTTTTGAGCTGCCGTGAACCCAGCATGTGTGAGAGTTGGCACGAGCGGCTCCTCAGCGACATCCAATACACTTCTATCCGCTGGAAGGGTCCGCAGCGCCGTGGGCCCACCTCTAGCCTCCGCGCATGCGGGCATCGCGTGAATTCTTTGCGTGGGTCGGTCTGAGACTGCAACGTCCGCCACCTTACGCGGGCGGTTGTGCAAGAAGGCAGTCCACTCCACGTGTTGTGCTTGAGTCATGTGTTCCGGGTGCTTCTCGTGCATCTCCAAGATTGTTCTAGTCACTTCCTCCTCGCGTTTGAAGGGCACTTTGAACTCAGCCAATGGCGGTAGCTGGCCTAGCAAGCTAGGCAGTGGAGGCTTAGAGGGATCCAACAGCGCGACTCCTAGCATGTTATTGCGCTCAGCTCCTTTCGGGAACCAAGTCTTGGCCTGCATGGAGGTTTTGGCACGCATCCGAATTGTCCCTGCCACATGCATGAGCACCATACATCAGAATAGAGTCAATGCGTTCTGGGCGGGTTGACTATTTTTGTATAGGCCACGGGAGCGACTACCGCATGCATTGGCGCCTCCTCGTATCCTAATCAGGGAAGGTATGTTTGCTCTTTACCTTCCGGGTCTGCGTAAAAGTCGAACACATGCAACTCCGAACTCATAACACTGTCCACCTTCACAGCATGCGGGTCGGCGGCCGTGGGGGCTTCGAACACTCGGCGGACCGTACGATGGCCCCCGATGAACTTATCCAAGGACGGAAGGAAATGCTGGTCGTAGTCATAACTCATGGGGAGGTCCGCGATGGTCGGGAAGCCTCCGCGCTCCAATAGGTCTGCCTTGTCGTCATCTGTTACGCACTCTGCCAACTCTTTTGAGTAACACTCATTCAGCTCAGCCATGAACTCCTCCGGAGTTACAGCGTCCACAGCACCCTCGCCGTGGAAGTGTTGAGAGGGGGGTTGGAAGCACTGGTCCAACTGGTTGTGCGTGTGCCCAACTGGTAGGCGCGACATCGTCACTAGCTGGAACACCTTGGATTGTATCAGCGAAGCAGCGAACCCGAACATGGTCTTGTTGACGTTCTCCGCCCCACCGTCTACCGCTAGATGCAACTGCGGAGGAAGGGGTGTCCCCTCCCCAGGCTTGTCCACTCCCGCGAACGATTGCAAATGTGCTAGCGCATAGATGAAGGCCGTGACCGTGAGGTTGGCGCCAGTTTGCACCCAAGGGAACGTACGCAGCATGTACAGCTTGTACCCGATAAACAACACTCCCGTGAGTTTCGTCTTCAAGAACCATTTGTACTTTCCCTCAAGTTCACCTTGCAGGTTCGCGTACGAAGGGATCACCGTTTTGCAACTATCCCATCCGTCGATGATGCAGACCAGCTTGTCTGGGTCTGCCCCTCCCTCAAATATGAGCTTGTTGAACAGCACCCGCTCTCTGTAGATGAACAGCAGGTGCAACCTCTTCTGCTCTTGCCAGTGATCGCGGTCTTCTTTTTTCTTCAACACCTTCATCCTGCGGTTGATGCGCGAACACGGGTAGCACTTGCTGCTCACGCCTTTGTGTAGGCGTAGGTGCACCTTGGGTGACCCGTGAAGCAGTCGATGCCGCCAACGCTTGCGGAGCGTCGACGCATGGAAGTCCCACGGATTCTTTGCCTTCGGGTTGTACAGCTTGAACATGCCCAGATCCGAACACTTGCACGCCGCCTTGAACATGCGGAGGACTTCCTTGGGCGATACCTTGTCCATATGCAGCTCCCTCTTCCTGGGGTGGGGCTCCGCAAGATTCTCTACCAGTGAATCGATCCAACTGTCCATGATGGGCTTCAATCTGGCAGTGCGGCCATCGCTGGTTATTCGAGTGCCTGCACCTCGTCCGACGACATTTCCCTTAAGGGCTATTGCTCTTGCTGCGCTGAAAGTGGTGTCCGGAAGCTGTATAACAAACTTAATTAGTACAATGCCATAACTATGGTAGTGCGATGGTAATTTGTTCCCGTTTGTTAACGTTTGTTCACGGTTTTCAATAGGGTTTCAATAGGGTTTGGTAACGTATGGTAGCGCATGGTAGCGTATGGTAGCGTATGGTAGCGTATGTTAGCGTTTGTTAACGTTTGCCCACGGTTTTATTTAGGGTTTAGACGTTTGACGTTTGATATTCTGGTATGATTGTAAGATATGAATTTCACATACCCACGTTCTCGGTCGGTATATTCGCATAAGGGAAAACGGTGCTAAACGGTGGTACTCGGCATCCTACTCGAAGTCTTAACAGAACAATTGTGTACCTTGAGAATCGCCTTCCACACTTGAGCGCAAAGCGGCACCCCGTGGAGCGAGCGCTTCCCCTTCAGAACGAGTTTGCCTTTCTCGTCTCTCGTAACCAGCTCTTCTACGAGGTCGTGCAGTTGATCCCTCTTGCCTGTAGCGTTCAAAGCAGCGCGTTCTTCACGGAACTCCTTCATCGCATCTAATGTCACGGTTCGGTGGGAATCGCACTTGCAGGCATCTGTGCTCATTGACTTAATGGCTACTAAGTCTACCTCACGTTCGAACGGACATCTGAGTTTGAGGTTTTTCTCCTCCTCGGTACTGTTTTGTGTCAGGCGCTTGCGAGGCTGGACATGCCATGCCGGCGTTGCGTCGTCCTCCCCTTCCGACGGATGCGAATATACGGAAGGATTCACGCCTTGCAAACTGCGTAGCAAGAAAGGCTGGAGGTCATGAAAGCCATAGGTTCCATCTCTGAAAAACGGTAGCAGGGTGTGGAGTTGATGTCCTTCGCCTTTTGTTCCCGAGTTGAGGAGCAAGTTGTCGGCAATAGCCTCCGCCTCAAGAGCAATACTCGGAATGTGTTGTGCGCTGGTTGTTCGAAGCGTATGCCTTAGTTGGGCGGCTCCTTCACGGGGTTGCGACGGTCCTCCTAAGTTAAGTTGCCTTTTGGTGGCCGCATGCCCCAGCCTCGAAGGTACAGCACTAGGCGGGAAGCCCCATCCACGAAATCCCAACGCACTCCTTTCCGAGTGGCCTTCTGAACCCCCGGCACTACAAGTTCCGCCAACTCGCACATCAAATGGCGAAAATCCGCCCTCGCTGTCACTGTGTCTTACAACGGGCCTTCGTCTCACCACGGTTGGGAATATGGAACTGGCTATGGGCGTGTAAATAGGTGAACTTTCTAGAGAATAGTTGAATGTTGTGTGGCTATTCGGTGTAGTCAGACGGCATGCCGAGACTATGGGCGTGTGAGTACGTGAAGGTTGTGGATGATAGTTGAATCGTGTGTGGCTATTCGGTGTAGGCAGACGGGCTGCCGAGGCTATGGGCGTAGAAGCAGGTGAAGGTTGTGGATAAAGGTGGGATGTTACGACGCGCTTCCGAAAATGGTCCTCCTCTGGGCTGGTTAACTCCGCCATAGAGGACATCAACTATGCCATGATTAATCAATTCCCTACACGTGCTTAGGTATAACAATACATCATACTGGCATATTTCAAAATATTACACCGGAACTCAATTTTATGGACAACGTGTTTGAATTAGGTTGTGCAGCTTCACGTGTCTAAACTACGAGTACAGGCGTACTCGGAAGGCGTACTACTAAGCCGTCGCAGGCTCTGCGCGGGAAAACGTCGACTGTAGGGAGGTGCTAAACTTATAATTATACATTATTACCGGTCAGAAGAGGGTCTCTCACAAGCGTCTACACAAACGAAGTAATCAACAAAGATTCCCCACAATAGCGCATCCTCCTGTTACCTTCTCGTACCCAAAGTAAGAATATGGAGGTTCCGAAGGCTTTCGCGGCGAGTGGGCAGCTCCGATTGGGCCTAAGGGCTTGTTGCCGGAAACCTTTCGACGAGTCCCGGGATGGCATGAAATTGTCTGACGACTGTGGTTGCGAGCGTCCTATAAGGAGGGGTCTCGTGGAATGTGTGAGCTGCACTAATCAAATCTCGGGCGAGCATAGTTGTTCGCAATGCCAAAAGCTGACGTGCAACTTTTGCTTAGGGTTTGGCGAGAACAACACACTATGCCATGTATGTAAACACGGCACCCATCGCGTGGTCCAAGGTGCCCCGGGTGAAGCAACTCCTGCGGATCAAGATGGGATTCCACCCGCCGTTGCTTCTACTACAGGTGCGCACCATCTCGGCTTTCCTCAAAATATTCGTCAAGCTGTTTCCAAGGCCTTGTGACGAAAACGTCGCGTGCTTCCAGGGCAAGCGGTCGGTCCCCCGGATCGTTCGTCAAGCGCTTCCTGAACAGCGCTATAAAAAGTTCCCTGAACAGCGTCAACCTTTGCGTCAAAAGCGCCATCCGTGCCTTGCTTGCCTTCGGGAACTATGTCTTGCGAAAACCAAAGGAACCTCCAATAGTGTTCTCGATAGAATTCATCCCCGGCAACCTGCTCCTCAACCGTGTTTCCCGGAACTAGGAAGTCTTCCGCGTCAAGATGTGTCCTAGCCCATGTCAGGAAATCGTGGCGTGTCTCCAGGGCAAGCAGTCGTTCCCCTGGGTCGTTCGGGTTTGGGGGGCGAAATTTCTGGGACGGGGTCTCGCAGGTGACCCCACACCCTTTACCGTCCTTCATAGTGAGCTGGAAGCATTGGAAGAAAACGGGATCCTCCGTCTGTGCGCGCTCTGTAAACCGGTCACCGTGAACGCTAGGTACCACGAACCGCCACTTCTCACACCAATCGCATTGCACAGCAACGACACCTCCGTAGAAATCCTCGGCAGCTTTTCGGTCTGCCGGACTGAGGTCTTCGTCGTCCCGTGGACCTGCGGTCCCGAACAGCTCATGAGTATCCAGGTCAGCCTCAGAAGCGCCCCTCTTCCTGGGAAACAACCCCTCAACACTTTGCATAACCGCGCTGCTGATGTCCACAGGAACGGTTGCGCGGCCCGAGCCACCGTCGTGCCCACCACCCGCGCACTCCTCTGCGAAGATAGCGGCATCAGCTTTAACAGCCCGGTCGAATTCCTCCGCCTCTGCAGGTATATATCCGCCCACCCAGGTTCCTTCGCTGTTGTCCGAGCTCCAGTCCCCGTCAACGGAATCATCCTTGCCCACTTTGTTTAGCGTAGACTGCAGCATCTTCCCGATCGCTGATGTCTGCTCCCGGCTCCAAGAATAAGGTAACAATAAGGGATGCTCCATTTTCCAGTATATTCCATGGAGATACTTGGTGTTCGACTTTACCAAGTCTGGCTGTTTGTTCATGGAAGCCCATAGTGGGGTGGAGGCGCCCCAACCTGCAACTACCGCAGTTGCATACGAACCCTTGTCCAGTCGACACGGTATGTATGTACCCGACCATAAAGTCTGTTGGAAGTCGTAGTACACCAGATGATGGCTCAAGCAGAAGCTTTGTACTACAGGTTTGAAGTAACTGAGTACCACAAAGTTTCCCTCTTCCGATGGTCGACCGTTCTCCCTGTTTAGGGTAAATGGCCCGTGTGCGAAAAACTCTTCGGGCGTCGCGTTTCCCCCAACCCGCCAAATCTTTTGTTCACGCCATACGGCAAAATGTTGAAACCAACCCTCCACAGTAAGCTTACCAGCTTTTTGCACCTCCAAGGTTAAAGCATGAAGACCATCATCATTATAGTTCGTCGTGACGACGGCGGAAGCCCCGCCGATGTATGGTACCATGGCGAGGCATGTGTGAGTGACATCGTTCTCGCGGGATTGGGATTCCATGTTAAAGCGGTGCTCGTATTAATCGCGTTAAAAAATTAAAAATTTGTGAGGGTGCGTTTCCGGGAATGTGATACTGCGCGTGGTTAAAACCGAACGCTATTTTTGGTTTTCCCTTCTGCGAAAATACGAACCTTGTAAGCATACCCGAAGTTACACGTCAAACGTGACACGTCAAACCCTAAGAAAACCGTGGGCACAAACGATACCAAACGCTACCATACGCTACCATACGTTACCAAACCCTATGAAAACCCTACAGTACGCGAACGTACGCGTACGCGAACATACGCGTACCCTATTCAAACCCCACGAAAAACGTTATCAAACGTTATGAAACCTTAACGGAGTGGTACTACGCGGTGATCATTTATTCATAAAAGTCGACTTTTGTCGACGGCCGTCCCTTGAAAGTTGCATCCTTGGATGGAGCATCACTATATTTGTTCTTGGGAAGAATTCGAGTACAATTTGTAGAACACTTGAGAGAGTTAACTTAATTGTCCATCTTCCGTTGAGACTCGACTCATTAAACCGAAATTGGTCCGCGCCACAAACACTCCCGTGCTTGACGTGCGGGCATATGTATTAGTGATTGTAGTAGCGTTAAATCTTATTTGTTCTTGCTTACATTGCTTACCAGGCGAGGAGGAGGAGCACATCGACCACAGGGAGGACACGGATGAAAACGATGATACGGACGTGGAGGAGCGCGAAGGGGATCAGGCTGAAGCAAACCGCACATGCGTGGATGAACAACTCGGACCTGACCTGGAGTTTGCAGGAAGGCTCTTGCCCAGCGAAAGGGAAAGATTCGTTAATTACCTTGATCACGCGGACACATCCCCGGAATTTGCTTCCATGGCGAAGAGCCTCAACGAGCACCCTCCGGAAGTTGGAGACCTGGTGCACATTTACCACGACGACGCACTACCGCCATATCCCTTGTATTTTGGAAAATTGACAAAATACCCAAACGCTCTTATGGCGGTACCCTTGGGGATCGTGACGCAACCCTCACGGCCGTTCGAGGAACAATATGATAACGAGTGCGACCGTCCGGCGCACGATCCGGCCATAAACTGCGTTGCTGTGCGTCGTCTCCAGGATGGCGATCTGGGCCGGAACAGCTTATTGTTCGAAGACATTCGCGTTATACCTATAGGCCTGGTTCCAAAGCGGTGTGGTGATGTCATCAACGAATGGCCAACCCCCAGCGGGTCGCGGACAATGCCCACGGGGCTACGGAAGATGACTTTCGGGGTTCCTTTCGCCGACTCCGCAGTCTTCCTGGAATACGGCGAGGGCAACTTGTTTCTCACCGCCAAAAGCGCCCCTGGACAAAGCGTTCGACAGAACAACAGAATTCCTGCAGACGACTTTGCAAAATCGGTTTGGAGCTTTGAAGCAGGCATGCTCTTCCGCTTGGACGACGATCTCCTCAACCCGAGTTCTAGTGACAAGGGCATGGCCTTCGCGAAGGAAGCAAACCCCAAGGACGGAAGCGGTAATCTAATGCTCTTGGCACTGCGAACCTTCAAGTATGACTTAGCGACAGGAGAACAGTGCTCGTATCTTGCAGACGACAACGCGCTAGCCGTGGTCATGGCGTACGTCACCACGGTCAGTGACGTACGGGCATACGCCCTGTGCAGGCAGAAGGGTTTGGAAATCGCAGGGCCTGATGGCCCCATCGTTTACGAGATCCCTTTCCGAAAACTGTCTTTTCCGGGGGACTATCAGTTTTTGGGGGGACACCCGGATCGGGACATTTATCCAAAGGAGATGGTGCACGACGTACTGAAGCGACTGGTGGAGAGTAAGACTTGTGGAGCGCCCGCATCTTTGGACCTCGCCTTAAACCAAGGATCTCCGTTGCCTCCCTTCGGCGGTAAAACGCCTATTCAGGACATCCTGAGGTTCAACCCTGAGGTGAGCGCCCTATGTTCTCGTAGTTTGGCTACTTAAAACAAACCCGAAAGTCAAACGTCAAACGTCAAACGTCATCGTCAAACCCTAAGTAATACCCTAAAACCCTAAGAAAACCGTGGGCAAACGGTAACATACGCTCACATACGTTACCATACGCTCACATACGTTACCATACGTTACCAAACCCTATTGAAACCCTATTGAAACCTTACCGAAGCGTTGCTAAAAAAGTGCTGAACATGGCTATTCGGTGCTAAATTGTGCAGCCAAACTATCCTGCGAAGACAACGGCATCGGTGACGCCTACTCCGCCGAGGAAGAACACGCCGAGGAAGAACAAAGCGATGAATAAGGAGAAGGATGCCAAGGATGCTAGCGACCTGGAGGAGCCCGAGAAGGATGGAGTGGATCCGGAGGAATTGGCAAAGTGGGATCATTCTTGGCGACTCACGGCTGACTCTGTGGCCCCGACGGCGGCAGAGACGGCACAACACTGTGCGGATTTAAGGGCATCTAAGTATTGGCAGCCTACGCGGGGAGGGCCTGTGCAACTTAAACCTAATCATTCTCCCGGCAAAGCTGCACTTCCACCAGGGACAAGTCCACCTCCTCGACAGCCGCGCTCCAAGCGCACAGCTCCAACCAGCACCGTGCCGAGCGAAGAAAACAACCCCGACGAAGGCCTTACTGAGCCCACGCGTGAGACATCCGCGCGCGCGCCTACCGTGGGGAATGCAAACAGCGTCGAATCCGTCACCATCCGCAACCTGCAGGCCTCGGTAGAACGGCTCCAGAAATGCGCGACCGCTACAATTCCCGAACTTGCTGCCGCACGTAAACAGGCTGAGGAGGCACGTAAACAGGCTGAGGAGGCACGTAAACAGGCTGAAGAGGGAGCATCGAGGCTGAATGCCTTGGAAGCCCAAATGTCGAGGGTATTTCCGCCTGCAGCAAACAAGGGAAGGGGAAAGGGAAAATCTGGGGCGAACGTGCTTCTGGAGACAAGAGTGTCCGACCTTGAGAAGGCAGGTGCGATCAACACTAACACGGCGAAGTCAAAGGCGAAGGAGGTTACTAGCATCGCGAGTGCACTGAGCAAGGCAACGACGGAGATCGCTAAGTTGAAGAACCAGCTTGAGGCATCCGTGGCCGCACCTGCCGCGGAACATGTCCAAGACGTCGCACTGCAGGAGGCTGTAGACTCCAACACCACAAGAATCGCCGTTACGGAAGCTGCGATACAGACCCTTGCCTCGTTCAAAACGCAACTAGTGGACCTCCAGCAGAAGGTTTCCACGATTGAAGTGAGCATGTCGCCGGCAGCCCCCGAGAGCAACTCGCACCGACCAACAGCGCCCAAGAGGCAAAGGACCAAGAGAGTGGAGACAAAAGGGTCGGCACGTGGGGACGCTGAAACCTCTGGAGAAAGTACTCCAGCGGCGACTCCTCGCAAAAAGTCAAGAAGCAAGAAGTCAACTCGCCATAGATCTCGCACGAGGTCTCGCACGAGGTCTCGCTCGAGGTCTTCTGCTCGCGGGAGGTCTACCGAAACGTCGCCTCGCAAGACTACCCCGAGTAAAAGGTATGATGTATGTATGACGTGCGTGTGAGTCGTAGGTTTGTGGCTTTTATTTCGATAATCATGCGTCCGTACGCTGTGGTATAATGCTGTATTGCATCGCATCCATGGTGGAGGTCCATCTTAACCATATGTATTGATGGTGTGTCTGTGTGTATATCGTGTATATTGGGCACAGGCGGGGATCAAGGCAGGGCGGGTTCCCGCTCCCCACCGCGCTAACGCCTGTTTCACACGGCACCGCCGCTCTTTCCAACAACGAGTTGGAAGCTTTGGTGCAAGCTCGAATGGACCAGCGCGATTTGTCCATTTACCGCAACCAATTGATGAACAGTTCGACGCGTCAACAGCAACCTCAGTCGAACCATCCTCCTTCGCAATATCCGCAGTATATGCCTCCCAACTCAAATTTTGCGCCTGGCGGGGGTGACGACGCTCAGCACCAAGGGCACAATGACACTGGTGGTTTTGTCAGCCATTATCCTGCATACCCGCTCGGAGGGCGCCAAACCGAGTTCAGCACACAACACGACCGCGCATCGACGAACGCGCAGCTGCAGCAGCAGCTGAAGCAGCAGCAGCAGCAGCTGCTGCTGCAGCAGCAGCAGCAGCAGCAGCAGCAGCAGCAGCAGCAGCAGCTGCTGCAGCAGCAGCAGCAGCAGCAGCAGCAGCAGCAGCTGCTGCAGCAGCAGCAGCAGCAGCAGCAGCAGATGCCCATCTCGCTGGGCCAGTTTTCTACTCTTGCTTCCGGCTACACCTCAGCAACCTCTAGCGCCCGGGAAACACAACGCGCACCGTGGACGGATGGTCCAACTCAGCCGCCTCCTTTTCATCCTGAACCAAATGCCTGAGTGTCCGTTATTATTAAGCGAAATATTATTAAGCGTTTTCTAGTCATACGTGATTTTGCGCGTCGTCCCGCGAACCGTACGCTTCCAAAGCAAGATGGCTAGGTAGTCGCGGGAGTTTTTGCGGGTTTAGTAGCATGAGGTTTACGTGTCCTGAAGGCTCCCGGGCCTGGGTTGTATGTTTAATTGTGTACGGACAATATTTATAAATATGTATGTAATAATATTACTCTTATTTAAACGTTATCACACTTGCAATGGTGCAAGAGTTGACTATGCTAAGTGTTTTGGACGTGTTTTGGGTCCGTTTTCGAAAGAAAACCCCAAAATAGTGAAACCGCGGAAAAGCTGGGTCGTTCTCCAACCCAGCTTTAGATTCTCACATCTTCTTCCC
>Ga0209284_10006545_pt1 | contig 11120 bp, 12 predicted proteins | sample FRY03_FD_187211 | JGI IMG/M metagenome (GOLD analysis project Ga0209284, IMG submission 187211) | Freshwater microbial communities from Lake Fryxell liftoff mats and glacier meltwater in Antarctica - FRY-03 (SPAdes) (version 2) | ecosystem: Environmental > Aquatic > Freshwater > Ice > Glacier... | reverse complement strand
CAGGTCAGCCCTGTTGATCGCTTTAGCCGTGTGTCCGACAAGCCATAGACAAGCGTTATCAAGCGTTTCCTTAATGGCTGCAATGGCCTTGCCTGCTTCCGAATTGTCGTTTTCGTTGTCTAAGTCAATCGTTGCGTTTGATGTGTCTAAAACAATCAATGGCTCAACCTCATAGCCCGACTTGTGTTTGGTTTTGCCCGTGTGACGTGCTGCCTGCACCATTGACGCAATCTCTGCGTGTGGCCTGCGTCTGGCATTGATAATCACAAAACTTTCAGCAATTTGGTCTTGAGTCCAAGTCGTTAAGCCTTGGTGACGCAAGCCAAACAATATGCGCTCGATTTGCTCTGCGTCTTCGGTGACGTAGAAAATTTTGCGCTGAAGCTCTACCTTAATATCGTCTGTTATAACGATACCCGCGACAATGGCTGTAAGGCTAACTAGTGCTGTTGATTTGCCGCTTCCCGGTGCACCCGCAATCAGGGTCATTTTGTTTGAAAAGAATCCATCAACCACATATTCAACTGGCTTAATGTTGGTCACGTCATATCTGAACTCTGGCAATAAATAATTAAGCCTGTCCGTATCAACTACACCATCGCTATCAATAACGCTCCGGGCTGCTGTCATGCCTAATGTGGCATTACTCATTACATCTCGGTGTGGCTCATATCGTGCAACTGAACGCGCTATTGTTTCAACCTCAACGTGCGGCAATGGTGGGCTGCATCGTTCGTCATTTGCTGTGTGCAATAAGGCCTTAATTTCACTCTCAGAAGCGCCTACGCGCCGCATAGTGCCCGCCATTGAAGCGAGTGCAGCATTACGGCCACCCTCGAAAATTTCGCCTGCAATGGGCTGTTTAGGTGCTTGTTTAACGGGTGCTAAATTAAGCCCTAACTCCTTAACCAGTTCATCAATCGTAAATGTGCGCTCTGGGTTCCATTGCTCTAGCTTGCAAGCGAATGGTTGGCTACCGTACTTGAGTTTATTGTTGTGGCCAACTGGCAACCGACAATAACGAATGGCATTGTTTCCTGAAGAGTCAGCATCGACATGGCCTGCTGTTGCCAAAGCTTTAACTAAGCTTGTAGCCAATTCTTTATCAGCAATGGGTTCAGATAGTTTGTAACCCACCTGTCTGCTGCCTGCGCTTGTCTGAAGCGTATATGTTGGCTCAAGGTTGATGTCTGCTGCATCATCGACCACCAACACAAACAAACGACTAAACTCGCTCAGCGTTCGACCTTGTGCCTTTTGATTCAAGCTTGCAAGGGAAAAGTAAGCGTTACCGTGTGGCGTATTAGCGACCGAGTCTGTGTAAGTCTTTTGTCCCTTCCAATTGATAGAACCTTGTGAGTCTGAAGGCTCACTAAAAACGCAAGTCCAGCACGCTTCGTCTGAACGTATGTCGCTGAATAATTCAGACATGAATGTTTGGTTGCTAATGTTAACCATGTGACGCCCCCACAATGCGCTTTTGTATTTGCGCTAAAAATGCTCTGGGGTCATCTGCCAATGCTGCGGCATCTGCTAATAGGTTAGGCTGTTGGGTGTCGGTCTTTATTAGGTCATAAGCAATGTCTGCCGACTTTTGCGACTTTATAGTTTGCAAAATCTGTACTAAAATAATGTTAACTCGGTTTGCTTGATCGTTCTCTGAGTCTTGAGTCAATACGGGTTGTTGCCCTGTTGGCTCATTTTTTTGGGTTGTCATTATTGAACCCCGCGCGACTCAGTCACACGCTCAGAAATCCAGCCCTGAACCTCGGCTTCAAGCCACCTGTTTGATTTGCCAATTTGCAAAGGCTTTGGAAAGTTTCGCTCACGCATCAAAGAGTAAACGGTTGTCGTTGATTTAAAACCAATTGAGCGTTTTACGGCCTGAATATCCAATAAAACGCTTTGTGTGTCGTTGTGCATGATTCCACCTGTTTGTTGAGTTCAGGTTTCATTATCAAATCACTACCATGACCGGGTCAAACTTTTACTTGTCTGTCGCGTTTTCTACTTTTCGTGCTTCTATGAGGCTTTTTATTCTTTTTAACTCGTGGTTGTAGTCACGATAAATAGTGTGTGCAGACAATTTTAAATCGTTGCCGACCTGTATAAAAGCGTTAAGTGTGCCACCCTTTTTTTCGCACGTTGCGTCTTTCGGGTTGTTCAGGTTAAAATTCTGCCTTGCATATTGTTCAACAAGTAACGCTCTTTTTATTGCTCTGCTTATTTTATTAGCGTCTCGTTTTTGCTTAGTAGTCCATGGCGTTATTATCAGTTCTGCTAGGTCTTTAACCTTGTCGTTTTTGTAATAATCTTGAATTGCTTTTTCATAAGCTCGCCTGAGCATAGTAGGAATTGGTGCGCCAATTGCCATACATTTTGAAAGGGCATCGTCAAGCGTACATTCACCTTTTAAAAATTTATCTTCTGCTAATAAACTTGCATCTATAACGGCATCATCAATAATCATGCTTTAGCCCGCCTGAACATAATTAGATTCTCGGCTGCCAATATCTGTTCGATTCGTTCACCCCATCTAACCCATGCTTCCTGTACCTCAGGCTCATACTGGTACTGCATATAATGGAGTCGCACGCTAGAACCCATCAAGACGTGGTTCAAGCATCTGTCTATCGTGTCAAGTTTTACGCCCAAGGCCTGCATCATGGTTGCGCCGGTTCGCCTTAGGTCGTGCGGTGTCCATTCGCCGGCCTTGCCATCACCTAAGACAAGACTGTTGTCATTCGTGCGGTTAGGTAACGCTGAGCGGTTCTTAAATTGAAATTGCCTGTCCCCGATCTGCTTTGATACCGTCTTTAGGTCAATGTGGTTTTGTGGGTCATTGCGTGAAGGGAAAACCCATTTCTCACTTTTCGCGTTGGCTTTCAGTTCGCTAAATTGCTTTAGTGCAAAGTCACTTAAAAATATAACGTGGTCGTTCTTATCTTTTTTGCGTGAACCTTTTGTGTTCTCTGCTGGAATACGCCATTCACGCTTAATGAAATCTATGTGTTTCCATTCGGTCAGCAGTAACTCGCCGATTCGACACATGGTGCTTAAACAAAGCCATATTGCGTTTTGCGTGTGTGTTGCAACTGGTCTATTGACCGAGTACTTATTTTTAGCCTGTTCTTGGTTTGTCTGTGTTGCGTTAAATATATTGCTTAACTCTCTTATTTCATCAACCGATAAAACGCGCTTCCTAATGTTGCTGTGGCCTTTGTTTACCAATTCATCGAATTTTATTAAGTCAGCAGGGTTGCCCTCTGTCAGTAAACCTCGCCACGGTTGCCGCCTCTCACCCCATTGAAACATCTGCTTTACAGTTTTGGCTAAGTCAATAACCGTCTGTTGTACACCACGCGCTGTCACGCTTTTGTATAAAGCCCGTAAGTGTTGTTCGGTCAGGTTTCTAATGGGTATGTTGCCGATAACGGGTAAGACATCTTTGTTGAACGTTCTAATAATGTGAGCGTTACCGTCTTTTCTCGCCACGCCATAACCTAGCCAAGCTGTGTAAAGGTCGTTAACTGTTAGGTTCTTTTTGACCTCGGCTGCTTGGTGTGCTTTTTTTGCTTCTTTTATTTCAGCCTTTTGAACCTGTATGTCGATACCATCGCGTGCTAAGGCTTGAACCCTTGCGTTCTCTGCCAAGGCTTGTGCAAGGCTCATAAAGCCATCGCCGTTGCCATAATGTGCGGGTAGTGACAACTGTCGCTGCTTGCCTTCAATAACGTATCTAACTTGCCAACTCTTTGTGCCTGTCGTTGAAACGTTCAAATAAAGGCCACGATCAACCGTTAATTTATACGCTTTTTTTTCAGGTTTTGCCGACTCGATTTGTCGGACAGTTTTCATAGCCATTTTGCAATAATCCTAATCTAGTCCTAGATTTGTCCTAAATATCTGTGGCTCGCATTGATACGCTTTGATTGGAATTGTACAGTAATTATTGTTTAAGTCATTGATTATTATATTGTTTACATCTTCAAATCATTTCAAACTCGGCCAAAGTAAACCACCAAAAACCCCTATTTAAAGCCCTACGAACCAAGGGGTCGTGGGTTCAATTCCTGCCGGGCGCACCATATATTCAAAGGGTTACAGTTCAAAAGACTGTAGCCCTTTGTTCATTTGTGGCATCAAGGCTTGTTTATCGTTTGAACATAAAAATTGCATTTTTAATAATCAATACATTTGAGGAAATTGAATTATCTTGCCATCTAAAATGATGTCATGATCAAATACAATATGATAAGTGAATCACTTTTTATTAATTTGAAAATGCAAACACAAGAAAATAGCAATAATTAGAGAGTGAATGTGATGCATGTTGTCAATAGTGGTTTAACGAGTTTAAGCGCTAAACTGGTTACTATTTTAACGGTTGCTGCTGCATGGTGTGCAGCGTTTTACCTCAACAAGCTAGCTTTTTCAAGCTTTGATTTTTCTAGTGTCATCATCAGTTGGGTATTTTTACCTGCTGGTGTGCGATTGATTGCAGTAATGTTGGCCGGGTGGGTTGGCGTTGTGGGGCTATTTGTCGGTTCATTCACTTATGCAATGTTATGGTTGGTTTACACGCCTGCAGTCAAAAATGTTTTGATTCTCTCAACAATCAATTCTTTAGGGCCCATGTTGGCGTTGTTGCTGTGCGTTTGGGGCTTGAACATTAAAGAAGGTTTTCGAGGCTTTAGTGGCTTTAATTTGCTTGTACTCTGCGCTGTCAGTGCATTATTCACTTCGCTTCCTCACAATATAGCGTTTTATTACCTAGATCTAAGCCCCAGCATTCTTAAGGGTTTTGGCCCTATGTTCGTTGGCGATTTTTTAGGCACTCTTATCGTTCTATATACGATTCGGTTGTTGCTGCCTAAAGTATCAAATTCTCAGGGCCAAGCGCTTAAGTAATGATGTGGGTCTTCAAGGGGGTTAAGAGATATAGTATGCCTAGAGCTAAGCCCTTTGGTGATTTGTGCAAAGACCTTTAGTAAGCCTTGTGTGCCCCTTCCTAAGACATGTGCCTTTATGTTCCCCAAATAACTAACCAGTTATTTTTTATCTAGGCAGTATTTTAAATCATAAAAAAAAATTGATAAAAGCACGTTTTGCGGGGCTGTTGCGACATTTTATTGCGCATAACTTAATCACTGCGAGCGCTTTAGTTTCTGCTTCAAAAAAAACCGACATACAATTTAACTTGCATTGACCTATTTCATATGTTTGAATAATTACTGTTGTAACCAATACAAGTTTTAAAATCAAAAATGAACACACCCAAGTCTTACTCATCAATGTACCTTCGCTTCATCAATCTCATGCAGGCAATTAGAGAGTTGCCGACATTTCCTAAGATTGACCCAGTTGAAGAACGTTTACTTAATATGTTTGCCATCTGTTGGTTGAAAGAACAAAAGCTGACCGTGCTTGAAGCGATGAACATGTCACCAGACGTGTCACCGACAACCGTTCACCGTCGCCTTAAGTCTTTGCGTAGCAAGGGGTTAATTGATTTATCAATTGACGAAATAGACACCCGTATAAAATACATTGTGCCCACTAAACTCACTGATCAGTATTTTTCTTCAATGGGTAAATGCTTAAACGACGCTGGGCCAGCAACAACATAATAGTTTTGTAGATGAGTAGAAGTAAAAAAACGCTACGCCTTGTGAATAACAGCGCGTAGCGTTTTAATTTAAGTACTTTACTTATTAGCCTACCGTATCTGACCAGATATTCTTGGCCCAGCCCCAGGCGTAAACCCCTTCAAGCGCATTTGGTTCAGGTGACAAACCACCAGAGCCCGGTACCGTTTTAAAAGTTTTTTCTACTGCATCGTATTGGTGCACACTCGCCACGTGAACAACATCTCGGTCATTTACAAAGCTGTAGCAGGTGTTCGTAACCACTGGGTTTGGGTTGACAGGGTAGTTACTTAACTCACAAATAATCGCAGCTGCGGCAACTTTACCGTGTTGGTTAGCCATATGACCTGACTTAGGCATCGCGGGGGCTACTTGAATTGAATCACCTAATATATGAATATCTTTCGCAACAGTTGATTCAAAGTTTAAAAAGTTTACTTGCGCCCAACGATCATTAGCATTGGCTAAACCGGTATCAACGACTAAGCCACCGGCACGCATGGGGGGTAAAACGTTTAGCACAGCAGCTTGAAAATCATCACTCAATTCAAATTTGAGCGTTTTAGTTTTGGCGTCAACACCAATTACGTTTGAGTTAGGTCGGTATTCAATTAAACCTGCATATTCATTGTCCCAAACGGCTTGAAACAGTTTGCCTTTAGACGTTATACCTGGGTTCGCATCAAATACCACAACCTTTGATTTTGGCTTATTTTTCTTCATGTAATTAGCCACTTGGCAGGCTCGTTCGTAAGGCCCGGGTGGGCAACGATAAGGTGCAAGTGGAATGGATAAAGCGAACACACCACCATCAGGCATTTCAGCAAGTTGCTTATGAAGTGCAACGGTTTCGGGGCCTGCTTTCCAGGCTTGCAAAGTGATGCCTGCTTTGTTGGCTTCTGCTAGGCCATCAACTTTATCTAACATTAAACCAATGCCCGGTGACAAAATAAGTTTGTCGTAAGGCATCACAGCACCTGAGGCCAGTTGAACTGTTTTTTTCACGGGGTCAATTTTACTCACGCTGTCTTTGACCATTTTGACGCCATACTTTTTAACTAACCCATCATAAGGGGTTGTTAAAGCAGAAATCTGTTGTGAGCCCCCCACGACTAGATTTGAAATGGGGCAAGATACAAACTCACCCTGTGGTTCAATCAATGTGACGTCAGCGCTGTTGTTTGAAAGGGTGCGTAAATATTTAGCTGCTGTTGCACCACCGTAACCCGCGCCGACGACAATAATTTTTGCCTTTTGCAAGTTGCTAGCTTGTGCTGCAAATGCTGGAAATGCTGACGCTGCACCAATCAGTGCGGCACTTTGACCCATAAAAAGACGACGATTCATGGAAAGCTCCTTTTAATTTTTCTTGCCAAGCACTGAAGCAATGACATTGATTTGTTCATCGGTATAGCCCTTAGCTAATTGGGGCATGATGGTGCCTTGGCGTGCGCCCGTTTTGTATTCTATTAAGCTCTTTTTAATTTGATCGTGTGTCAAGTCACTTATTTTAGGCATGTTGGCGCCGGCCACGCTCACACCGCCAGTACCGTGGCAACTTGCACAGGTTGCAGCCAAACTCTGGTTGTAAATTTGCTCAGCCGAATTTGACTGGGCTAAAACGCTCAAGGGTATGGCAGCGGTCATCGCAGTTAATACAAAAGCCATTTTTATTTTCATCATTTTTTTCATTGCATTGTCTCCGTAAAATACATATTTCATCTAAGCAAATGTTTAAGATATTCCATTAGATTTAAACCATGCCAAGCATTTTTGCCAACCATCTTTTGCGGCATCTGCTCGGTAACTGGCGCGATAATCGGCATTAAATGCGTGCGGTGCTTGTGCGTAAACTTCAATCATTGATTTTTTAGCTGCGGGGTTTGTGGCTGACGCTAAAGTTAATGCTTGACGCATGAGTTCAACTGTATCAAGTGGAATGCCAGGGTCATCGCCACCATAAAGCCCAAGCACAGGGGCTTTAAGAGTCGCTGCTATATCAACGGGGTGTAATGGGAAGTTGTCAGATTTGTCACCCACCAAGCGCCCATACCAGGCCACGCCTGCTTTCATTTGTGGTATTTGAGCGCAGGCTAACCAAGTGATTCGGCCACCCCAACAAAACCCAGTGATGCCAACTTTATTCAGGTCACCTTGATTTTTTCCAGCCCAGGCTAAGCAAGCTGAAATGTCACCCATTACTTGACTGTCTGGCGTTTTTGAAATGATCTTACTCATTACTTCTGCAATAGTGCCCATTGATATGGGGTCGCCTGTACGTGTAAAAAAATCGGGTGCTATGGCCATATAACCAAGCTTTGCAAAACGACGGGCCATATCTGCAATATGCTCATGTACACCAAATATTTCGCTTGCAACAATCACGACAGGCAAAGGGCCTTTGGCATTTTTGGGCTTGGCCATATAGGCGTAAAGTTCAACACCGTTTTCTTTGACATGAATTTCGTTACCTTCAATACCGTCAAAATCTGTAGCGATGACTTGGCTCATGACGGGGTCAGCAGCCAACGCAAAGCCACCCATAATGCCCGTTGCTGTTGCATTTCTAATAAATGTACGACGTGATTGTTGGCTGGGTGGGTTAAGAGACACCGCTTCATTTATAAAATCACGATTCAAAATTATCTCCGGAAATAATTAAAGAATCCTTACATACTGCGATGATAAGAGAGTTTAGCCATTTTTTTAATAGATATTTACGTTTAAGGGTTTACCATTATATATTATATACATAATATAAATTACTTTATCGTATAAACATATAGCTAAAAATTTCTATTTTTAATCAGTTTAAATTTGTCCTGTTGTTATCTCTGGAGACTGGCGTGAGTGCTGACTATATTTCTCGCAAACTGGGTCGCTTAAAACGCGCACCGGAAAACTTTTTGTCGAGCAATTTTGCCACCGATGTTTTAACCAGCGGGCTTGACGATACACGTCGTGGTTTTCTAGGTAAAAGCTTTTTAGGTGCATTGGTTGCAGGTGCAGGTGCATCGGGTTTTTCTGCAAAAGCCCTAGCGCAAAATGGTCCTGATGACCCAGCCATTATTACCAAACAGATGTGGCAAACCACTTTAGGGCAACCGGTGGCTGTCAAGCCTTACGGCGAGCCCTCAATTTATGAAAAATATCTACAAAGGCGTGAGTCGCCTGGTTTAACGCGGGTGTCTGCGGCCTCTGTTTCTTTTGCGCCTTTGCAGGGCTTCTTTGGCATCATTACACCAAATGGCTTGCATTTTGAACGTCACCATCAAGGTTGGTACAACATTGACCCCAATCAGCACCGTTTAATGATTAACGGTCTGGTCAAGAAAGAAATGGTGTTCACGATGGACGCCCTCATGCGTTTGCCTGCCGTATCGCGGGTGCACTTTATTGAATGTGGCGCCAATACAGGTATGGAATGGGGTAACGTCGCGGTACCCACCGTTCAATATACACACGGCATGTTGTCCTGCTGTGAGTTCACAGGCGTGCCGTTGTCGCTGCTACTTGATATGGCAGGGTACGACAAAACCAAAGGTAAATTTGTGCTGGCTGAGGGCAATGATGGTTCGGGCATGACTCGCACCATTCCTATCGAAACGGCAATTGATGACGTGATGGTGGCCTGGGCCATGAATGGCGAAATGCTGCGCCCAGAAAATGGTTACCCCTTACGTTTGGTTGTGCCCGGTGTGCAGGGTGTCAGTTGGGTCAAGTGGTTGCGCCGTATCGAAGTAGGTGACCAACCTTGGGCCACTAAAGACGAGGCTGTTCACTACATTGATTCGATGCCAGGTGGCCAACACCGTCAATACACGTCTATTCAAGAATGTAAATCAGTGATCACTACCCCTTCAGGCGGCCAGCAACTGCTTGAAACAGGTTTTTATAATATTACGGGCCTAGCCTGGTCGGGTCGAGGCAAAATTAAACGTGTAGATGTTTCAACCGATGGCGGTAACAATTGGCGCGAAACACGTCTTGAAGCACCTATTCAAACCAAAGCCCTAACACGCTTCAATATTGATTGGGTGTGGGACGGCAAAAGCGCCATTGTGCAGTCGCGTGCGATTGACGAAACCGGTTACGTTCAACCGTCGATTCGTCAACTACGTGAGGTGCGCGGTACCCGCTCTGTTTATCATAACAACGCGATTCAATCTTGGAAAATCGATACGAACGGTGAGGTGAGCAATGTTCAACTTGGTTAAACCCCTAGCGGTTGCGGCACTTTTTGTTTTGGGTACAACTAGCGTTTGGGCCCAAAATACATCGTCATACCCAGGTGTCGGTCGCGCTGCGACTGCTAATGAAGTCAATGCTTGGAATATTGATGTCAGACCAGACTTTAAAGGTTTGCCAAAGGGTTCAGGTACCGTCGAGCAGGGCACTGTTATTTGGGAAAATAAGTGTGCCAGTTGTCACGGTGCTTTTGGCGAATCAAACGAAGTGTTTACCCCAATAGTGGGTGGCACCACTAAAAAAGACCAAGAAACAGGTCATGTGCTTGCCTTGGTTACAAACTCGCAACCACAACGAACCACCATGATGAAGGTTGCTACGATTTCAACCTTGTATGACTATATTTATCGAGCCATGCCTTGGAATGAACCGCGTTCGCTTACACCCGATGACACTTATGCAGTGTTGGCTTACATTTTAAATTTAGCAGAGGTCGTGCCAGAAGATTTCACGTTGAGTAACGACAACATCGCCGAAATACAAAATCGCATGCCTAATCGTAATGGCATGACACTTGATCACGGTATGCGAACAGTTGATGGTAAGCCCGACGTGAATGCTGTCGCCTGTATAAACAACTGTGTGAAAGAAGTCAAAATTACGTCATCATTACCTGATTTTGCGCGTGATGCACATGGCAACATCGCCACACAAAACCGTATGTTCGGCCCAACCCGTGGCGCAGATACAACGCAGCCACCACTTGCAAAATTACCTGGTGCAGGTTATCAAATGAAGGTGGTTGCCATGGCTGCTGCGCCAGCGGGTACAGCCAGCACAGGCGCTGCAGCCAAAGAGCTATTTACCAAAAATAATTGTGCAGCGTGTCATGCAGCCAATTCAAAAATGGTAGGCCCATCGATTCTTGAGGTTGCTACAAAATATAAGGGTAACCCCGATGCAGTTGCGCTGATGGTGAAAAAGGTCAAAAATGGAGGTGCAGGTAATTGGGGTTCCATACCGATGCCAGCCCACCCACAAGTTTCTGAAGCTGACACAACAACAATGGTCACATGGATGTTAGCGGCACCTAATAATTAAATTTTAAAACGTTAAGGGTTTAGTTTTAGTTTTAGTTCAAGTTCAAGGCCAAGGCCAAGTTCCAGTACAAGTTCTATTACAAGTAAAAGTAAAAGTACAAGATCAAGATCAAGATCAAGATCAAGATCAAGATCAAGATCAAGATCAAGTTCAAGTTCAAGTTCAAGTTCAAGTCCACGTTTT
>Ga0209284_10006541_pt1 | contig 11123 bp, 10 predicted proteins | sample FRY03_FD_187211 | JGI IMG/M metagenome (GOLD analysis project Ga0209284, IMG submission 187211) | Freshwater microbial communities from Lake Fryxell liftoff mats and glacier meltwater in Antarctica - FRY-03 (SPAdes) (version 2) | ecosystem: Environmental > Aquatic > Freshwater > Ice > Glacier... | reverse complement strand
AAGGACTTGATAAATTTACAGGAGGTTATGCCACTAAGTTAAAATCTGTCTACAATGGGTTTATTGAAAGTGTAAAAGGAATAAAGTTATTTAATGCAGGCTTAAGTGGTATGAAAAAAGCACTTATAGCGACTGGCATAGGTGCTTTGGTTGTTGCTTTAGGTGTAATTGTTGCTTATTGGGACGATATTAACGAATTTATAAATGGCGGAAATAAGAAACTAGAAGCACAGCAATCTAAAATAAATAAACAAATAGATGCACAAGCTATTCAATTAGATTTATTAAAGCAACAACTTGCTATTGAAGAATTAAAAAACGGAGAAAGTCCTAAGTTAACTGCTGAATATAGAAAGCAATTATTAATTCAAAGGGAACAAAATGTAGCGTTATTAGAAAATTTAAAAACCCAACTAGAATTAGAAGAATCTAAAAATACAGAGGTAACCTTATGGGAGAAAGCAAAAATATTAGCCGCTGGTTTAGTTAGTCCAGCGTTACAAGCTGCTGAAATTGGAAAGTCTTTAAATAAAAATTCTGAAAAATCTATTGAATTAACTAATAAAATAAATGAAGCCAAGAAAAAAACAGGTTCAACTGATTTAGAGATAGCACAATTAGGTAAAAAATTAGAAGAAAAAAGAAAGAAAAATCAAGAAAAAAGAAAGCAAGAACAAGATAAAATAGACCAAAAAGAACTTGAAGCCGAGAAATTAAAGGTAGAAGCACTTGAAAGGATCCGAAAAGGTTTAATAGATACAGAAGCAGAAGAACGTGCAGAAAGGTTAAGACTTATTGAAGAAGACTACAAAGAGCAAATAAAACTAGCTGAAAAATATTATGCTGACAGTGCTGAAAAAGTAAAAGAATTAGAAGCTGCAAAAACAGCAGCTATAAATAAACAAAAAGAAGCTGATGAATTAAAAGATAAAGCTATTGCGGATGAAAAAGCATTAAAAGCTTCAGAAGACGCAGCTTTAAAGTTAGAATTAGACAAAGAAGAAAGTATTTTAAGTTTTGATGAGCAAAGGCAATTAATACAAGATAGAGAAGATGTATTAAAAGAAGATAAATCTATAAACGACAAGGACAGATTAAAACTTTTAAAACAATTTGGTGCAGCTAAAATTGAAATTGATAAAATAGAGGAAGCTGCACAAAAAGAAAGGGTATTAAATACGGCTGATGCCTTAAATAATTTAAGTGCTGTTGTGGGTCAAAATACAGTAGCAGGAAAGGGAATGTCAATCGCAGCAGCAACTATAAACACTTATCAAGGAGTAACGGATGCTTTGGCGGCAAAAACAATTACACCTTTTGATACAGCTTTAAAGTTTGTTAATGCCGCAGCTATACTAGGAACAGGGTTAAGAACAGTACAAAAGATAGCTTCTGTAAAAATACCTGCTACATCAGGAGGTGGTGGTATGGGTGGTGCACGTATGCCAAGTGGTGGTATTAATGCTCCACAAGCACCATCGTTTAATGTAGTGGGCTCAAGTGATACAAACCAATTAGCAGACGCTATTGGAGGTCAAGCTAAACAGCCAATAAAAGCGTATGTTGTTTCAAATGATATAACAACAGCGCAAAGTTTGGATAGAAATATAGTTAAAGGATCATCTATATAAAATGTACAGTTTATACCTAAAAAGGTACAGATGAATGTACAAATAAGGTACAAACACAAAATTTAATTTTAAAAACGTTATATATATATGAAAATTATAGAATTGATTTTAGATGAAGAACAAGAAGAAAGTGGAATTGACGCTATTTCAATAGTGGAAAGTCCTGCGATAGAATCTGACTTCATTGCTTTAAATTCAGCAGAAATAAAACTTGCTGAGATAAACAAAGAAAAAAAAATATTAATGGGTGCTTTATTAATACCTAATAAACCTATTTACAGAAATGGCGCAGAAGGAGAATACTATATATTTTTCTCAAAAGATACAGTAGTAAAAGCATCACAAATGTATTTAAAAAATGGGTATCAAAATAACTCAACTTTAGAACACGAGAAAGCATTGTCAGGTTTAACTTTAGTTGAATCTTGGATAGTTGAAGATGAGATACAAGATAAATCAAGAAAATACGGTTTAAATGTACCGGTAGGAACTTGGATGGGAAGCGTTAAAGTAAACAATGATGAGGTGTGGAAAGAGTATGTTTTATCAGGAAAGGTAAAAGGATTTTCAATTGAAGGGTACTTTGCAGATAAAATGGAAAAACCAAAAGATGAAGTTGTAGCTGAAGAGATTTTAAACAAAATCAAAAGCATATTAACTAATGATAAATAAAAACAAAACATTTATACCAAGTGTTACAAGTCCTAAAGGTAGTTCACGTGCTTGTTTATGTTGGGATACAAATACCTATTCAATTAAATGCTGCGATGGCTCTATGGGTGCACAAGGGATAGGTGTAATAACAAGAACGTAACACGAACGTAAAACGAAAATGCAAATTTAAAAATTAAAAACGTTATATATATATGAAAACAATTGAAATGCTAAATCAAATTAAAACACTTTTAAGTATTAAAGTGAAACTTGAAGAAGCAAAATTAGAAAATGGCACAATAATTAGTGCTGATTCTTTTGAAAAAGGTAATGAAATCTTTATAGTCACCGATGACAAAAAAGTAGCTATGCCTGTTGGCGAATACATATTAGAAGATGGAAGGTTATTAGTTGTTTATGAAGAAGGAATGATTGATGAGGTTAAAGATGCTGGAGGTGAAGTACCTTCTGATGAAGAAGCGTCAGAGGATGTAACTTCAGACCTTGAGAGGGAAGCTGATATTGTTAATTGGAAAGCGTTGGAAGAAAGAATCCAAAACCTTGAAGATGCTATTGCTTCTATAAAAGACAAAAAATTAGAAGAAGATGTTGAAGAAGATGTTGAAGAAGATTTATCTGAAGACATTAAAGAAAATGTTAAAGAAGATTTATCTAAAGAAGATTTATCTAAAGAAGATTTATCTAAACAAAATCTTTCAGTAAAACCAATTAAACACAGTCCTGAATCAGGAAGTCAACAAACCAAAAAAATAGAATTTGCAAGGGGTAAATTTTCTACACCGTTGGAAAGAGTTTTAAACAGATTAAATAAATAAAATAAAAAAATGAATAAATTAAGAAACGTAAATCTTGCAACGACTACCTCTATAACTACAACCTATGCAGGTGAGTTTGCGGGTGAGTACATTGCAGCAGCATTATTAAGTGCATCTACTATCAACGATGGTGGTGTATCTGTAAAAGCGAACATTGCTTTTAAGGAAGTAATTAAAAAACTAGCAACTAATGCATTAGTAACAGCAGCTTCTTGTGATTTTGATCCTACATCAACTATTACTTTAACCGAAAGAGTTATACAACCAGTTGAATTAATGGTAAATCTACAATTATGCAAGTATGATTTTGTAAATGATTGGGAAAGCCAATCAATGGGATTCGGATTAGGACAGGTTTTGCCACCTAAATTTTCTGATTTCTTAATTGCTCACGTAGCAGCAGAAGTTGCACAAAATACGGAGTTCAATATCTGGCAAGGTGATACAGGGGCAGGTTCAAACAATTCTTTTGATGGTTTTGAAAAACTAATTGCAGCAGCAGCAACAGCTTCAGAAATACCAGCAGGGCAACAAGTAACAGGGACTACTTTGTCTGCATCTAACATAATTGTAGAATTATCTAAAGTGGTGGATGCAATTCCATCTTCACTATATGGTAAGGAAGATTTATTTATTTATGTAGGTTCAGCAGCAGCTAAATTCTACGTCCAAGCGTTAGGTGGATTTGCGGCTTCAGGATTAGGCGCAAATGGTGTTGCTAATATGGGAACACAATGGTGGAACAACGGAAGTTTATCTGTAAATGGAGTTAAAATATTTGTGGCTCCAGGAATGTCAGCAGACAAAATGTATGCGGCTCAAAAAAGCAACTTATACTTTGGATGTGGATTGTTAAATTCAACGCAAGAAGTAAAGGTTTTGGATATGGCAGATTTAGATGCAAGTAACAATGTTCGAGTTGTTATGAGGTTTACAAGTGCAGTACAATTCGGAATTGCTTCTGATATTGTGGAATACGCAGCTTAAAATTAATTAATCAATAGAAATGGGTAGGTAGGTTTTATCTACTTACCCATTTTTTTTAAAAAAAATAATAAAAATATGGCTTGTATATTAACCACAGGGAGAAAAGTACCTTGTAAAAGTGCCTTTGGAGGAATTAAGAAAGTTTTATTTGCAGACTTCGGAACGATTGCTAGCATAGCAGTTGATGGGACAACGAAAGAAGCAACTATTACTAATGGTACTCCAGCACCATCTTGGTTCGAGTACGATGTGAAAGGAAATTCATCCCTAGAAACTACTGTAACGAGTAGCCGAGAGAATGGAACAACTTTTTACACACAAACATTAAATCTAACATTAACTTATTTAGACGCTAAAACACAAGCTGAGTTACAGATACTTGCAGTATCTCGTCCTTATGCAGTTGTAGTTGACTATTACGGAAATAGCTTCCTTTGTGGACTTGAAAACGGAATGGAATTAACTGGAGGAACAGTTGTTACAGGAGCAGCAGCAGGTGATTTAAGTGGCTTTACTTTAACATTTGAAGGAATGGAAGAAACAGCACCTTATTTCTTAGACGCAGCTGTTACAGCTAGTGCAACTCAGATTGAGCCTACTGTATAAATTAAATATAGTTTAAAAATTGAGCATCCTTATTAGGGTGCTTTTTTTTTGATTAAATACAAATAACAAAATTTTAAACGTTATATATGTGATGATATTACTAAACACGTCTTCAACAGCACAAGCATTATCAGTTATTCCAAGAATTTACTCAGGTGAGTTTAGTCTTTCGGTAAGAGATGATAGTACGAATGTATCTGTTTTTTATGAAATAATCAATGCAGTTAATTCTGGGAATTATTTAAGTTTTGATAATATATTTAGTCCTGTTTTGGTTGAAAATCATTTTTATGATTTAAAATTATATATAGACTATAACTATTGGAATACAAATTATAGTTTTTGGGAGTTGTATGACCAATTTTGGAATTTAGATTCTGAAGAAATTAGTGATATTTATAAAGACAGAATATTTTGCACAGATCAAGATGTGGATCAGTTAAACAAAAATGACTATTATAAATTAAATAATGGTCAATACACAACATACAACGGTAGTAATAACGAGTATATAGTATTATGAAGCAATTAAGAAACTCAAAAGGTCAATTCAAAAAGGTATCTAAATTATCTGAGTTTGGATTCGTTAATTTAAGCACTTATACAAGTCCGCAAATAAAAGAGGTTAGTGGCAAGGATTGGATTGAGTATGGAGAAGATAATAACTATTTTCAATATTTGATAGACCGTTACAACGGCAGTCCTACTAACAATGCTGCCATTAATGGAATTAGCCAAGCAATTTATGGTAAAGGTTTAAATGCAACGGATTCAAATAGAAAGCCAAACGAGTATGCTCAGATGATTTCTTTATTTTCTAAAGACGTTGTTCGCAAAGTTTGCTATGATTACTATTTAATGGGTCAAGCAGCTATTCAGGTAATTTATTCAAAAGATAGAAAGAAGATAGTTCAGTTGGAACATTTTCCGATTGAAACCCTAAGGGCAGAAAAATGTAATGAGGATGGAGATATTACAGCTTACTATTACTATAAAGATTGGGCAAATATTAAAAGAAGTGATAATCCTTTAAGAATACCAGCTTTTGGTATGTCAAAGGAAAACATTGAAATTTATTACATAAAACCATACAAAGCAGGATTTTACTATTACAGTCCTGTAAGTTATCAAGGTTGTTTACAGTACTGTGCCTTGGAGGAGGAGGTATCAAATTTTCATTTAAACAATATAATGAATGGACTTGCACCATCAATGTTGATTAACTTTAATAATGGAACTCCAAACCAACAAGAAAGACAATTAATAGAAAGGAAGATTGCTGAGAAGTTTAGTGGAAGTAGTAATGCTGGGAAATTTATACTTGCTTTTAATGACAATAAAGAAAGTCAAGCAGAGATAACTCCAGTACAATTAAGTGATGCTCACAACCAATACCAATTCTTATCAGAGGAATCTACAAAAAAAATACAGGTAGGGCATAGAATAGTATCACCTTTTTTATTAGGAATAAGTAGTTCAACAGGATTTTCATCAAATGCCGATGAGATAAAGAATAGTAGTATTTTAATGGACAATACCGTTATTAGACCTTATCAGGAACTTTTAATAGATTCATTTGACGAGATACTATCTTTTAATGATATTAGCTTAAATCTGTACTTTACGACCTTACAACCGTTAGAATTTACAGAAGTGGATAAAGATTTACAAAATTCAGAAACTATTGAGGAAGAAACTGGGGTTGTTAAAAATGGGGCTGAATTATCAAAGGACAAATTTTTATCAGAAGAATTAGGAAACTCTATTTTAGAAAATTTGAAGTCTGAAACAATGTCAGATGAATATGAGTTGGTTGCAGTTAGAGAATATTCAGAAGATAATAAATCTACGGAAGAATGGGCAAAATCTAATATAAAAGAAAAGCTATCTATATTGCAAAAATTAGGTGGATTTATAAAATCAAACCCTAATGGTGAAAGTTTTTTAGATAAATCATTTTATAAAATAAGATACACCTATCAAGAAAGACATTCATCAGATAAAAGTAGAGATTTTTGTAAAACAATGATGTCTAGGACAGGTAAAGGAGTTGTATATAGAAAAGAAGATATAGACCAAGCAAGTTTTAAAGGTATAAACAATAATTTTGGTCATAAAGGAGAAAACTATTCACTTTTTAAATATAAAGGTGGTATATATTGCGGTCATTTCTTCCAAGAGGAATTATATAGAATGAAGTCTAAAACGGAAAAATACATTTCAACAGGAAAAGAAGTAGATTCAATACCAAGTAGCCTTCAGCCAAAAGGAAAACAATACCAAGACGCTAAAATTGCACCAATAGATATGCCAAACAGAGGAGCATACCCAAAATAAAGAACTATGAGTACTACACTTTTCATAAATAGAACTGACCTAGTAAGAAATTCAATAATTGATGGAAATGTTGATACGGATAAGTTCATTCAGTTTATAAAATTATCTCAAGAGATAGACATACAACAGATTTTAGGAACAAATATGTATGATGGTTTGTCTGCTGCAATTCCAGATATTGACAATCCTATTAATGCAAGGTGGAAGTTGATTTTAAATGATTACGTTGTGCCGATGTTGATTTGGTATGCACAAAGTAATTACTTTCCTTTCGCTGCTTATCAGATTAAGAATGGTGGAGTTTTTAAACACACTTCTGAAAATTCACAGAGTGTAGATAAAAATGAAATTGATTTTTTGGTTGAAAAAGCAAGAACGAATGGAGATTGGTATTCAAGAAGATTTATTGACTATATGGGCTTCCATCAGACTTTATTCCCCGAATACACAAATAATATAAATGACGATATTTATCCGAGCCACGACGCTACCTTTAATGGATGGGTGTTATGACTTATAAACCTAAAGAGTTGAATTTAAAAAAATTAAAAACCTATTTAAAAAAGGTAAATAAAACAAAAAAGGATGGCTACACTATTTAATACTAAAATTTCTGAAACTTACGAGGGCTTGATTAAAACCATTGACAATCTTGCTGTAACTGCATCTTTAAAAGAAATGTCAGATGGATCAGGAAATGGAACAGGTTTATATCTAAACTCAGCAGGTGATTTTAAAGTAGCATCTACTTTGGAATGGGGTTCTTTAAAAGATACAGGCACAGGAGTTACAATAACTCAATTTGTAACATCCACAGATGGAATTGAGAATTTCAATAATAATACAACTATTCCTACAAGTGCAGCAGTTAAAATATATGTAGACAATGTAGTTACTATTCAAGACTTAGATTTCTCAGGAGATACAGGAAGTGGTGCTATTGATTTGGATAGTGAGGTTTTATCAATCACAGGAACAAATGGAGCAACTACAACTGCTTTAGGAAACAATTTAAATGTAGATACTACTGTTTTACAGACCGGTATTGCAACTAACGTAACTAACATTGCTACAAACGCAACAAATATTTCAACTAATGATACAGATATTGCTACCTTACAATCGAGTGTCGTTTATAAAACTGGAAATCAAACAATCTCAGGAGTAAAGACTTTTGAAAATCAAATAGCATCTACAATAGTAACAGGAACGTCGCCTATATCTGTTTCAAGTACTACTTTAGTTCCTAATTTATATGTTGCAAGGTCTGTTTTATCAGATACATCTACAACCAATGCTAATTTAACTGGTATGGTTACAAGTGTTGGCAACGCTACAACGGTAGTTACTAATGCGAACTTAACAGGGATGGTAACTTCTGCAGGTAATGCCACAACAGTAGTTACTAACGCTAATTCAACAGGAATGGTTACTTCTATTGGAAATGCTACAACTGTCGTTACAAACGCTAATTTGACAGGTGGTGTAACCTCAGTAGGTAATGCTGCAACTGTTATTACAAATGCTAACCTAACAGGTGAAGTTACTTCAGTAGGTAATGCAGCAACTGTTCCAAACGCAACAGTAATAGAAAAAGTATTAACAGGTTATGTAAGTGGCGCTGGTGATATTTTAGCAACAGATAACATACTTCAAGCAATACAAAAACTTGATGGGAATGACGAAACCAACGCTAATTTAACAGGTGTTATTACAAGTGTTGGAAACGCAACTTCAATAGCTTCACAAACAGGTTCAGGAACAAAATTTGTAGTAGATAATTCACCTACATTAATCACTCCAATTATAGGTGTAGCAACAGGAACTTCTTTAGATGTTTCAGGTTTAATTTCAGGTGGAACAGGACTATTTACAGGGCAAGTTGAGATACCTGCAATACCTATTGGAAATACAGATGCAACTTCAAAACAGTATGTGGACAATAAAACAGCAGGAGCATTAATATATATAGGAACTTGGAATGCATCTACAAATTCTCCTGCTTTAGCGAGTGGTGTGGGAACAACTGGAAATTATTATATAGTTTCGACTTCAGGAACAACTAACTTAGATGGTAATAATGAATGGGCAGTAGGTGATTGGGCAGTATTCTCGGATTTACCAGTAGATGTTTGGCAGAAGATTGATAACACTTCGGTATTAAGTGGTGCAGGAACAGGTGCTCAATTATCTAAATGGGCAGGTTCTGGAACATCTTTAACTTTGGGTGATTCTATTATAACAGATAATGGAACAAATATAGGAATTGGAAATACAAATCCAACATCATATAAATTAGATGTAAATGGAACAGGTAGATTTATAGGACAATTATCATCTACTTTAGAAACAGGTACAGCACCATTAGTAATAACAAGTACTACTTTAGTACCGAACTTATATGTGGCTAAATCAGTATTGTCTGATACAGTTACTACAAACGCAAACTTGACTGGTGTTATAACAAGTAGTGGAAACGCAACAACTATTACTTCACAAACAGGAACAGGAAGTAAATTTGTGGTTGACACTTCACCTACATTAATTACACCAAACATTGGTGCTGCTTTAGGTTCTACATTAGGATTAACAGGTTCTTTAACAGGAACAAGTGCTAGTTTTACAACAGGTGTTAATATGGCTACTGTTTCAGGCAACGTCGGCATCGGGACGACGGAGCCTGGGTACAAACTAGACGTCGCAGGTGACATCAACACTACAGGTAAGGTAAGAGTCACAGGAACACAGGCATTGTATATCCCCGGTGGTAACTTCACCGGCAGTATGTTTGTGGGTGACGGGGGGCAGAACTTGAGTTATACGAGTGGTGATAATGGCCGGTATAACACGGCAGTTGGTCTGGGAGCATTGAGTGCCAACACCACCGGAAACCAGAACACCGCCAATGGTACGTATGCTCTCTTCTCCAACACCACCGGCTACCAGAACACCGCCAATGGTACGTATGCTCTCTTCTACAACACCACCGGCTACCAGAACACCGCCAATGGTTATGCGGCTCTCTACGCCAACACCACCGGCTACTACAACACCGCCAATGGTTATCTGGCTCTCCGCTACAACACCACCGGCTACCAGAACACTGCCAATGGTTATCAGGCTCTCTTCTACAACACCACCGGAAACTACAACACTGCCAATGGTTATCAGGCTCTCCGCTACAACACCACCGGCTTCCAGAACACTGCCAATGGTTATCAGGCTCTCAACTCCAACACCACCGGAAACCGCAACACCGCTAATGGTTACCAAGCTGGCAGATATATAACCGGAGGAGGCGAAAACGCCACAGGTGATAACTCTGTATTCCTCGGGCAAGACACCACAGCAAACGCTGACGGCGAAACCAACCAAATAGTAATCGGTTCAGATGCTATTGGTATAGGCTCTAACACTGTTACTTTGGGCAATGACAGTATTGTTACCACAGCATTGAAAGGCAACGTCGGCATCGGGACTACAACCCCTTCTTACAAACTAGACGTAAACGGAACATTCAGAGCAGTAGGCAACGCTACCTTTGGGGATTCTTTAACAGGAACAAGTGCTACTTTTACTTCTAATGGTTCTATTTTTGGTACTAGTGCTTCATCTACTCATCCTTTAGTTATTAATACTAATAGTGTTCACCAGAGTATGAAGCTTATTGGGGTAGGACCAGCAAGTAATTCATACATACAATTTTACGCTTCTAATGACTTTACTTATCAAGGATATTTAAGAGGAAATTCATCTGGAATACATTTAGGAACTCCGAGTGGGAATGTTTTGACTTTAACAGGAACAAGTGCTACGTTCACTAGTAGTGTTACGGCAGAAAATTATAGAGTAACAGCATTAAACACCGCACCAGCTTCTGCAACGGCAACAGGAACTTTAGGCGAAATAAGATACACAGCAGACTATATATACGTTTGTACAGCAACTAATACTTGGCAGAGAACAGAATTAACAACTTGGTAATTATGGTAAGAATAAAAAAATTATACAAAAAATACCAATAGATAAAAAAGCACTATCTTTACTGCTAATCATAAATTAAATAAAATGT